>ENA-ORTP01000004-ORTP01000004.1-human-gut-metagenome-genome-assembly--contig:-NODE-4-length-308508-cov-5.971558_pt1 | contig 308508 bp, 295 predicted proteins | sample MGYA00241913_ERZ509190 | MGnify/ENA primary metagenome ERZ509190 (study PRJEB26280, sample SAMEA2338839) | human gut metagenome | biome: human gut; feature: human-associated habitat; material: faeces...
ATTTTCGTTGCTCCTTGCTTACTTACTTTTTCTTACTTACATTTATATAAAAACAAAATAAAAAGGCTATATTCAATATATAGCCTTTTCTTTATAATTCTTTACATAAAAATTTCTATATTTTTATTCCATGGTTTTTTCTTTAATCATATTGGTGATAAATACCGATAAAAACAGCACAATAGCACCGATTAAAAAACAATATTCCCAGTGATAATTTATAAAATTGTCAGGACATTTTATTACACATTTTGAAATAAACCATGCAACAACCGTGCAAACAAGTATTTGAGGGCCGGCGATAAAGATGTTGAATATGCCCATCACTGCACCTTCAGAGCCTTTTTTAATGTATTCTGACAACATAGCAAAAGGCAGAGCCAAAATGCTTGCCCAGCCGATACCGGCTATGCCCATCAGCACCATAATTGCTTTTGGATTGGCTGTTAATGTCATCAAAAGATATGCTGCTGCCATAATCAAAAGTGAAATTACGTGTACTTTTTTGTTTCCGTATTTTGTCGACAAAACACCGATAGGTATGGAAACAAGAAAACATACAAGGTTTAGCACAGCAAAGCAAATTGAAGAAAAGTTTGTTGCCTGAGCAACAATATCATCATAATTAGCCCTGACAGCATCGCTTACTGTTGTTAAATCAGGTACGTTGTAGACAGTGTGTATTGCAAACTGTGTAAAAAATATGAACATACACATTACACCAATCCAGGTAAAAAATTGCATTAAACAAATTTTGTAGACTTCAGGTGATGATTGCAAAAATGTTTTAAAATCATCCATAAATGTACGTTTATCTTTTTGAGAATCATCTGATTGTTCATTTTGTACCGGTTTTTCTTTAAAAGTTATGCAGGTCCAGGTCATACCCAGCGCAAATGCCAGTGCTGCCATAATAAACTGTGCCTCAATAGACATTTGATAATTAAAAGCCCAGTTTAAAAAAGGAGCAGTCCCTGCTGCAATAACAGACCCCAAACCGATTGCAAAGCTCAAATAAGAGTTTGCAATAGAATGCTGCTGAGGAACAATATTGTCAGGAATCAAAGCTCTGTATGGGCCTTGAGCTGCATTAACACAGGCGTCAATAATCCAGATCATAACAGCTGCAACTAACAGTCCGCCAAAAACAGGCAAAGGCAGATGTAGTTTGTTTGCTATTAACTGTGCTATTGTTTCAGAATTTGGAAAAGCCCACAGAGCAAGTGCTGCAAGTATGGCACCAAGCATAAGGTAGGGTCTTCGTCTTCCGAATTTTGTATTTGTGTTATCGCTCAACGCTCCTATAATCGGTTGCACAACCATTCCTGTAACAGGTCCGGCCAGCCAGATAAGACCGAATATAAAAGGCGATGCGCCTAAACCTTCTGTAACAGGGCCCGAGAGAATGATTCTCATTTGCCACGCAAATTGCAAACCAAAAAATCCCAGACAAAAATTTAACAGCTGGATTGTTGAGAGCTTTCTCAATCCATTGTTTGTGCCGGAGGCGTTTTCTTCCATATTCATATTTCCTCTCATAATAATATTAGATGCTTTTTCATTATATTAAGAAATTTAAATAAAATCAAAAATAAAAAATTTTTCTTAAATAAGTATATTCTCTAACCGGCGCATGGAGGGTGTTTTATGGTTGTGTATTATATTAAAAACGTGTAAACAAAATATCAAAAGGAATATAAAAATGTCTAAAATCAAAACAGTCGACTACGTAGTGCAAGAGCTTGTTAAACTTGGTATTACTGATGTTTTCGGTCTTCCCGGAGATTACAATTTTAACATAGTAGAGGCTGTTGAAAAAAATAAAGACACAAATTGGATAGGCTGCACCAATGAGCTTAATGCCGGTTATGCAGCAGACGGATACGCCAGAATAAAAGGCTACGGTGCTCTTGTCACAACATACGGTGTCGGTGAGTTGTCTGCAATAAATGCTATTGCCGGTAGTTTTGCCGAATTTGTTCCTGTAATAAAGATTGTGGGAGTCCCAAAAACCAAGGATATAAAAAATAAAACATTACTTCATCACAATTTTTCAGAGCCTGATTATCATGCATTTGAAAGAGCGTTTTCAAATGTAACATGCACAACCGCTTTTCTTGACGAAACCAATGCAAAAAAAGAAATTGACAGGGTTTTGAGTGTTTTTATTAATGAAAAAAAGCCTGTTTATCTGGCAATTCCTATGGATATTTGTGATTTTGAAATAGAAAATGAACCTGAAATAAATATTAAAAAAAGCGATGAAAATATTTTAAATTCAGCTTTAAACCATGCCGAAAAGCTACTCAAAAAAGCCCAAAAGCCTGTTATAATAGCGGACTCTTTAATAGAGCGATTTCTGTCTGTAAATGAAGCCAAAGAGTTTATCAAAACAAGCGGTTATCCTGTGACAACATTCATTATGGGGCAGGGGCTTGTCAATTGGAATTATGAAAACAATCTGGGGACTTTCACGGGAAGACACGGTAATAAAAATACTTATGATTATGTTAATTCTTCCGACTGTGTAATATCAATAGGTGCAATAATGAGTGATTTTAACACCTTCAATTTTGATATGAAATTTACTCCTTCAAATTACATACAGATTTTTGGAGATTATACGGTTATTGAAAACAAAAGATATGACAACGTTCTTATGAAAGATATGCTAAACAGGCTGATAAAAATTGTTCCTGCAAAAAAAGCGGAATTGCCCAAAAAAGTATTTGAATATACAAAAGCCCCTGTGGCGAGTGGTGCAAAACTTGATTCAAAATACATTTATCCGCGTATTCAGGAATTTTTGAACAAAGGTGATGTGATTTTTATTGAAACAGGCATGGTCAAATACGGTTTTGCTCTTATGAAACAGCCGGAAGAGGTTATGTTTCACTCACAGGTTTTGTGGGGTTCTATTGGCTGGGCAACCGCTGCTGCCTTTGGCGCGAGTGTTGCGCTAAAAGATACGGATAAAAGAGTTATTCTTTTTACAGGCGAGGGGTCTCACCAGCTTACGGCACAGGAGGTAAGCTCTGTAATGCGTTACGGTTTAAAACCGATTTTTATAATACTAAATAATGACGGCTATACAATAGAAAGATTGTTATCTAATGACCCTATGGCTTCTTTTAACGACATTGCACAATGGGACTATGCAAAATTTGCAAAAGCCTTTGACGGTGATATCTGGACTGCCCGTGCAAAGACAGATAAAGAGTTTGATGAAGCTTTGATAATTGCTTCAAAAAAACAAAAAACAAAAATGTGTTATATTGAAATTTTTACTGATAAAATGGATTTACCGGAACTTGCAAAACGCATGGTCGAACAAAGACAGGCAAACAAACCGTCAATATCATAGTTTGGAGAAATTGTGGAAAAAGTAAAAACGCTTTTTGATGTAATAGGCCCGGTTATAATAGGGCCATCTAGCTCTCACACGGCCGGTGCGGTCAGGATAGGGCTTCTTGCGGGGAAAATCTTTGGCGAAATACCGCAAAAGGTAAAATTTAAACTCTACAACTCTTTTGCTAAAACAGGCAAAGGCCACGGCACAGACAAGGGGCTGCTTGGCGGTGTACTTGGTATGGATGTGGATAATGACAGTATAAAAAAGGCTTATGACATTGCAAAAAAACTCAATGTTCATTATGAATTTGAATACCTTGAAGATTACAACAGGCATCCTAATTCCGTTGATGTGATTCTGGAAGGCAAAACTGTAAAAAAAATGGAAATCAGCGGTATTTCCGTTGGTGCGGGCGAGGTTGCCATTACAAAAATAAACGGATACAAATTTAATATAAACGGTGATTATGACACGCTTGTGCTTATTTACAAGGACAAGCCAGGCATGGTTTATAGAGTTACTGCATTGCTGCAGGGACAGAACCTTAACATCGCTTCCATGCATTGTGATAGAAACGCCAAAGGTCAGGAGGCGTCAATGGGTATTTGTCTGGACGGGCATATTACTGACCATATTATGCAAGAGCTGGCAAAAATCGAAGGCGTTTATTTGATTAGAAATATAGAAATGTTGAAAAAATGATAAAGTCGAAAAATTTTGAAGATGTGCTCAATATTGCACGGGAAAAAAATAAAAAATTATACGAAATATGCGAATTGCTGGAAGCGGACACTTCTGAGATTTCTACAGAAGAAGTGCGTGATAGGGTAAAAATCATTCTGGACGCAATGAAAGACGCTATTGAAAAAGGGCTTAAATCAAAAGAAAAGTCCATGAGCGGAATGTGCGGCGATGACTGTGCAAAATTGCTTGAGAGATACAAATCCGGCCATTCGTTGTTTTCTGAAACCTATCAAAAAGTGCTCACCTATTCTCTGGCAACTATAGAACAGAATTTAAGAATGGGCAAAATTGTTGCGTGTCCTACAGCAGGTTCATGCGGGATTGTGCCGGCAGTTATTATTGCCATAGCAGAATCAATAAACGCGGGTGAAGAAGAGCAAATCAATGCACTAATTACAGCCGGGCTCATAGGCAAAATTGTCGCAAACAAACTTGCTCTGGCCGGAGCAGTTGCCGGCTGCCAGAGCGAATGCGGGGTTGCTGCTGCAATGGCTGCAGCCGGGCTTGTTGAAATGTACAACGGTACAAACGAGCAAATTTTGAGTGCAGCTGCTCTTACTTTAAAAAACATTATGGGGCTTGTTTGCGACCCTGTTGCAGGGCTTGTCGAAGTGCCCTGTGTAAAAAGAAACGCTTTTCTTGCTATTTATGCAGTGACAGGTGCAGAGCTTGCAATGGCAAATATTCAGTCCGTTATCCCGATAGACGAGGTGGTGGACGCGATGAAACAGGTTGGCGAAATGATGTCTCCCCGTCTGAAAGAAAGCTCGGAAGCAGGGCTGGCTACTACAAAAACAGGGTTTGAAATAACACAAAACCTTGCTAAAAAATGGCAGGAGCAATAATTATCTTTTTAGCTCCACAATAAAAGTCGTGTATTCGTTTTCACCCGGAGCTGATTCTATAAAAATTCTGCCTTTGTGGGCTTTTACTATTCTGTTTGAAAGGTAAAGACCAAGGCCGGTGCCTACTTTGCGGAATTTTTTTGCGGTTGTATAGTATTTGTCAAAAATGTGTTTAATCTCTTCTTTTTTGATACTTTTACCGTAGTTTGTGATTTTTATATATATTTTTTTGTCGTCATTACAAAGTGCAACGTCTACTTTTGATGAAGGGTTGCTGAAGGAGATTGCGTTCAGGATAAGGTTTTTCAATACTCTTTTAATATAAAATTCGTCCACCTGTACTTTTTCAAAAAACTCGCTCCAGTAATTTATGCTGATAGAATCTGTGTCTGAAATTGGTTTCATTTCTTCTGTTGTCTCTTCAACCAGCCTGTTGATATCAACACTTTCTTTGTGCAGGTCAATTTTGGTTTCGTTTACCTTGTAGGTCTCCAGTATAATTTCCACAAGCTCTACAAGCTCTTTGTTAGAGTTTTTAAGGTATAACAGGGCTTCTTTTTGTTTTTCGTTCAACTCGCCGAATCTGTTATCCAAAAGAAAATTGAGCATGTTTTTTTCTGCAAGAATCGGCACTTTTAAGTCGTGTGTTAAAGTAGCAACAAAGTCTTCTTTGAGTTGTTCCACTTCTTTTAAAGCGTCGATTTTTTTGTTCAAATCATTTTGATACTCTTTTATCATGTCCTCTCTGTCAACAATGGATTCAATCATAGAGTTGACGCTCTGTGCAAGGTTTGGGAAAAGGGCAAAAGGTTCTTCGTTCACCCGTTCATAAAGGTTGCCGTAGCGGACGGAGTTTATGGTTTTTGTAATTGCTCTCAGCGCTGTCTTGTTTTTGCGGAACGTTTTTTTTAGGCTTTTGTATTTCCTTAACAAATAAATTAAGGAAAATATTAATACAACCGAAACAATGATAAATACTGATAATAAAATATTAATCACGCTTAGTAACCGTAATGTTCATGCGCAACAAGGTATTCTCTTACATGGTTAAGTGCTGATTGCACAATCCTTGTAATACGCGAAGATGACAGGCCGACTTGTTCTGCAATTTCTTTGACCTGCATGTTTCTGTAAAATCTGTATTCAACGACAAGCCTGTCTTTTTGCGGCAGGGTTGCAATTGCTTCTCTTATTGCTTTACCTAGTTCTCCGATTTCTGCTTTTTCGTCCGGCAGAGCATGAGGGTCTTTGATAAAATCGAACGGAGAGTCATTATCTGACGATGCAGCTGCAATAGAATCTATAGACAAAATAGTCTCGTAGATTGCTTCTCTTACTTTTCCCGGTGATACATCAATATCACCATCTGTACCGCCCTCTGCTGATTCATCTTCAGAAGCTTTTGAGTGTTTTAAAGTATACCACTTGTAGCGGTTTCTTAATTCGTTTCTGATAGCCCATCTTACAGCCGTTGCAATGTAGGAGCTGTTGTATTTTTCCAGCTGCTCGGGTGTTTTGTTTTTAATCATTGCCTGAACAGCAATAATACCGATAGACACAAGCTCTTCGTAATCCACCATGTGTGAAGGAATACGTCTGTGTTCAACCTTTGCTACCTTTTCAACGATTGTTATATATTCTTTAATTTTATTTTGAGAAGCGTTGTTAATCATGATTATTTTTTATCATTTTTCTTAATATTTATATTACTAGGTTTTTGAGAATTTCGCAAATTGTATACAAATAATAAGATTTCAGCTACAGCTTTGTAAAGGTCAGGCGGGATTTCGCGGTTAACATCAACCAGCCTGAAAAGCGCACGTGCAACCGGAGCATTTTCTACAACAGGCACTCCGTGCTCGCGTGCTATGTCTATAATTTTTTTTGCAAAAAGCTCTGTACCTTTGGCTACAAGCTTTGGGGATTCCATTTCTTCCTGATCATATTTTAGCGCACAGGCAATGTGGGTGGGGTTTGTTACCACAAAATCCGCATCAGGCACAGCATCCATCATACCCTGCTGCATCATCTGCTGTCTGCGTTGGCGCAGTGCTGCTTTTACATTGGGGTCACCTTCAGTGTTTTTGTATTCGTCTTTTACCTCTTTAAAAGACATCTTCTGGTCTTGCAAAAATTTCCATCGGGTCATACCGTAATCTGCCGCAGCAATAATCAAAAAGGCAATACTGGCCTTTATGATAAAGTCCATAATCAATGCACCGAATTCCTGCATGATGGCAAAATGGTTGTCCATTGCAGCCAGTCCGAGGATTATGTCAAAGTGAGATTTGTATACCACCCAGCCTATGTAGCCTAATATTGCAACTTTTACAATGTTTTTCACAAGCTCAAAAAGCGTTTTTACAGACATTATGTTTTTAAAATATTTTGTAGGGTTGAGTTTGTCGAGTTTTGGCGCAAGCGGTGTGGTGGTAAAAAGCGGTCCAACCTGTATAAAGTCCCCGAGTATTGCAATAAACATTGCAAGTGCAAGAATCGGCCCGATAATCAAAATTGTAGGCACAAGCGTAATAAATAGCAGATAAGGCAGGCCAATAACCTGCAAATGCTGGTTTGGAATCTGCTGATAGCAAAGCACAAAGAGCCTGGAAATCTGGTCAAAAATAAACGGCGAAAGTTTTGCGATTGCAAAAAACATTACAACCATGGCTATAGCCATTGAAAAATCTTTTGATTTTACAACCTGACCTTCTTTTCTTGCTTTTTCCAGTTTTTGGTGCGATGCCTCAAACTGCTTGTCTTCATCACCCATCAGACGGGTTCCTTAATATTTTGTAATCTAACCAAACTCAACTGTAATATATTACCATGAAATATTATCTACATACACAAACATGACATTATGTTCTCTTTATTATAAAATTCGGTTATGGATATTAATTAAAAAGGACATAATCGATTATGAAAATTTCACTGGAATGGCTTAATGAATTTGTTGATCTCACAGACACTACACCCGAACAAATTGCTCACGAACTGACTATGAGCGGTTTGGAAGTAGAAGAAATTGAAAAAACAGGCCCGAAATTTTCAAATATAAAAACAGCACAAATAAAACTTATAGAAAACCATCCGAATGCCGATAAACTGCACCTTGTGACAGTTGACCTCGGTAATGAAACCAAAACTGTTGTTTGCGGCGCGCAAAATATACAGGAAGGACAAATTATCCCTTATGCTTCTGTAGGTTCAAAAGTTTTGGACAGAAAAACAGGCGAGCAGTTTGAGCTCACTCCCGCAAAAATCAGAGGTGTGGAATCTCAAGGAATGCTGTGCTCTCAAGACGAGCTGGGGCTTGAGGGCTTGCAGGAAGAAGACGGAATCCTTATTTTGAACAGATTGTACAATGATATAAAATTAGGCACTCCTGTTGAAAAACTGCTCAATATTAAAGAAGATATTGTGCTCAATGTTGCACCAACTGCAAACAGAGGTGATGAAATGTCTGTAATAGGTGTTGCAAGAGAGCTTTGTGCAATATTTAACAAAAAGCTGCAATTCTCACCGCTTCAAAGCACACAGGACAATTCAACAGACAAATTCGAAGTTGAAATTATTGATAAAGAAGGCTGCAAATACTACAGCGCAGGTCTTTTAAAAGACGTAGTGATAAAACCGTCGCCTGAATGGATGCAAAGACGCCTTACTGCCTGTGGTATCCGTGCCATAAACAATGTTGTTGATATTACAAACTATGTTCTTTTAGAATACGGCTGCCCGCTGCACGCTTTTGATAAAGACAAGTTGAACGGATATCTTTGCGTGAGACGTGCAAAAGAAAACGAAACAATCGTTACACTCGATGAAATCGAACGTAAAACAAACAGCGATACAGTGCTGATTGCAACAAAAGAACATGCTGTTTGTGTGGGCGGTGTTTTTGGCTCTGCCAACAGCGAAGTTGACGACAACACAAAAAATATTGTGCTTGAAGCCGCTTATTTTACTCCGGCTCAAAACAGACGATCAGCAAGAAGCATAGGCTACAGAAGCGAAGCCAGCGCAAGATTTGAACGCGGAATTGATATCGAAATGGTTAAACCCGCACTGCTTAGAGCAATGCAGCTTTTAGTGGATCTCGCGGATGCGAAAGTTGACGGTATTGTAGAAACAGGCGACAACAAACTGCCGGAAATCGATATTACTTTAAGATTTGCTCAAATCAAACGTATTTTAGGCACTGAAATCCCTGTGGAAAAATGTGTTGAAATTGCACAGAACCTCGGCTTTGAGCTTCTTGGCAAAAACGAAATCGCTGCAAAATTCAAAGTTCCGTCTTTCAGAAGAAACGATGTGTACAGAGAAATCGATTTGATTGAAGAAATTTCAAGAATCTACGGCTACGACAAGATTGACCCGACCCTGCCGAAAAACACTCAGTCGCCTGAAATCAGCGAAGAATCAAAAATTTTGAAAAAAGTTTCCAACATGCTTTTGGGCAAAGGTTTTATGGAGGCCGTTACTTCATCACTTGTTGGAGAGCCCTTGTACAAAGAGTTCTGTGTAGAATTTAATGATGAAAAAGCCGTAAAAGTATGCAACCCGCAGAGCGAAGACCACACAATGCTTCGCCAGTCACTGATTCCGAGTGTTTTGAATGTTGTTAAAACAAACCTTTCAAACGGACAAAAAGACTTTTCTATTTTTGAAACAGGAAGAACATACTTTATCGAGCGTGAAACCGATGAAAAAGATTCCGGCGTAACAGAAAGAAGAATTCTCGCAGGTGCCATGACAGGTGATATCAATAACGAAAAATGGATTAAAAAACCTGTGCTTGATTTCTTTAGTGTAAAAGGCGTTGTGCAGAATCTTCTTGAGCTTCTGGGGCTGGAAAACAGAGTGCAGTTTAGACCATGCAATGACAAAGCGTTTTTGCATCCCGGTAAAAGCGCAAAACTCGTTATGCTTGGCAAACAGCCTCTGGAAGTTGGTTTCTTTGGTGAAGTACATCCTATTTTAAAAGACAAAGAAAAATTTCAGCAAAATGTATATATTTTTGAAATCAACCTTGAAGAGCTTTTAAAAGCAGTGCATACTTCTGTTGTAAGATACAAAAAACTTTCACAATTCCCGGAAGTGCAAAGAGACCTTGCGTTTATTGTGCCAGAGAGTGTGTCTCATGAAGAGATTGCAAAGATTATCAAAAAGTCTGTAAAACAAAATCTTTTCAACGGTGAAGAGCTCTTTGACATTTATCAGGGCGAGCATATACAAGACGGTTTTAAAAGTATGGCATACAGAATCAAAATGCAAGACAAAGATGCCACGCTGACAGACGAAACCGTTGAAGAACAAATGACTTCGATTCGAAATAACCTTAAAAAATCAATTTCCGAATTAAGCTTTAGAGAGTAATTTATGACAACAAATAACGAACAACTTGTTAAAGACCTGACCGCAAAAGATGAAACAAAGGCTTTTGCGGCTGCGCAATGCATAATAAATAATGCTGATACACAGGCATTTTCGCTTCTTTGCGACAAAAGTGAGTTTTTATTCGACTTTGTAAAAAACAACGTGAATAAAAGACTGCAAAAAGCCGTGAATGAAGGCAATTTCAGAAACCTCTTTGCGTTTTTGAAAAACTACTGCCCTGATTTTGAGGATACAATCATAGGCGGCATTGCTCGCTTTGCAAACGAAGATTTGACAGACGAAATGCTTGAGCTGCTTGAAAACGGCAGTGATGACGAAAAAGCATATGCAGCAAAGTATTTTTCCTACATACCCGATACAATTGCAGCAGATGACCTTACAGAGTATGCGTTTTCAGATAACGAGGCAGTTGCTTTCAACTCTGCAAAAGCCCTCGGTGCAATGAAAATAGATTCGGCTTATCAAAAAGCTCTTGAGCTGTTAAATTCAGATGACGAGTTCACAGTGCTCAAGGCTGTGAAATTCCTTGTTGCGTATGAGGATAAAGCGGCTGTTGAACATATCTTAAAAGCTATGGAACACTCTTCCATGAGCGAAAATATTGCGGGAGAAATCCCCTATATCCAGAGCCTTATGGAGCTTTTACAACAGTATGAGGACAAAAATTATGTCTTGCTTTGTATCGACAATATCCTCTCGGGGCTGGGCGAGATTCTGCCTTTGAGCCAGATATTCTGCTTTGAGATGTTTGAGGTGCTCGAGTATTTGATTCCTTACAACACAAACAACAAAAATCCGCAGGCAGCCGTTGTGCTTTTAAAAGCCCTGTCAAAGTTTGAAGAGCTGGCAAACAATGAGGAATACACTTTTGACGAGGATAAAAATACAAAACAGGAAATTCAGGATATCTACAACCTGTTGAAAAAACAGCAGGAGTACTTTTGGAATGCACAGAAAAACCTTGTTAAAAACGAGCTTGATGAATCAAATGTTCCCGTGTATCGCATAAGCAGCGCGTTAAGCGTTATTTGCGAGTACAATCTTGTGCAGGCAGAAGATGAGATAAAGAACCTTTTGCACTCCAACAATGAAATTCTTTTATGCGAGGCAGCTTCCGCTTTAAAACAAATAGGCAGACTCGATTGTGCGCAAAAAGAATCAATCCTTGCAAAAGTCCATGACGAAAACAAAAAAGCACTTATCAACAGTTTATTTTAATATGCTCATAGATACGCACACACATATTGATATGGATAATTTTAAAGACCGGTTTGATGAAATACTCAAAACTGCGGATGAGTACGGGGTAAAAAAGGTTGTTATCCCCGGCGTGGAGCCTGCGGGGTTTTCTCGTATTGTTGAGTTGTGCGAAAAATATGACAATGTATACGGTGCTGTCGGGGTCCACCCCGAGGAAGTCGGTGCTTTTGATGAAGGTGCACAAAATTTGATGCGTGAATATCTCAAACACCCGAAAATCATTGCAGTGGGCGAGGTGGGGCTTGATTATTACTGGGATAAATCACAGATTGAACGACAGAAAGAGATTTTTGAACGTCAGATTTTGATAGCAAAAGATGCCAAAAAGCCTGTACTCGTGCATGACAGAGAGGCTCATCTTGATACATTTGAGATTCTGAAAAAAACAAATGCAAAAGAAACCGGAGTGGTAATGCATTGTTTTTCCGGAAGTCAGGAATTTGCGCTGGAGTGCGTTAAAGAAGGATTTTATATTGCACTTGGCGGGGTTGTGACTTTTAAGAATGCAAAAAAAGTAAAAGAGGTTGCAAAGGTTGTGCCGCTTGAAAAGTTACTTTTGGAAACCGATGCGCCCTATATGACACCTGTGCCCTATCGCGGCAAAGAGAACCAGCCGGCTTATGTAAAGTTTGTGGCACAGGAGATTGCTGCTCTTAGAAATATCAGCTTTGAAGAAGTGGCAAATGCTACCACGGCTAATGCAAAAAGGCTTTTAGGGATATAGCTGTTTTATTTTTAAATCCCAACTATGCTAAAATATAACCATGCTGTATTTTTATCACGGACAGGAAGATTATCTTATAGAGCTTGAGCTTGAATCACTCAAGTCCAAAGTAGTGGACAAGTCGTTTTTGTCTACAAACTATCGTGTGTATGACAACCCTAAGTTTCAGGAACTAATTGATATTTTACGCACACCGTCTTTGATGTTTGGCAATGTGCTTGCTGTTGTGAACTGTGAAAAATACTTTTTTGACACAAAAGGCAAGATAAACTTTGAAGACAAAGAGCTCAAACAGATTGAGGAAACCATCCAATCAATGCCTGAGAGCTTGTATGTGGTATTTGTGTGCAGAATAGAACGCGGCAGCACAAAAAAAATTGACACAAGAAGAAAAATCTATAAAATCATCTCTAAAAATGCTTCAACATCAGAATTTGCAGAATTTAAACCTTACCAGAAAGAACTTGCTTCGTGGATTCAAAAACAGGTTAAGAAAAAAGAGTTGATGATGGCGTCTGATGTTGTGCAATTTTTGATTGAGCGGCTTGGCACTAACCTTCGGGTAATTGATAACGAGCTTGAAAAGCTCAAGTTGTCCGTTTATCCGGAAAAAAATATAAAAAAAGAACACATCAAAGACATCTGTACTTCAACGGAAGATATTTTTCTTTTGTCCGATTATATTTTGAAAGGCCAAAAAGACCTTGCGCTTTTGGAGTTTAAAAAACTGTGCACTAACAAGCATTACCTTGAGATTCTTGCTGTTTTGCAAACCAGTTTTTCCAGACTGGCGGCTATGAAGGTTGATTCTGTTGATAAAAGCTCGTTTGAAATTGCATCTAAAACCCATATGAGCGAATTTATTGTAAAAAAACAACTTGAAAAGCTGCGCAATGTGCCCATGGACAGGATTATACAAATAAGAAAGAATCTGCTGGAGGCTGAATACAGGGTAAAAACAGGTGAAATGGCTTTTTATGAACTTCCGGTAGAACTGGGGCTTCTGGGGTAATTATGTTCCATCCGATATTAAAACGAAAATTTGAATATGTCACAAACTATTTTGAAACTGCAATAAAAAACGAAAAGCGCAGCTTCGCTCAATCGATTGTGCTCTACGGTCAGGATATTGCGGCACAGTATTACCTTGCAATGGAAATATCCAGACAGCTGAACTGTATGAAAGACGCAGACCCCGCCTGTGACTGCCTTAATTGCAGCTGGATACGCAACAATCAGCACCCTGCTGTTTTGACTGTTTCAAAAAACGATAACAAACCTTCTGACGATACTTCAAGCAAGGTTATCTCGATAAAACAAACCCTTATGATTAATAACAGCCTTATCAATTCATCTGATTATTACAGGGTGTTTATTTTTTGTGATTCGGAAATCGGAGAAATGAATGAGTTTGAAAAAAAACATATTCAAGACTTTGGCGGGCTTAATTTCAAGTTTCCGCAAGAAAACTGGATACCAAAATCGCTCAACAGAGATGTGCTTATAGAAGCTTCTGCAAACTCTCTGCTAAAATCCATTGAAGAGCCGCCGGAGCGCACGCTGTTTTTGTTTTTGACAGAAGACAAAGAGGACATCATAGAAACTATTATTTCGCGCTCTCAGAGTTTTTATGTTCCGTCATTTAATGCACAGAGCTATGATACTGAGTTTTTAACAGCAGTGCTTGCTGACTACCCTGCAATAAAAAAGATAAATGTTATAAATACAGCTGCTGTGCTGCTAGAAGCAATGCAAGAGCATGATTACAAGGTAGAGTATGTTCTTGATTGCATGGAGTTTTATTTGGCACAGATGATAAAAAGAAATTTGAATAACAAAATGCTTGTGCAAAAGATAAAAAAAGATATTTCGAAAATCCAGCATGCCAAAAAACAGGCACAGGCTTATATCAAACCCCAGCTTATCATTGAAGACCTGTTGTTTTCGTTTGCGTTTTAGATTTTAATTTGTAGTCTAAAAAGCTTTTAAATAGCACTTTTTACTCATGAAACATTAAGAAATGTAACAGATATATACTATTTATAACTCTAATATGGCAATTTTCTTTAAAAGAAATTGTTTATATAAGTACGAGAGATATAAGAGACCAGAGACAAAGGTTAAACACCACTTACATATTAGAGATATTAGAGAAACAAAGCTAAACCACAAACTTAAAAACTTACTTATTTACTTCACTTCATTTACTTCACACACTTCACAATAGACGAGGAATGTAAAGAAATTTTCATTCCAACGGCTCTGCTTAATTGCGAGCCGTTTTTTTTATTTTTTGATTAATATTCGGGGAATTTTTGATAAAGTTTTGAAAGTATAGGATGGTCTTTCAATAACTCTTTCCAATGATCGAGCTCTTTTCCCTTGAGTGACATATTTGTAGAAACCGTATTAAAACTCAACAGCCTGTGTGCATTTGTTCTTTCAATCCTGTTTTTGCATTGCTCGAGAGTTGTTACTGCTGCTGTTGTGTTCATATCAATAAAAAACTTTCCGCATTTTTCTATAACAATTGGCACAAAACTGCTTATGGGTATTTCTCCGGCAAGGCGTTCAAAGTGTTTTTCCAGTGCTGGCATGATTTGGTTTGAGTTTTTTATTTGAACATAGTACTCTTCTCCCCTGTCAGGAAGAAAACCCATTTTTGTATGGTACAAAATTGCTTTTGGAAGAGCAACGCGGGGTATCTTTTCTATACCGAGCTGCAATGCTCTTTCTATATGCATCTGGTCAAGCCGGAAGCCCACTCCCGCAAGATCCTGTCTGTGAGTATTCATCTCTCCTGTAATCATAAACAATTTTTTGTCCGAAGCCGGCTTTATGCTATATTCTTTGCTGCCGATGCTTTTGCCGAATTTGTCTACAAGCTCGATGGTCTCAACTGTTACGGAAGATTCGTAATGGTTCTTTTTTGAAGAGAGTTTTATCTTTGCTTCGACAGGTTTTCCTGTTTTTAAATCTTTGAGCAAAATAGTATCAGGCCTCTGGCCTTTGTATTCAAAGGTATCGCTTAAAAGCTCTTTCATTGTGCTGCTTTTAAATACATTTTCATCAATGTATTTTTGCATAATTTTTTCAGAATCTTTGACTGCTTTTCGAAGATTGGGGTCTACGGTTCTTTTAAAAATGTTTTTTATAAGTATCATTATTGCTTTTCTTTCACAAAAGGTTTAAAAACTAAAAAAAGATTTTTTTGCCTTATGTCTATAAAAGTAAAAATTGTACACTTAATATTGTAACAAACTACAGACCATGACTGCATTGTCATGGTTTTTTAGTATTACAATAATATAATTAGATAGTTATTAGATTTGGGGAGAAAATTTAAAGTGGATTGCACGGAAGAAAAACTCAATTTGTCTCAAAACGCCATCAAAGTTTTGGAGAAAAGATATTTAAAAAGGGATGCGCAGGGCAACCCGACAGAAAGACCGGAAGATTTATTTATGAGGGTTGCATCTACCCTTGCTGCAGCTGACAAAAAATTTGGTTCTACACAGGAAGAAGTGGACAAAACTACAAAAGAATTTTACAGCTTTATAACAAACCGTTATTTTATGCCGAACTCACCTACTTTGATGAATGCAGGCAGAGAGCTGGGACAATTGGCAGCTTGTTTTGTTCTGCCTGTTGAAGATTCTCTAGAAGGCATTTTTGAAACAGTTAAAAACACTGCTCTTATTCACAAATCAGGCGGCGGCACAGGTTTTTCTTTCTCAAGATTAAGACCTAAAAATGACGTTGTCCGCTCTACAATGGGTGTATCTTCAGGCCCTGTAAGCTTTATGGAAGTGTTTAACGCAGCTACAGAAGCTGTTAAACAAGGCGGCACAAGACGCGGCGCTAACATGGGTATTTTAAGAATCGACCACCCTGATATTTTAGATTTTATCAACTGCAAATCAGATAACTTTAAATTAAACAACTTTAACATCTCTGTTGCTGTTACAGACAAGTTTATGGAAGCCCTAAAAGCCGGCACAGACTATGAACTGTACCACCCCAGAACAAAACAGCCAGTTGGCAAATTGAGTGCCAAAGCTGTATTTGACCTGATTGTTGAAGGCGCATGGAAAAACGGTGAACCGGGTATTATTTTCATTGACAAAATGAACTATGACAACCCCACACCTTTAATCGGCGACATTGAATCTACAAACCCATGCGGAGAGGTTCCATTACTTCCTTACGAAGCCTGCAACCTCGGTTCTATCAACCTCGGTTTGATGCTCAAAGGTTCTGAAGGCAGCTACAGCGTTGATTGGGATAAGCTGGCTGAAACTACAAAAACAGCTATCCACTTCCTTGACAACGTTATTGCTATCAACAATTACCCGCTCCCGCAGATTTCAGAAATGGTTCAAAACAACCGTAAAATCGGCCTCGGTGTAATGGGTTGGGCTGATATGCTTATGAAAATGGGCATTGCTTACAACTCTGAAGATGGCACAAAATTGGCTTCTCAGATTATGGAATTCATTGATTACCAGTCTAAAGTTAAATCAATCGAGCTTTCTAAAGAAAGAGGCAGATTCGGCAACTTTAAAGGAAGCGTTTACGACGGTGTATTCAAAGACGGCAAACCTTTCTTAACATACAAATATGAAGGTAAATCAGCAGGCATTATCACTGACGAAATGTGGGCTGATTTAGACGCTCAAATCGCAAAATTCGGTATCAGAAACGCAACTACAACTTGTATTGCTCCGACAGGTACAATCTCTATGATTGCCGGTGCATCAGGCGGTGTTGAGCCTTTATTCGGTCTTGTATTTATCCGTGACGTAATGGATGGCACAATCATGATGGAAATCAACCCCATCTTTGAACAGTACGCTAGAAAACACGGATTCTACTCCGATGAATTGATGAAGAAAATTTCAATTGACGGCACAGTAGCACACTGCAGTGAAGTTCCTGAAGAAGCTAAGAAAATCTTTGTTGCAGCACATGACGTTTCTCCTTACTGGCACGTTAAAATGCAGGCTGCATTCCAGCTTCATACTGATAACGCTGTTTCAAAAACAGTTAACTTTGAAGAAAACGCTACAAGACAGGATGTTGCGGATTCTTACCTGTTAGCTTATGAAAACAACCTTAAAGGCATTACTGTTTATCGTAACAACTCAAGACAGTTCCAGCCTATGAACCTTGAGAAAAAAGACGACAAGAAAATGCCTGAAATAAAAGCAATTGACGAGCCTAAAGCTGAGCTGCCAGAAGCACAGCACACAGGCGAAGAACACAAATGCCCCGAATGCGGAGCTGTTCTCGGCTACGGCGAAGGCTGCTTTATCTGTCTTAACTGCGGATATTCCGGTTGTTCATAATTGACATAGATTGAATTGATAAAAATAAAAAAGCGCTTTTCTCTCTTAGAAGAGCGCTTTTTTGATAATATTTGTTATGTAGTTTTTTGTTTTTTGGCTTTTTGCTTTAGGCGTTCGCAAATAGTTTATATCCTTTGCCGTTCCGAAAAATGCTTCGCATTTTAAGTCACTCTAAAGGACATAAACTATTCCCTCACTTTACACACTCTCTTTTGCGCCGCTGCGCGGCGCACGGCACGCAGTGCCGCAGAAAAAAGCTTGTAAAGTACAAAGTGAAGTATATTCATTTTTCGACGCCTATGGAGCGCAGCGGAGTCGAGCTAGAAAAATTAATATACTTTGCTTTGTACGCCTAAAGCAAAAAGCCAAAAAACTACATAACAAATATTATCAATACAAAAACATAATCAAAAGCTTGCGCCCAAAGAGCATTAGGCCTATTAACACACTTGTCATTGCCGCAATCAGCACAACACCTGCTGAAAGGTCTTTTGCCATTTTTACCATTTTGGAATATTTGTTTTTGTAAAGCGCATCAAGTGCAAACTCGATTACGGAGTTGAAAAGCTCTGCTGTAATCACAAAGCTGATTGCAAGTATGAGTACACAGTATTCAATACATTTGAAGTTTAAAATTATGCCGCCTAAAATTGCAAGAAAGCCCACAAACAAATGGAACCTGTAATTGCGCTGTGATTTGTATGCAACGCTCAGGCCCTGCAATGCGTATGACAAACTCTTTTTATAGCCGCCGGATGTAAATTTTGACATTATTCTTAAATCCCCAGATTATTTATCATTTCCTGCTGAATAGTCCACATTTCTTTCAGCGTTTCTTCGTCTTGATGGTCATATCCTAACAGATGGAGTATGCCGTGTGCTAGCAAAAAATACAACTCGTCTTTAAAAGTTTTGTTTTCGTGGCTTTCGTCTTTTGATTGAGAAAGCGCTGTGTCCAGCGATATGATTATTTCCCCGAGATTTATTTCGTTGTCAAAGATAAATCTTTCTTCTGTTGGGCTGTCTGCAAAGATTGCAAACGTAATCACATCTGTGGGCCTGTCTTTTTGCCTGTATTCACGGTTAATTTCATGTATGTGATTGTCATCTGTCAAAACCGTATCAAAGTACAGAAGACTAAAATCATAACCTTTAAGACAGGATTTTTCAACCCATTCTTTTTTTGACAAAAAATATTGCGTCATCGAGACAGCATCTTTTGTCATCTGCGCAATGTCAAAAGACTCTGTCTCAGGCGCTTTAAAATCCTCATATGTATTTTCTATAAAGATATTAATCTCTTTTGTCATTATTTTCTTTTTGTTCTTCCGTATTTTCAGACTTTTGAATGTGTTTTTGAATCTTTTTTTCTATTTTTTCTTCTTCATCTGTTGTAATTTTGTCGGGTGCCACGAATTTCTTTTTGAGGGCTTTTTCTTCCAGCTCTTGGATAATGTTTTCGTGGTATTTGATTCTCTGGTGGTGAGCAGCTCTCAGGTTTTTGCTCAACGCAGCAGCAATTGTTTTGAGGTCTTTTAATGTCAGCGGGCTGTCAGACAGCTGGCCGTCATTGAGTTTTGATTGGATGATTTTGTTAATCATTCCGTCGAGCTCTTCTTGTGAATGGTCTTTGAGCGTTCTTGATGCGGACTCAACCGAGTCTGCAATCATAAGGATTGCAGTTTCTTTCATGTTCGGGCGCGGGCCTGTGTAGCGGAACTGTTCTTCTGTTACTTTGTCAGCGCCTTCTTCCATTTTGGCCTGATTGTAGAAATAACTTGCAATAGAGTCTCCGTGGTGCTGTACAATAAAGTTTTGTACAATTGGAGGCAGTCCGTATTCTTTTGCAAGGTCAATACCGTCTTTGGGGTGGGCTGTTATTACCATTTTGCTCAATCTCGGGTTGAGTTTTGTGTGCGGGTTTTCAATGCCGAAGTAGGTCTGGTTTTCTACAAAGAATAAAGGTCTTTTAAGTTTTCCTATGTCGTGGTATAGCGCACCCACACGTGCAAGCACGGGGTCTGCGCCGATTGCTTCGGCTGCTGTTTCGCAAAGGTTAGCCACCATAAGGCAGTGTGCAAATGTACCAGGTGCTTCGAATTGAAGACGTTTTAACAGCGGCTGGTTGTTATCTGCAAGCTCCGCAAGTCCGTATGGTGTAACAATTTTGAACATGCTTTCAAGCAAAGGAATAATTCCGAGTACAATAATACCTGACAATAGGCCGTTAAGTGTTCCGATTATTGTGTTTGTCCAAACAATCACAGAATCAATTGGATTGATTGAGTTTTCGATTAAATATATGATTAAAATCAAAAACAGCATTGCAAAGCCGATTTCGCCGCCGATTTTTACAAGGTCAAACCTTCTGGAATAGCGTACTTTTGATGTTGCGATTGCTGCCACAAGACAAACAATTATAAATACCGCAGCGGGCTGCATGGGCATTTGTTCCACAAGGGCAATGATTGTAATTAATATAGTTGTTACATTTATCGCTACTCTCGGGTTTGTGAATACTGATATCAAAACCGCAAGCGCAGGGAACGGCAAAAAGTAAAAAGATGCACCCGATGGCAATACTGTTGCCAGAGCAGACATCAAAACAGACAAAAGAGCTATAACTGAAAGGTAGTTTTTTGTTACAAACTGTTTTTCGTAATACAAAAGGTAATACATAAAAGTAATTACGCCCATACACACGAGTGCAAATATCCCTATAACGCCTTTTGTGTTTAGCTCAAGCACGTTGTAACCGGCTTTTTGCAGTGCGTCTTTTTTTACACGAGTAACCGGCTCGCCGGCAAATACAATTTTTTCGCCTTTTTCAAACTTTACTACTGTTGGAGCGACAGAGTTGATTGCGTTTTTCTTGGCAAGCTCTGTTGCAGCCTCGTCAAATACCATGTTAGGTACAATAACCTGTTCTAAAAGCGCTGATATAACACGTATTTCACCTTTGGATGTTTCAAAATGCGTGTTTCTCAAAATCATTGATGAAAGGTTGCCCTTTTCAAAGTCTTTTTCCGTAACCCCTTGATTCAAGACGTTTGTAAGTGTTTTTTCGGCTTTTTTGAGGGTATTTTTAAGCCTTTCGTCATTCGAATTTATCAAATAGTTTAGGATATAGTCTTTGTAATAGTTGTTGTCAAAATCAAAAAGGAGTGCCATTTCGTCTTTTTTCTGGCTGTAGAAACTGTCTTTTGCCCTGATTTGTTCAATGGACTTAACAAGCATTGCATAGTTGTTTTTTATGTAGGTATCTTCTGCCGGAGTCAGAATAGGCTCTACTTTTTGAGCAATTTCTTTTTTATTTTGCTCGGTTTTAAAAGTATCAACAACCTTGATTGTTTTTGTCGCCACAATATCGCGCTTACTTGTTCCGTCCGGAGAGATAATGCTCTGGAAGAGATAATATCTTGCACCGAGTGTTGCTGTCATGATTACCGTAAACAGGATAAAAATCAGCAGGTTGATTACCTTGGAAGACGAAAATGTGTCTGCAAGCAGGTTAATAAATTGAATTTTTCTCATATAAATATCTCATTTAATCGCTATTTGAATTATAGATATTTTAATACGTACATTAAGAATTGCAATCCTGCACGCGGAGGACAGACGGGTATAAAACCTTAACAAACAGGCATGACCGTTAATCCTTTAAACAGTTGATGTAAAACGTTTTAAAAACGCTAAAATCAACATGTAGACTATTAATATTCAATCTTACAAAAAGAAAAGAACGGTGTTTATTATGAAAATAAATTCAGCAGAATATACTGAAAGAAAATTTACTATAGCAGATGTTTTTGCAAACCAGCACCCTGTCATTAACGGTTGGATAATGCTGAGTGCTGTTGCAATTGTTGCTCTTTATGCAATAACTTTTGCTGCAGTTTAGTTTTAATTATATTTGAACTTTTTCCATGACCTCGTCAGGAATGTCAAAGTTTGAATAAACGTTTTGCACGTCATCGTGTTCTTCCAGTTTATCCATTAAAAGCAATATCATTTTTGCTGTTTTTTCGTCTGTTATTTCCAGCGTGTTTTGTGGCAGTTTTGTAAGCTCTGCACCTGAGTGCTTGAAACCGAGTTTTTCTAATGATTCCACAACAATCTGAAAGTTTTCAGGTGCTGTGATTACTTTGTATTCGTCATCTTCGTCTACAAAATCATCTGCACCGGCGTTTATTGCTTCGTTAAACAATTGTTCGTAGTCAACGTCGTCTTTTGCAAAAGTAACCACGCCTGCGTCTTTAAACATCCAGCCTACGCAGCCTGTTTCGCCGAGGTTTCCGTTGAATTTTGTAAAGTAGCTTCTGATATCTCCTGCTGTGCGGTTTCTGTTGTCTGTCATTGCTTCTACAATAACTGCAACACCGCCAGCGCCGTAGCCTTCGTAGGTCAGTTCTTCGTAGTTTTCGCTTGCGCCAGCGCCGCACCCTTTTTCTATTGCACGTTTGATGTTGTCATTTGGCAGACCGCCTGCTTTTGCTTTTTCAATAGCGGTTCTTAAACGGAAGTTTGCGGCAGGATCGCCTCCTCCCATTTTTGCTGCTACGATGATTTCTCTTGAGTATTTTTGGAAAGCAACGCCTCTTTGTGCGTCTACTTTAGCTTTTTTGTGTTTAATTGTTGACCATTTTGAGTGTCCTGACATAAATTTATCCTTTATTAATTATTATAATGTTACTGCACCGACAGAGGCGCTTTGTACTGTTTTAGCATATTTTGCAAGAAATCCTTTAACTTCTTTTGGCGGCAGAGGCTTGAATTCTCTGCGTCTTTGTTCAAGCTCCTCTTCGCTTACAAGAAGGTCGAGTTTTCTTTGCGGTATATCTATTTTAATTTTATCTCCGTTTTTAATCAAGCCTATAATTCCGCCCATAGCAGCTTCCGGACAGATGTGGCCGATGCACAGCCCGCGTGTTCCGCCGGAAAAACGTCCGTCTGTAATCAGTGCAACTTTTGCACCAAGGCCTTTTCCGACAATCATGGAAGTAGGGGCAAGCATTTCTCTCATACCCGGGCCGCCTTTGGGGCCTTCGTAGCAGATTACCACAACATCGCCTTCTTTTATCCGGTCTTTGTCTATGGCTTCCATTGTTTCTTCTTCAGAATTAAAGACTTTGGCCGTGCCCTCAAAAGTCAGTGCTGAGGGGTCGACCCCTGAAATTTTAATAACGGCACCGTCTTGAGCAAGATTGCCTTTTAAAATTCCCAGCCCGGGGTTTGATGTAATCGGGTTGTCGAGCGTGTGAACGATTGTGTTATCAACCCATGCAGCCTGTGCTATTTGTGAAATTTTTAAACCTGATACGCCTTTTGTATCTTTGAGTTCGGGTGTGTTTCCGAAAAGCGTTTTCATTACCCCCGGTATTCCTCCTGCGTTGTGCAAATCAGTCATTGTAGGAAGGGCAGAGGGGTCGAGTTTGATTATCTGAGGGATTTTATAGCTCAACTCGTCAAAATCTTTGAGTGAAATGTCTATGTTTCCTGAATTTGCAATGGCAAGCAAATGTAAAATAGAGTTTGTGGAGCCACCCAGTGCAAGGTCTGTGACGATTGCGTTTCGCATGGAGTCTTTTGTTATTATGTCAGAGGGTTTGATGCCTTTTTCAACGAGCTCAACGATTTTTATTCCTGATTCAAACGCAATTTGTTTTTTCTTTGAAGATACGGCAGAAGCTGTTGCGCAGAAAGGAAGGCTCATTCCCATTACTTCTGTCAGACAGGCCATTGTGTTGGCCGTGTAAAGCCCCTGACATGAGCCGGCTGAAGGGCAGCATTCTTCTTCCATTTCATGCAGACGTTGTTGGGTGATTTTTCCGGCTGATAGTTTACCCACAGCTTCAAAAGAGCCTCTTATCATTGTTAAAACTTCATTTTTGGAACATCCGTCCATCATGGGGCCTGCTGTTACAACTATACAGGGGATATCTAGCCTGAGCGCGGCTATTAACATACCGGGTGTTATTTTGTCGCAGTTTGTCAAAAGTACAAGACCGTCAAGCTGGTGCGCTTCGGCTACCGTTTCTACGCAGTCTGCTATCAAGTCACGAGACGGCAGTGAATATTTCATTCCGCAATGCCCCATTGCAATACCGTCGCATACGGCAGGTGTACCGAAGATAAATGCCTGTCCTCCGCCTGTGTGGATTCCTTTTTCAATTTGTCTTTCAAGGTCGCGCATTCCGGCATGACCCGGTACAAGGTCGGAGAATGAGCTGGCTATACCGATAAAAGGCCTTTTTAACCCTTCTTTTGAAACTCCGGTTGCGTAAAGCAATGAACGGTGTGCTGCTTTGTGTATGCCTTTTTTTACGTTGTCGCTTCTCATATTCTGTATTATCCCTTCTGTTACCCCGTTTACTTAGGACTGATATTATAATAAAAATTATACTACAATATTTAATATAATATGTTATAATCAGGGTTATGAGTTTATGTATAAAAAAAGCATTTGATATCACAAGGGATAACATTGTTGTTGCACAGCCGATTGTGATTTTTATGATAGTTATCAGCCTTACTACAGGCGCTTTGTACCAGCAGACAAACAAAATTGCTTATATGGTATTTTTTGTGGCAAACATACTGCTATGCACAGCTTTTTTTTCCGGCTGGTTCAACATGATACAAAAAACTCTGGAACACAATAAAAAAGCTGAAAAGAACTTTTATAGAGACGATAGAGAAAAGGCAGAGGCGTCTTTTGCTCTGGGTAAAGAGTTTTTCCCGGGGGTTGGAGAATATTTTCTTCCCGTTACTTTTACGCTTGTTGCTTATGTTGTGGTTTATATGCTCTTGCTTGTTGCGGCTTACAAATTCGGAATGAAATATTTACCGCATCCTCATATCAACTGGGGTGAGTTTATGGCTGCAGCAAATTCTACACCTGCTCAAATGCAAAAGTATGTTGCATCATTGAGCTTTTATCAACTAAAAGCAATGAATATCTGGATGTTTTTCTTTGGTGCGGTATTTTGTGTGTTTTCACTTTTAACTATGTTTTTGTTTCCTGCTCTTTACAATAATCTTTCAAAACGTGATGACAAAAAAAATCCGTATTTAAAATCGCTTGTGCTGGCTCCTTTCAGTGCTTTTAATACAAATATTGTTTTTGTGTTTAGGCATTTTCTTGGGTCTGTCTCGCTTTTAATTTTTCTTTTGTTTTTAAATATAATCATGTCTGTATTGAGCCTTGTTTTCAGCTTAAATATTGTGCTGACTGTTTTTGGGCTTCTTTTATCGTTTTATGTGATGACATACGCTCTTGTGCTGATATTCTTGTATTATGACGAAAACAAATAAAAAAAATATAATAGCAATTGCAGGGCCTACCGCTTCCGGAAAAACAGCGCTGGCTGTTGAGATAGCAAAGATTTTTGATACGGAAATTATTTCTGCTGATTCAAGGCAGATATATAAAGAGTTTGATATTGCAACGGCAAAACCCTCTAAAGAAGAGATGAAGGGAATAAAACATCATCTTATGGATGTTGTTGAACCTGTTGAAGAGTTTACTGTGGCTGATTTTTCGGACGAAGCCTCAAAGGTGATACAAAGCCTTTTTGAACATGATAAAATCCCTGTGGTTGCCGGAGGAACAGGGCTTTATTTTCGTATTTTGCTCGAAAATTATGATATGCCAAGAGTTGCACCCGATAAAGAATTGCGAGAACAGCTTCATAAAACAGAAAAAGAAAAAGGTGCACAGGCTCTTTATCAAATGCTTTGCGAAGCAGATCCTGTTCTGGCAAAAAATATGCACCCGAACAATACCGTAAAAATTATCCGTGCGCTTGAGGTTTGTAAAACACTGGGCACTCCGATGTCACAGGCGCAAAAAAAGAAAGAACCTCAATACAATGTAATCTGGCTCGGTCTCGGGCATTTAAACGGAGAAGACAGACAGTTTTTGTACAACAGAACAGACAAACGTGTTGATATTATGCTCGAGCAGGGGCTGGAGCAGGAGGCTAAAAATCTGTTTGAAAAATACGGAAAAATCCGCAGCCTTGAAAAAACAATAGGCTATCAAGAGTTTATTGATTACTTTGAAAATAGTATAACCTTTGATGAATGCGTTGAAAAAATAAAACAAAATACAAGACGCTACGCAAAAAGGCAGCTGACTTGGTTCAGGCAGAACAAAGATATTTACTGGCTGGATATAAAAGATAAAGAACAAATGATACAAGAAGCTGTTCAAAGAATAAAAGATTTGTTATAAAATAATCTGATAATAAAAGACTAAGGGGAAAAATGAATAAAGCATCTTTATTAAAATTTTTTAAAAGGCACAAAGACCTTATTGCCATCTTTGTGATACTGTTTGTGTGTTATTTTTTATACTTTTTTTCCATGGGTGCGTACCCTCTTATTGACGTGGACGAGACACGCTATGTGGCCATGTCAAGAGACTTGTTCCATGCAAATGACTTGTTGACGCTTTATTTAAACGGTGATTATTTCTTTGAAAAACCTCCTCTTTATTTTTGGCTTGAGGTTTTGTCTTTCAGTATATTCGGCAAAATAACAGAAGTTACAGCAAGAATACCCGTGTCTCTCTGTGCGGTTTTCGGGGTGGGTATAACGTATTTTCTGGGAAGTAAAATCTCATCAAAAAAATACGGACTCATTTGTGCCTTAATCCTTGCATCTTGCTTTGAATATGTTGTGCTTGCACGTGTGGCAATACTGGATATGCTTTTGTCAGTTTGCATTGCAGCCAGTGCTTTTTCAGGGATTTATACTCTGTTTTGTTCACAGAGGTTTAAAAAATACTTTTGGTGGCTTGCTTATATCTGGGCCGGTTTTGCGGTTATGGCAAAAGGCGTTCCGGGGCTGGCAATACCGGCTTTGACAATTTTCATTTCTTATATTATTGCCGGTCGTTTCAAAGAAATGTTCAAACCTTTATACATAATCCCCGGGCTTGTGCTTTTCTTTATAGTGACGTTGCCATGGCATATTATTATGCTGCAAAAATACGGTTATGTGTTTTTTAGAGAATACATTTACAAACATCATTTTGAACGTTTTGCAAACTCGCATGAGCTTGGTAGAAAACAACCTTTTTATTATTACATTCCTGTGTTTTTCCTCGGGTTTATGCCGTGGATATTCTCCTTCGGGGCTCAAATTACGGTCTTTTTCAAAAAACATTTCAAAAATATTCAGGGTTATTTTGACAAATTTTGCGACCTTCAGCCCTTGCATAAGTTTATGGTTTTAAATACCGTGTTTTTCCTTGTTGTATTCGGTTTTTATTCAGCAGCAAGCACAAAACTGCCCACTTATATTCTGCCGGCAATGTTTCCTGCGGCAATGATTCTTGGCAAATTCTGGTTTGATTTTATTTTTAAAGACGAAAACGAAAGAGCTGTAAATATTTCTACCATTATTTTAAATTTTGCATTTATATTAACGGCAATAGGACTGACTGTCGCACCGCAGTTTATTAGAGAGGCTGACAGAGCAGGGCTTGAGGCAATGCAGATCCCCGGTGTAATAGTTATTATGGCTTCTGTGTTGATAAACAGTTTTGCTATTTTTAAAGATAAAAAGAAGCTGCATTTTATTGCACTTGTCGGCTTTATGGCTGTGTTGTCAATGTTTGCGGCAAAGATGATTTTTCCTTACGTTGTCAGTTTTGGCCAAAATGAGCTCATAGAATACGCTAAGCTTGCAAAAATCAACAGCGCAAAACTGGCTGCGGTCTCTACAGGCAACAGATACAGCCTTATTTATTACCGTGAGGCCAATGTGGATTTTATAAAAGATATCACACCTGATACAAAAGTTATTGATGAGGGCACTTATGTGATAGTACGCAACAAAAATGCAAAAGACTTTAATAACCTTTATAATTATGAAATAATAAAACAGGGTAAAAAATACTCTTTATACAAAAATACGCACCTGAAAGCAATAAAGTAAAGGCTTAGCTACTCTAAAAGGAGAAATTTGTGTTCGAACGTTTTACAGAAAAAGCAATAAATATAATCTCAATGGCTCAAAAAGAGGCTGCGGATTCAAAAACTTTTAAAATCTATCCGGAGCACATACTTCTGGGTGTGCTTGAGACAAAATCAAATATCTGCTCAAGGCTTCTGGCCTACGGCGGTATGAACGCAGATGACTTTAGGGAGTATGTTTACAAAAAGTACAGCGATGTTTCTCACGAGTTTATGCACACAAATATTGCGTTTAGCCAAGGCTCGCAAAAGCTTATCAAGCTTGCGTCAGAGCTTGCAAAAAAGAAAAACTCTTACATAATGTCCGAGCACATTCTGCTTGCACTTATTCTTACTGCGGAATCTGCAAAATCCGAGCTGTTGCAAGATTTTAAGCGCTACGGCGTTGATATTGAAAAACTCAAGCAAACACTTTTAAAACTTATTGAAAAAAATAACAAAAAGAATGAAACCCACCCCGAGCTGGAAAGAAAAAAAGATAAAAGTGAGTATTCTACTGTCCAGTCTATTTTTAAAGAAGGGGACGCAAAAGACATTCTCGAGCGTGCGGTTGCAAAGCTTACCGCTTCTCATTACGAGATTCTCGGCACAGAGCAGATTGTGCAATCCATACTGGAAGATACAAATTCGGATTTGACAAAGCTTTTAAATGAATCAGGCATTGACCTTGAAAAGTATACGGGCAAACTGCAGGAGGTTTCTTCACGGCAGGCAGAGTTTGAAGAAAAACAGATTATTTTTACGCCAAATGCGTTTAAGACAATGCTTCTTGCTTTTGAAACTGCCAAAGAGCTGGGCTCTGCAAGCGTAAAACCCGAGCATATAATACTCGGTGTGTTAAAAGCAAAAAGCGGCATTGCGTATAACATTTTTAAAGAGCTGCATATTCAAGATGATGATCTGGCTCACAAAATAATTAAACCAATCGAAAAACAAATGCCCGAAACTCTTACAATTCTGCGTCTTGCAAAACGTGAAGCACAGAGCATGAACAGAAATATTGTAGGCAGTGAGTTTATACTGCTGGGCATAATAGGAGAAGGCGCTGGAATTGGTGCAAAAGTGCTTTCGCAGCTTGGTATCACAATAAAAGACGCACGCATAGAAGTGGAAAAAGTCCTTGGCTATGGAAACTCTTACACATTTGGCGAGGTTGTTTTCTCCGACCGTGCAAAAAAAATACTCGAAATTGCGTGGGAAAAAGCCAAAAAACACAAAAATACCAAAATTGCGTCAGAGAACCTTTTGTGGGCTATTACACAAACACGTGATTCTGTTGCAATGCAGGTTTTATCAAACCTCGGAGTTGACGTGCTGGAAATTAATCAGGGGATTTTAAAAGAGCTGGAAGAATTAAAAAGCAGCGAGGCTTAAACTTCCAAAAACAGCTTTCTTCCTACAATATTTGGCTTTCCGTTGTAATAGCCTGCAAAGTAGCCGCCTCTTACCGGATTGTTTTTTCCGTAGAAGTTTGAACTTATGGAGGAGTTAGCCATAAACGGATTGGATGATTGTCCGGCTGCAAAAGGGTTAACAGATGCCGGTCTCACAGCAGAAATTGCAGTGGAGCGAGTTGGGGTTAATGTTTTTGAAATCAATCCTAAAAGATTTTGTATCATGGCAATCCTTTCAACGGATGACGGGGCTTATTCGACCTGACCGAATCCTAATTTACTAACAATTTATATATACGAATAAATCAGATTCTGTCATGTTTATTATAATACATTATTAAAATTTGTTAAGTAATTTTTATTAAAAATCACCCGAACTGCGTATGCATACAAGCCCCGAAAGTGCCAGAATATAATAACACGGGAGATAAAATCATGATAAAAAAATGCCCTTTTAATTTTGACGAATGTACGCCGCAGTGTGCTTTGTTTATTGCACCTGATGATTTGAACGAGCTTGTTGCAAACAGGCTGACGAGTGTTGGCGTCTATGACAAACACCATGGCATGTGCTCTTTTAAAAACCAGGCACTTGCTAAAAGCAGAGAAATATTTGAAAAAAGTCAGGTAAATAAGTTTTAACTGCCTTGGTTTTTTGGGAAAAACTATTATACTTGTAATATAAGCAATTAAGCAGAAAGCGAATTATAAGCAAATTATGAGCGAATTAAGCCTTGGCCAGTTTATAAAAAACGTATTTGATTACAGTACAGGAAAACCCGTCCAGCAGCAGCCCGGTAAAGTTGCCAACGAGAATTTTCAGCGTGCTCAAAATGAAGCTATGAAAATGGTTCAACAGACTGCCCAGAATATCACCCAGAATTTTGTGCGCCAGCAGGATATTTTGAATACACAGATGATGTTAAAGGAGTTGTCTAATGTTGAACGCTCATGGCTTATGAAAAACATGTTTAATTTTCCTGAAAACTTGAGCCAGCTGATAGAACAGATTGTTACACAGGGTAAAACAGTTACAGCACAGGAACTTGCTGCGTTGATGAAACAGGATATTGATATTTCAAAAATCCTTGTGCTTTTGCAGACAAATGGCAAAGCAGCGCTTGAAAAACTTCAAAAAATGATTACCACAATGAACCAATCCGGTATCTATGACACCCGCCAGCTAAAAGAAATGTCTGTACTCATAAACGCCTGCATTCCAGCAAATGACGCGTCGCAATCTCAAATTTTAAAAAGCCTTATGGTAATGTACCTGCCGTGGCTTCCTCTAAATGAGAGTGCAGGGTTTAACTTTGGTGCAGATTCTGGAGAAGAAGGCAAAAAAGGTGCAGGCGAAGAGTCGATTACCATTATCATCACAACGAAAAACTACGGTGAAATAAAAGTCTTTTTGTTCATGGCGCAAAACGGTGTAAATATGGATGTTACCTGCAGCGATGATTTTCCAAAGGAACGTTTTAACGAAGCAATAAAAGGCGAAAATTCGATTCACCTGTCTGAAAACCCTGTTTACACTACAAGGAAATCAAGCTCTGATGAAGATGCAAAAGAGCTTAAGGTGGAGTTTTCAAAATCAGCAAAAATTACACCGCAGCTGCTCATTATCGTGCATGCGATTATAAAAATAGTTACAGAGCTCGACAGTACCGGCACCCTTCAGGAAAAAAGAAAAGAAGAGCTGTAATTAGTTTAGCGCATGTTCTTTTTCTTCTTTTAAAGCGCGTTCGTAGTTGTATGCTTTTAAAAAACGGGCTTTTAGCATGTCATTAACTGTTTCGTATTTTTGATATTGTAAATTTTCTGTTCGATCCGCGTATTTTTTCATTATTTCAGTGCAGCCTTTTCTCTTTCTGCTTTTTCTAATTTGTTGTCGTAGTCTATTCTGCCTATTAGTTTGTTGAGGTGTCTTTGTACTTCTTTAAACATCGGAAGACTCAGGCTCTGTGCTCCGTCAGAAGACGCGTTGTCAGGGTCGTTGTGGATTTCTATCATCAGACCGTGCGCACCTGCCATAAGTGCCGCCTTGCTCATAGGTTCAATCAGGTATCTTCTGCCTGTTCCGTGGCTGGGGTCTGCTATGACAGGTAGATGTGAGAATTTTTTGATAATGGGTATTGCCGCAATATCAAGCGTGTTTCTTGTAAAAGTAGAGTCAAAACCTTTTACCCCTCTTTCACAAAGGATTACGTTGCCGTTATCGTTTGCCATGATGTGCTCTGCTGCAAGGAGAAACTCTCTAATTGTTGCAGCAGGGCCTCTTTTTAAGAGTACGGGCTTGCCTGCTGTGCCCACTGCTTTTAATAGTTTAAAGTTTTGCATGTTTCTTGCGCCAATCTGGATTAAGTCAACATAATCACAGAACATATCAACATCTGCTGTGTCCATGACTTCTGACACAACGAGCATATTAGTTTTTTCTGCCGCTTCTTTGAGGTATTGCAGCCCTTTTTCACCCAGCCCGTCAAAGTCGTAGGGTGAGGTTCTGGGTTTGAAAGCACCGCCTCTTAAAAATTCACAGCCCATTTCTTTTGCAGCTGTAGCTACTTCCATAAGCCAGCTGAAATCTTTTTCTACGGAACACGGGCCGACCATCATAACAGGTCTTTCGAGCCCGCCGATTTTTACACCGTTTTTAAATTCAACAACTGTGTCTTCTTCTTTTGATTCTCTTGACGCCAGTTTGTAGGGTTCTTGTATGAGTTTTACTTCTCTTACGCCGTCAAAAGACGCAACGGATTGCGGCTCGATAAGTCTTTTGTCGCCTATTGCCGCAAGCACTGTCATTACATCGCCGTGGTTTAAAACAATTTTAAACCCTTTATTTTCCATGTATCTTTTTACTGCATTGATTTGTTCAACGGTAGCCTTTGGTTCCATTATTATTATCATGTTTCGTGCTTTCCCCTTTTGCTTTTTGTTTAAACTAAACTTAAATCTATAATTTTATCCGGTGCAATGATTTCCCATTTTTCATTGCCTGTAATCGAGGATTTTATTACGGTGTTTTCTGCTGCAACCACATTTTTTAGCGTCACGTTGTCTGCAACAATTGTGTTATCCCATAAAATGACGTTGTCTAAAGAGACGTTTTTGCCAATTTTACAGTTGCTTCCGATAACGGCATTGTTTGATATTTTTACAGATTCACCTAAAACCGTATTTTTTCTGCATACATAAACAGCATCATATTTTTTGATAATATTAGGCTGCGGTATCATCACTTTTCTGTGCAGTGCGTCAATGTTAGATTCAATGTACTGTTCAATCGAGCCTATGTCAGACCAGTAAGAGTAGATTCTGTATGTATTTATTTTTTCGCCTGCTTTAAGAAGTGCGGGGAATACGTTTTTTGCAAAGTCATATTTTTCGCCTTTGGGTATAAAGTCAAAAATCCTTTTGTTAAACACATAAATACCTGTGTTTATAAAATTGCTTTTTGCTTCATTCACAGGGGGTTTTTCCTGAAACTCAATCACTCTGTGCTCGGGTGAAGAAACAACTACGCCGTATTTTGATACTTCGTTGTGCTCAACAGCAGAGATTGCCATTGTTGCAATGCAGCCGGATTCTTTGTGAGAGCGCATAACTTTTTCTAAATCCGCGTCATGCAGCCCGTCTGCGCTAACTACTAGAAAATCTTCTTCTCCTTCAAAAAAGGATTCGCATTTTTTTACTCCGCCGGCTGTACCTGACAGGTCGGTTTCTCTTATAAAAGAAAAATCTATATCAACCGGTGAATTTTTTGAATATCTGTCTTCTATCTGCTTTGCAAGATAGTGGGTGTTTGCAATAACTTTTTCTATCCCGTAGCTTTTCAATTTTTGCAAAAGGATATCCATTACAGGCTTGTTTAAAACAGGCACAAGCGGTTTTGGGACGTTTTGAGTAAGCGGTTCCAGCCTGGAACCTACACCTGCTGCCATAACCATTGCCTTTGTTATCAAAACTCCTGTCTCCCCGTAAATTCTTGACTTAACAAAATTGTATTATGAAAAGTGCGTTATAACACAATTTGTGAACATATAATTTACATTTGTTTCATATTTTTTCACTTTTAAAGGACTTTAATGATAGAATATATAAAAAATCATTTTCGAAAGGACAAAAATGTTAGACTTAACTCAGACATATGAAGTTGTTATTTTTTCAATAGGCGACACAAAAGCCGGAACAAAAATGGGCAAACTCCAGCTCAAAAATTTGGCTGACGATTCAGTTTTAAACTGCATTTTGTGGGAGGAAGCACTTAACAGAATTGACGGAAAAGTTTTTAGAACAGGCAACCAGGTAAAGATTCTCGGCGGGTCTTATAACGAAAAATATAACAACTGTCTTATCACAAGCGTTGAGCTTGTTAAAGAGGCAAAACTCGGACTGGATAAAGATGAACGCGATAAACTTTTTAACGCTATTGTGGAATACGCAAACGAAATAGAAGACGAAGAGCTCAAAAAATACGTTACAGAACTGTTGTTTGAGCACGAAGAACAGTTTAAAATCGCACCTGCGGCAAGACTGATGCACCACAACTATCTTGGCGGCCTTGTGGAGCATACGTTTGAGTGTCTTGAAATTGCAAAATGCCTTATAAGCAATCTTTATAAAAAAGTGGACAAATCATGCGTGTTTGCTGCATGCATTTTGCATGATTTCGGCAAAATTTTTGAATATAAAATTGATACGGAATCAGGACTGATTGAATACGACGAAAAATTTCCTAAAGAGTGGCTAACTCATTCACAATGGGGCTTTTCAAACTGCATGGCTCACGGGTTTAAAACCGTTGCAAAAATGATTGCTGCCCATCACGGACGCGCAGAATGGGGCGCTATTGTTGATTTGAACGAAAAAGACCTTGACCCTTTGTTGTATCTTGTGCACCATATCGATGATTTGAGCGCAAAATTCGGCAGAACCGCAATAAGCGACCTTGGTTAAATATAATAAAAAACCGGATAATTTATCCGGTTAATAATCAAGCAATAAGAAATTTGGTTTATAGTTAGGTTTGTTTTTAAATTTGTGTGCAAACATTAAGCGAAGATGTTGATAACTTTTTCTTCCTGTTTTTCTTTTCCTTTGTTTGTGTTCATAGAGTTGAAAGAAAAAGGGTTTGAACCTCTTTTGTCTTTGTCTAAGTTTTTAGAATTTGTTAATTCGATTGTTCCGGGAAGGTTGAAAACGTTTCTGATTTCAGATTTTTCGCCTTCTGCAACAGGTGCAATCAATTTGCCTTCAACATTTTTTTGTACTTTGTTTGTGCCCATTGCTGCCATTGTGTTGAGGTATTGAACGTTTGCAATGAAATTTTGGTTTAAGTTGATATCAAGGCCGGCATTTCTTACTGCAACAAATTTTGCTGTATCAACATTTGTTCTTTGGCTGTACAAATCGATGCCTACTTCAGGTCTTCTGAATTTAGAAAGATCAACAACGTTTGTGTCGATAGAAGTTGATTTTGCATCAGCTTTTGTAAAGATTTGCTTTGCAACTTCATTGATAGCTGAAGTATCGATATAATTTCTGTTAGTGTTTAAAGTTACGCCAAGACTCATTTTTTATCATACCCCTTATTGCTTGTACTTTTTATATCGGCAATTTGGATTGGAAACTTTATAATTTTTAAGTTATAATTTACATAAGTTTACAATTCGTGTTATAATCGGAAAAAACATAATAGAGGTAATGAAATGAATAAAAGCCAATCTACGGGAATATGGATAGTTGTAGTACTTTTGATTCTTTGTCTGGGTTCAATGTTGTTCCCCGGACAAGCTACAAGTACAAAAGATATCTCGTATTCACAGTTTCTGACAAAAGTTAAAAGCGGACAGATAGAATCTGTTCAAATCGACAAAGATACCCTGATTGCAAAACCAAAAGCCGGTCAGGCAGAGTCTGTCACTACTGTAATGAACTCTAAAAAACCCGTTCCTGTTCAATACAGAGTTATGATTCCTGTTAACGATTTGAGCCTTTATCAAAAGCTTGAGCAAAAAAATGTTGATGTAAACGTTAAAAAACCGAGCGATTCTTCTCAATTTATCGGTCTTTTGTCAATTGTTCTGCCGTTTTTGCTTATCATTGGTTTTGTTATCCTGATGGCAAAAACTCTTCAATCAGGCGGCTCGCAGGCAATGTCATTCGGCAAAAGCAAGGCCAAGCTTATGCTCGACAGCAAAGTGAAAGTTACGTTTAAAGACGTTGCCGGTATTGACGAAGAAAAACAGGAGCTTGAAGAAATTGTAGATTTTCTTAAAAACGGTGAAAAATATATTAAACTCGGAGCCAAAATACCTAAAGGCGTTCTGCTTGTAGGTGTGCCGGGTACTGGTAAAACATTGATGGCAAAAGCCGTTGCAGGTGAAGCAGGTGTTCCGTTCTTTTCAATCAGCGGCTCCGACTTTGTTGAAATGTTCGTCGGTGTCGGCGCTTCGCGTGTTAGAGACCTTTTTGAACAGGCAAAAAAACATCAGCCCTGTATTATATTTATAGACGAAATTGACGCTGTCGGCAGACAAAGAGGCGCAGGCATGGGCGGCGGCCACGATGAAAGAGAACAGACTCTCAACCAGCTTCTTGTTGAAATGGACGGCTTTGATGAAAATACAAACATTATTGTTATAGCTGCTACAAACAGACCCGACATTCTGGATAACGCACTGTTAAGACCCGGCCGTTTTGACAGACAGATCGTTGTACACAGACCCGATATTCTTGGCCGTGAACAGATTCTTAACGTGCATGCAAAAAACAAACCGCTCGCTGACGATGTGGATTTAAAGGTGCTTGCAAAAAGAACTCCGGGTTTTACAGGGGCTGATTTGCAGAACCTTTTAAACGAAGCAGCTCTGCTTGCTGCAAGAAGCAATAAAGAAAAAATTGAAATGCCTGACCTTGAAGAAGCAATAGACAAGGTAATCGCTGGCCCTGAAAAGAAAAGCAGAATCATCTCTGACGAAGAAAAAGAAAATACAGCATACCACGAAGTTGGTCACGCATTGCTTGCAAAACTGTTAAAAGATACAGACCCGCTTCATAAAGTGTCTATCATCCCAAGAGGTATGGCTCTCGGTGTAACAATGACACTGCCTGAAAAAGACCACCTCACATTGAAAAAATCCCAGCTTTTAGACAGGATTACAATGCTGCTTGGCGGACGTGTTGCCGAAGAGATTATCTACGGCCCTGACTCTATTACAACAGGTGCGCAAAATGACCTTGAGAAAGTTACTTCAACAGCAAGAAATATGGTAACAACTTACGGTATGTCATTTAAAATGGGCAACATGGCCTACGGCAAGAGCGAAGAGCACGTGTTTATGGGCAGAGACTTCGGCCATTCAAGAGATTACTCCGAAGAAATTGCAGCTGATATTGACAGAGAAGTTAAAAGGATTGTGGACGAAAGATACAACCTTGCAAAAGAACTTCTTCTGGGCAACCGCGATATGCTCGAGGTGATTTCAAAAGAATTGCTTGAGCGCGAAACACTGGACGAAGAAGAATTCGTTGCAATCATGAAACGAGTCGAAGAATCAAGACATCCGCATGATATGTAATTTTGAAATAATTATATTAATAAAAAAAGCCTCCTTAACCGGGGCTTTTTTTATTGTGCTTTTATAATAATTTACCTTCTATGTCATAAACTTTTGTGTCAAGCCCGTATTTAGAAATCATATTTTTAATTTCTGAAATTTGTTCTTTTGTAATTTTATTGCCCACAATAATTTTTTCAAAATAATTTGACGGAATCCCGACGGGAATAAAGGTATGCCTTGCAAAAGCCGGTGTTTCGTACATACAATTTCCTGTTTGATTTGTCATACTGCCTCCCATAACTGTCGATGAGAGACCTTTTGTTTTAGGAGTTACACTATATTTTGTAATCTCTTGTAATTCTTTGTTTTTGGTTGGATTTATTACAAAAACAATTTTTTTACCGCATTTGTCACCAAGATCTATCCATTTATTTTCACCTCTCCAGCAAAGTTGTCTGTTAATTTTTTGAAACGGTGTAACTACATGTTCCGGTGCTTCTGCCAGCCATTTGTTGAAATATTCATTTATATTGCGTGTTTGTTCATTTACCCAGGTGTCTATTCCACCAATTGTTGTTTGGCTGTTTTCTGTTTTTCTTAAAACTTTGCCCAGGTCTATAGAGATAAGCCCGTCTTTTAAAATTGAATCAATAACAGTTTTGTCGTACTGCTCACCATGCAGTAGAGCCCCTTTGTCTAAAATAGGCGATGCAGGATGCTTTACGCGGTTTTTTGCAAGAACTAAAAACTGATTTTTGTATAAGCTTTCAAGTATTTTTCGCTGTTCAGGTGTTGTCCTTGCTATTAAATTGTCTGACAACAAAAACGGGGCGTGTGTTCTTGAAATTTCTACAGTATCAGTTGCTAATGGTTTCATTTTAGTCAGCACTACAGAGGGTTTGCTTACTGTTGTTTCAACCGGTTTATATACGGTTTTTGCTGTTTTTCCTATATATTCTGCGAGTTTCCCTTTGACCAATAAAACCATTTTGTTTGAACTCCTAACCTATATTAATATAAAGTAATTCTAGTTGTAAAAATTGCCTTATTTGGTATATTGATTGCATGTAGTAAATATGCTACACCAAAAACAGGTTATGAAACAAATCGAATAAGGTAATAAAGGCGATTGGAAACACCTGGCTAACATTGAACTTAGCGAATTAAGACTACACTTTGGTAAAGGTTATAGAATTTATTTTAAAGAACTCGACAGTGTAATTGTTTTGATAGTTGCAGGAAGTGACAAATCTGAACAGGAAAGAACTATCAAAAAAGCTAATAAATATTTTGAAGATTTTATTAACAGGAGAAATAATAATGACTATTAATCATGAACAATATCTAAATGAACGATTAAAAAATATCGAATTTCAACAAATATATTTGAAAGAAAGTATCTTAGAATACATCGAAGATGGCGATTATTGTGCTTTTTATCGTGCCTTAGAACAGGTCATTAAAGCCCGTACAACTATAAAACAATTTGCAGAAGAAATTGGTATGCACAGAGCTAATCTTGTTAATATTTTACATGGCAAAACAAAAACTCCGTCATTGATTACTATTTCAAAAATTCTCAAAGGGCTTGGATATACATTGAGTGTTGATTTTAAATTGGCTTAATGAATTAAAAAAATAATGTTATTTCTTCTGTTTTTTTCATATAATTTTTTTTATGGAAAATAAGAATTTTTTGAAAAAGGTTTATATAGAAACTATGGGTTGTCAGATGAACAAGTCTGACACGGAAAGAATACTCGGTATGCTGTCGCATTTCGGGTATGAGCATACAGAAGAATCTAAAGATGCGGATTTGCTTATCGTGAACACCTGTTCAATCCGCCAGCTGTCTGCTGACAAGGCATACAGCCTTGTGGGCGTGTGGGGTAAATGGAAAAACGATGAGCGCCAAAAAGAATTACAGGGCAAATCGTTTAAAGAGATAAAAATCGCTTTTTGCGGATGTGTTGCGCAGCAGGATAAAGAAAAACTCTTAAAGCGTTTTCCATATGTTGATCTTGTGTTTGGCACAAACAACGTATACGAGCTGCCGGACTTGATAAAAAGAATCAATGAAGGCGAAAGAGTATGTGCAACAAACGAAACACCTAAAAAATTTACAGACGGCGAAGAAGAGGCAAAATACGAAATTAAACGCGCCAAAAGCCTCAACGCCTGGATTCCGATTATGGAAGGCTGCAACAATTTTTGCACATACTGTATAGTCCCGTTTACAAGAGGGCGGGAAAGAAGCCGAAAACCCGCAGAAATTATAGCAGAAGCTAAAAAGGCTGTATCAGAAGGATTTAAAGAAATCACACTGCTCGGTCAAAACGTGGACAGCTACGGAAAAACACTGGATGCAAACAATGATTACGATGGCAGAGACGTCACATTGGCTAATCTTCTTCGGGACTTGAATAAAATCGACGGTAAGTTTAGAATCCGTTTTGTGACATCTTATCCGACAGATATTTCGGATGATTTGATACAGGCAGTCAAAGAATGTGACAAGGTGTGCGAATTTTTCCACATACCGATGCAGTCAGGCAATTCAAACGTATTAAAAGAAATGAACCGCCGTTACGACCGTGAGCAATACGGCAAAATTGTAAAAAAAATCCGTGACACTTTTGAGGATGTTGCAATAACTTCGGATTTTATTGCAGGATTCCCTGGTGAAACAGAAGAAGAATTTCTTGATACATTGAGTGCAATTGATGAGTTTGAGCTGGATTATTCAAACACCGCAGCATATTCCCCGCGTGTAAAAACAAAGGCCGCAAAATGGACAGACAAATTTATAGATGAAGAAACTAAATTTGAAAGACTTGCCCGTCTGAACGAAAAAAACAGACAGGCCTGCCTAAAATCCAACGAAAAATGCGTGGGAAAAACTTTTGAAATCCTTGTAGAATCATACGAAAACAAAGACGGCGAAATTATTCTTGCGGGCCGTGCTCCAAACAACAAAATTGTTCACTTCAGAGGAGATAAAGCACTTGTCGGAGAGTTTGTTGACGTAAAAATTACAGGTGCAAGCACGTGGCATTTGCGCGGAGAACTCGATGAAAAAAATATTTAAAACTTTGATCTTAACAACAATGATGACAGGCATGTGCCTTCCGGCATTTGCAATAAAAAATAAAAATCCTGTTGTTTGGAACCAAAAAGAACCCGTTGAGGTGTTGGCTGTTAACAATGCTCTTTCAATGGATATAATTTTCAATAGGATGAGAACACTCGCTTTTATGGCAAATCTTGATTGTCATGAATTTTCAAGATCTTATCCTTTAAAAAGCTCAACAGGAAAAACCTATGTCAGACAGCGTAGACAAAGCGTGAGAGAAAATACAAGAGCTGCTGAATATATTGCCAAAGTTTTCAGCGAGAACAGCGGTAATATATATTTTGCACCTAACGGACTGGGGCTTTTTGCTGCCCTTGTCGGCGAGTTTTATATAGGCAACGAAAGCCTAAGCAAAATCCTTGTTCAAAAAGGTTATTGTTCTTACGTTGAATAAAAAAATATTGTATTAAAGTTTTTAATAATTTATACTGGGATTAGAAGAACAGTTTCAAGGAGAGTTTTTTATGGCTATGCGTTTTGATGCGGGTGAAATTATTACGGCAATGATTACGCCGATGGATAAGGACAGAAAAGTCGATTACAAGGCGCTGGAAAAACTCGTTGAACATCTGATAGCCACAGGCACGGAGAGCATTCTTGTTGCCGGTACAACAGGCGAATCTCCTACGCTGACTCACGATGAAGAAGTTGAGATTTTCAGATTTGTAAAAAAAGTGGCCAACGGCCGTGCAAAACTCATTATGGGAGCAGGCTCCAACTGCACACAGACAGCTGTTATGGCTACAAACAATGCTAAAGAATGCGGCGCTGATGCTATTTTGTCAGTTGTCCCTTATTACAATAAACCTTCACAAAAAGGCTTGATTGAGCATTTTTCTACAATTGCAAAGTCTACTGATCTGCCTGTGCTTTTGTATAATATTCCCGGCAGAACAGGCATTACTATGCAGCCCGAAACAATTGCTCACCTTGCAAAAGAACACAAAAATATTTTTGCTGTAAAACAAAGCCTTGCTGACATGGACGTTATTACAGAGACAAGACGCCTTTGTCCGGATGACTTTGTTATTTACTCAGGAGATGACAGTCTTACTCTGCCAATGCTGTCTGTTGGTGCTCACGGTGTAATTTCTGTTGCATCTCATATTATCGGCAACCAAATGCATGAGATGTTGAACCTGTACAAAGGCGGCAAAGTAAAAGAAGCTACGGATATGCATTTAAAATTGTATCCGCTTTTCAAAAAAATCTTTATGGCGCCAAACCCTGTGCCTGTTAAAGAGTGCCTTAAAAAAATGGGTATTATAGAAAACTATGTAAGACGCCCGCTTGTTGAACTTGATGAAGAGGAAAGAAATGAGCTGTATTCTGTTCTGGAACAGTACATTTAGTCTTGAGGAATGTGATGAAGAATTTTCAATTCTTTTGTGATTTTGACGGTACTATTACAAAAGAAGATACCCTAAACAAATTTTTACGCGTTTATGCAAAAACCGACTGGCTTGAAGTCGAAGAAAAATGGATGAACGGTGCTATTGGCTCAAAACAGTGCATAGAAGAACAAATGCAGCTGTTCCCTTTGATGGAGCAAAAAACTATAGATGAATTTATTGAGTCTATAGAAATTGATGAGACTTTTCCTGATTTTTTGGAATATTTAAAGTCCGAAGATATAGATTTTACAATAGTGTCAGACGGTTTTGATTATTTTATAGAAAGAATTCTTGCAAAAAATAACATAAATGGCGTAAAGATTTTTTCCAACAAACTCAAATTTGAAAATGGCAGATTCCAAACATTTTTTCCGCATTTTAACGAAAACTGCAAACGAAAATCAGGAGTTTGTAAATGCAGTGTTGTAAAAAATCATAGAATTGTTACAAAGCCCGTATTGTACGCAGGGGACGGGTTATCAGACTTTTGTGTGAGCCGCAAGGTTGATATTCTATTTGCCAAAGGCTCGCTGTTGGAGTATTGTAAAGATACTAAAAATGATTACCGTGATGGTTTTGACCTTGTGGGTTTCAAATCTTTTGATGAAATTAAAAACTATATAAAAAGCGTATAAAAGGAGAGAGTAATGTTAGATACAAAAATGAAGCTTTCTGATGAAGAAATTAAAGCAATAGATAAAGAATATTGCTCCTGGGGCGATACTGTTCATTATCATGATGATCAGACTATCTTCAGAGACTGCGAAGGCTCTTATATGTATGACGGAAAAGACACTCCCTATCTTGATTTGCAAATGTGGTACTCAAGCTGCAACTTGGGCTACAAAAACAAAAGAGTTCTAAATGCTGTACTTGACCAGTATCAGACAATGCCTCAGATTTCATCAAGATTTGTGTACGATTACAAGGCTCTCCTTGCAGAAAAAATTGCAAAAGCAAACCTCGACAGATACGGTATCAAAGGCCGTGTACAGTTTAACGTGGGCGGTGCTCAAGTTAACGAAGATATGCTGAAATTAATCAGAAACTATACAAAAAAACCGAGAATGTTTGCGTTTATGGGCGGATATCACGGCCGTACTATCGGTACAACAGCCGTTACTTCAAGCTACAGATACAGAGAACACTTTGGTCACATGTCTGACACTGCTCATTTTGTTCCTTTTCCGTATTGCTTTAGATGTCCGTATGACAAAAAATGCGAATCTTGCAATATGTACTGTGTAAAACAGTTTGCAAAACTTTTTGAAAGCGAATACAACGGTGTTTATGACCCTAAAACAAAAGATTGTGAATTCGGCGGATTTATTGCAGAGCCTTTGCTTGGCACGGGCGGTTATATTGTTCCTCCGAAAGGATATTTTAAAGAATTGAAAAAAGTTCTCGAAGAACACAACATCCTGTTTATGGTAGATGAAGTACAGATGGGCTGCTTCAGAACAGGTAAACTCTGGGCAATGGAGCACTTCGGGGTTAAACCTGATGCCATGACTTTTGCAAAATCTATCACAAACGGTATGAACCCGCTTGCAGGCATGTGGGCAAAAGAAGAATTGATTAATCCGAATGTATTCCCTGCCGGTAGAACACACTCTACCTATGCGGCCAACCCCATAGGAACACGTGCCGGATATGAGGTTATGAGTATTTTTGATGAAGAAAGAAAAGAGCTCGAGTCTGAAATTGCACGCAAAGGTGCAAAATTCCTCGATGGATTAAAAGCTCTTGAAAAGAAATACAAAAATATCGGTACAGTTAACGGCCTTGGTTTTGCTTTGAGTGTTGAAGTTACGGAAGCAGACAGATTTACACCTGCAAGAGAGCTTTGCGACGAAATTATCGAGGCAGGTCTTAAGGGTGATTTAACTTACAAAGGCAAAAAATGCGGTTTGATTCTCAACAACGGAGGATATTTCAAAAATATCATCACTCTTGTTCCTCAGCTTTATATTTCCGACGAAGAAATTGACATGGCTCTTGAACTTATGGATCAATTATTCGACAGATACATGGAAAAGGCTTAATAGGACAAGACCCTTGGGACAGAGTTTAGATTTCGAGTTTATACACGAAAATAAATGTAAAAGAGCTGTTCTGTTATTCCACGGAATGACAGGCAGCCCTTTTGAAATGAAAAAAATGGGCAAAGCCCTCTATGATGCAGACTTTGATGTTTATTGCTACTGCCTTCCGGGCCATGGCACAAGCCCTATCAACATAAAAACCGTAAGATGGGAAGACTGGTACTCTGATTCTACGCTTCATTACAGAGAACTTACTCAAAAATACGATGAAGTTTACCTTGGCGGTCTTTGTATGGGTGCTGTCCTTGCACTTGCTATTGCATGCGAATACAGAGAGGTAAGAGGGATTCTTTCTCTTTCCACAACTCTGTTTTTAGACGGCTGGACAATCCCTTGGTACAATTTTTTGATGCCAATAGGTGTTCATACAATTTTAAGGTATTATTACTCTTTTCCTGAAAGAGAACCCTATGGCCTCAAAAACGAAACTCTGAGAAAGAAAATTGCAGCACTGCAAAAAAGAAATACAGAAGCTCTGGACAACTATCCAATGTCTTGTATTTATGAGCTTTTAAAATTGTCCAAATACACGCAAAAAAATATGTTCAAAGTAAAAGCACCTATTCTTCTTATGCATGCAAGAGAGGATGATTTGACAAGCACAAAGAGTGCGGAATTTGTTTTCAAGAACATAGGCTCAAGCATAAGAAAATATATAGAGCTTGAAAACAGCTACCACCTTGTTGTTATGGACAATGAGCGTGATTTTGTGTTCGAAAAATCAATAGAATTTTTAAACAGCCTTTCGGATTTTGGCCCTGTTATAGAAAAACAGCCGCCGATTGATGATACGTTTATGGAAAGTGCGGGTGCATAATGATTGATAGCGCACAGTTAATAAAGATTATTCACCAGCTGCCGGCTTCTTTGATTTCTATCATTGTTACAAATGTGCTTTTGATTCTTTGTTTTGCACTGGGAAAGCTTGTGCTTTACAGAAATGAAAACGCAATAAAATTTTATGCTTATTTTTCCGTAGTTATCAGCTTGTTATTTGCGTTGTATTTTATTTCTATTTTGTGGTTTTCGCTGAGCAATTTGTATCTGGGTAATGCTGTTTATGCTGCTATATTTCCGATATTTTTGTTTTTGCCTTTTATCATCGGCCACTTTGCCTCTTATGAAAAGGTCCATTTTTATACAAACATTCAGATTCTGACTTTGATAATAAGTTTGCTTCTGGCTTTGTCATTTATATAGTTAAAAGGATAATATGAAAAGTTTATTTGACAGATACAAAAAAGAATTGAAAGAGCTGCACGATAGCTCGTGCGAGAGAAAACTCTGCTCTTTTAAAAAAGCGGGTAAATATATTTTTGAAGATAATAAAAAATACCTTAACCTTTCTTCAAACGACTATCTGGGAATTGCAGAGGATAAAGATGTTTTGGAAAAATTTTTCAAAATTGCAGATTTTTCTCTCGGTTCAGCTTCATCAAGACTGCTCACCGGCAGCTCTTATGTTTATGCAAAGCTCGAGTGCCTTCTTGCGGCTCTGCTTCGCAAGGACAAAGCAGTTATTTTTAACAGCGGTTATCATGCCAATGTGGGTATAATGTCGGCTCTTCTTTCAAAAAAGGATGCGGTCTTTTGCGACAAGCTCAACCACGCCAGCATTCTCGACGGTATTAAACTGTCTGAGGCAAAAATGTTCAGATACAAACATCTGGATTATGAACATTTGGAATCGCTTTTGAAAGAACATAGAGACGAGTTTGAAAATGTCATCATTGTTACGGAATCTCTTTTCAGCATGGACGGTGATATTGCAGATTTGAACAGACTTGTTGATTTAAAAAAGAAATACAATGCTTTGCTTGTTGTGGATGAAGCGCATGCGTTTGGTGTTTTTGGAGAAAAGGGGCTTGGCGTTGCAGAAATGCAAGGCTGCCTATCTGATATTGACTTATATGCTGCCACTTTTGGCAAAGCTGTAGGCTCTGTGGGTGCTTTTTGCGCAGGGCATGATGTGTTGATTAACTATTTGATTAACAAATGCAGGCCGCTTATTTTTTCTACAGCACTGCCTGAAATCAATGTTGCGTTTTCTTACTGTATGATTACGGAAATTATCCCGAATTTGAAACAGCAAAGAAAAGAGCTGCTTGTAACAGCGCAAAAACTGCGGGAAAAACTTAATTCATACGGACTCAAAACTATGGGTGAAAGTCATATTGTGCCTGTAATTCTTGGCAGTAACGAAAATGCTGTTAAAGTTTCTAAAGAGTTAATCAAAAACGGATATTACCTTCTGCCTATCCGCCATCCGACTGTTGCTAAAGACTCATCACGGGTTAGAATTTCATTAAGAGCTGATATCAGTTATGAAGAGGTTGAAAACATTCCCGAAATAATAAAAAATGTTTTAGACTCTGATAATTAATATGCTGACTTTTTAGAAAGCTTCATTATATTATATCAATGTAGCGGCAAGAAATCGGATAAGGCCATTGAACCAGTATTACCAGAAAGATTTATATGCAATTTTAGGTGTCTCTCCGGACTGTGACGAGGCAAAAATTAAATCTGCCTACCGCAAGCAGGCGCGTATTTGGCACCCTGACGTTAATGACAACTCTCAAGAGAGTATTGTCCGTTTTAAAGAAATTACAGAAGCATATGAAATCCTCTGTGACACTCAAAAAAGAAGCCAGTATGACATTATTAAAGGGTTTAATATAAGAAAAGAAAGCTCTTATACTTCAAAAAAACAAACCCAGTCGCAGGCAAAAAAGGCCTATAATCAGACAAGCTCTACCACAACAAAAGAAAAAACTCATACTTATACAAGCACAAACGATACTTATACAAAATCTGCCCAAAATAATGAAAAAAATACACAAAAGGCTGATAACAAAACTGATAAAAGCTCGTTTTCTCAAGTGTTTGAAAATATATTGGACGGGTTATTTACTTCGGACAATGCAAAAAACAAAAAAGCCAAAAAACCAAAACCTGAAAACGGCAGGGATATAAACCTTAATGTAAACATAAAAATGTCAGAGGCCGTCTCTGGTACGCACAGAACCGTTAATGTTCTGCACAGTGAACGCTGTCCAAAATGCGAAGGAAGAAGATTCATAAACGGTGCAAAGTGCCCGCTTTGCAAAGGCAGCGGTGAAGTTTCAATTCATAAAAAACTCAATGTAAAAATTCCAGCAGGAATAAAAAAAGGCGCAAAAATAAGAATTGCAAACGAAGGTAACAAAGGTTATAACGGCGGCAGAAACGGAGATTTGTATCTTTTTATTGATATTGAAGAGAGCAGGTTTTTTAGCTATGAGGGCGCAAATGTTTTGTGCGAAATTCCAATTACTCCGTTTGAGGCAGTACTGGGTGCAAATATCGAAGTACCGACACTGTGTGGGAATGTCTCTATGAAAATTCCTCCAAACACTTCTACCGGCCAAAAATTCAGGCTGTCAGAGCAGGGTGTGGAAGATAAAAAAACTAACAAAAAAGGCGACCAGATTGTTACTGTAAGAATTGAAATCCCAAAAGAAGCTTCAGTACAAGAAGTTGCGCTTTATGAACAACTTAAAAACATCTCAACTCATAAAATCAGGGAGAATCTTTTAAATGACTAGAACTGCAAAAGTTGCGGAAATTTTTGATTCCGTGCAGGGAGAAGGACCATATATTGGATACAGACAACTTTTTGTCAGATTTTGCGGCTGCAATTTGCTATGCGACTATTGTGATACGGAATTTGACAAAGGAGACGAGTATACAGTTGCACAGCTTGTCGAAAAAATAAAATCATTTAAACTTGAACCTTTGCACTCTGTCAGCCTGACAGGTGGCGAGCCGATGCTGCAGTATGAGTTTTTAAAAGAATTTTTGCCTTCTTTAAAACAACTGGGTCTAAAAATTTATCTTGAGACAAACGGCACAATGGATAGAGCGCTCGATAAAGTGATTGAGTATATTGATATTGTTTCAATGGATTTTAAACTGGATTCCAGTGCAAAAATCGGTGATTTGTACTCAAAGCATGATACTTTTCTTGAGATTTGCAAAAAACATTCAAAAGACACTTTTGCAAAACTGGTTTTTGATGAGACAATCAGAGATTTTGAAATAGATGAGTGTGTAAAACTTGCACAAAAATATAAAATACCTGTTATTTTACAGCCAAAAATGGATGGGGATAAAATAAAGGTCTCGCACGACAAAATCGTGGAAACCTTTAATAAATTTTCTGAAAAATACCATGACACAAGACTTATAGGTCAGGTTCACAAGTTTTTTTCAATAAGATAAACTAATCGTTTCTCAATCTTGATAAAAGGCGGAGTATTTCGACATACAGCCATACAAGAGTGACTAGCAGACCAAAAGAACCGTACCATTCATAGTCTTTTGGCAGCATTTTTTGTGCGCCCTGTTCAATGAAATCGAAGTCTAAAATAAGGCTCAATGCTGCAACCAGTACAACTATTACGCTAAAAACGATTCCCATTTTTGAGTAACCGCTGATAAACGGTATTGAAAAGTTGAAAAATCCACCAACAAAGTTGATTAAATAAAGCACAAGAATCGTAAGCATTGCAGACATTATTGTTGCACGGAATTTTTCAGTTGCTCTTATCGCGCCTGTTCTGTAAAGCACAAGCATAATAAAGAAAGTAAAAAATGTTGCTGCTACTGCTTGCATTGCAATGCCGGGGAATTGTGTTTCCATAATAAGTGAAAGTGCTGCAAGCAGTGCACCTTGCGCAAATGCATAAACCGGTGCTAAAAATTTTGCGAGTTTTGGCACAAATGCTGTCACAAGGCCTGTACCGAGTCCTGCAAAAAGAGCAATTCCCATTATCATCATTACTTTATCAGCGTATCCCATAAACGCTTCGTACACAATAGCTGCAGCTGATACTGCCGCAATCAACAAAAGAATAAAAGTCTTTGTTATTGTGCCTGAAACCGTCATAGGGGCGCCTTCCAGCATTTGTACATCATTGTCCATTCTTGAAAGAAGAGGGTTTGAACTTTTAAACATATATTCTCCTCGATTTAAAATACCAATTATTCTATAGCACGTAATTACACTATTTTCAATTGACTGTTAAACAAAAATAAAATTAATTTTCTTTTGCAGTGTGTGCTCAAGCATGTCTTTTTTCTTTTCCGCCATGTTCAAATTTGGTTTAAATCCAATAGTTTTTAAGTACAAATTGACTTCATCAGGTGTTTCTTTAGCTTCCATTCTCAAAATAAGGTTTTTATGAGGTTTGTCAAAACCGTCTGCAAGCCTTACTATCGAACCTAGCAATTGTACTGTGTTTTTTTGTTGGGGGGTAAGGTTTTTGTATATTTCGTGCTTAGTTTCGTCAGGCAAAGAGCCTCTATGATATCTGGCTATATTTGCAGTCACTTTTGTTTCGTCATTGTCCAAACCTTCAAGCCCTTCTTGTATAATAAGGTTCATTGCGTGTTTGTGGTGTGATTTTTTTTCTACAACATATCCGATATCATGCAGCAGTGCTGCAATCTGAAGGTAGAGCGTTTCTCTTTCCGTTATATTTTTGTAAGCCTCAACAGCGTCTTTTAATGCGCTCAAAATCATCAGCGCGTATTTTTCCACTTCTTTGGCGTGTTCTTCATTTTTGCAATATTTTTCGTATACAGACAGTTTATTCATATTTCAAAAGTTTTTCTATAACGTCTAAAAGGTAATCCTGATTGAAGTTGGATTTTTTGATAAATGCATCAATATCAGGAATATCTTTTGCAAGTCTTTCTGTGTCATAGGATGTAATGAGCACAACGGGTATGTCTTTAAACTTAGGTGTGTTTTTAAGTTCTTTAATAAACATACTGCCGTCCATCTCGGGCATTTCCATGTCTGACAATATAAGGTCAAAATTTTCTTTGTACAAGATTTCAAAAGCTTCTTTGGGGTTTTTCACCATTTCAAAACTATAACCCCAGTGAATAAGAATATTTTTAAGCAGTTCTCTTGTTGTAATAGAATCATCCACAATAAGGATTTTGTAATCTTTGTTTTCTCTGGCTCTCAATTTGTAAGAAGGAACAGGAATAAGCGGTTTTTCAACAGGAGTGTAAGTACTTTTGTACAGCTCGGGTAGATTGAGGATAAGGCACACATCTCCGTTTGCCAGTGTTGTTATACCGGATATGTTTTTTAGCTTCATAATTGGAGGGTCGAGCTTTTTTTGCAGAATATTCTGATCGCCTAGAATCCTGTCCACAATTATACCCATGAGGCTGTTTTCCACTTCAATCAAAATCACTGTTTTTTTATTGCTTTTTGAGCTTTCTTCACTTAATGGAAGTTTCATAAGCTCACTCAAGTAAAACAGGTTAACGGTTTTGCCTTCAATAATAATGGATTTTGTGTCGTTTCGAAGATAGATATCTTCCTCTTTAATCCACATAACATTTTTTATGGACGTCATTGGCATTGCAAAAAACTGCTGAGAGCATTCTACAATAAAAGCCTTGAGCGTTGACATTGATATAGGCAGCTCAATGGTTATTTTTGTTCCTTGATTGGGCACTGAAAAGACTTTTACTGTGCCGTTTAGCTGCGAGATTTTTGTCTGTACAATATCAAGCCCCACACCTCTTCCGGAGAGCTCTGTTACGACCTGTTCTGTAGAAAAACCCGGCCAGAATATTATGTTCATAATTTGTTCTGCAGAGAGATATTGAGCCTCTTTTTGGGTAATCATGTTCTTTTCAAGAGCTCTGTTTACAATTTTTTGTAAGTCAATACCTCTTCCATCATCATGAATTTCTATGATAATTTTGTTTTGCATGCTTTTTGCAATCAGATAGATTTTGCCTTTAGGCGATTTGCCTGCAGCAATACGCTCTTGAGGAGTTTCTATGCCATGGTCGATTGAATTCCTTATGATATGCATAAGAGGTGCTTTTATTTCTTCGATAACCTTCTTATCTGCGCTGGTTTCACTACCCGAAATAAGCAGCTCTATATCTTTGCCTGTATCTTTTGATATGTCTCTTATCATTCTCGGGAACATATGGAATATTGTTGCCATAGGCAATACTCTGATGTTTTTTATCATGCTCTCTAGTTGGGTAACAATGGTGTTTAGTTTTGTATCTTCTTCATCCAGTGACTTTTGCAGATTCAAAATTCTGTTGTTAAGCTTGATAATTTTTGATGAGTTTTCCTGAAATATGGAAAAAATCTGTTTGCTAAAAACTGAAAGTGTAGAATAATCAACGGCATCTTCGGAGTTGATGTATTTTCTGTCATAGTATTTGATAAAGCTTTGTGATTTATGGTTAAAATTTCTCCACTCCGTAAGGTCGGAAAGTATGTTTTCAAGTTCGGAGATGTTTTTTTTGTGTTTTATTCTTCCTATAATCAACTCACCCATCTGGCTCACAAGGCGGTCCAGTTTTTTTGAATCAACGCGTAGTGTTCTTATTGATGTTGTTTCAAAAGAGTTGAAAAAGTCCTGTGCCTTTTTAACAGGCAGCGATGATTCATCCAGTGTGGAGCTCAGGTTGGAAAGAGGATTAACAGAAGAGTTCAAATCCATCATCTGTTTGATGATATCCAGCCTTTGCAAAACCAGCGTAACATCGTCTTGCTCCTCTTTTGTTTCCAGTGTCAATTTTTCGACAGACAGCAGGCTTTGTTTGAGAATTGTTATTATCTCTTTATCAGGGAGTGTTTTGCCTTTTTTTACAATTGCCAAAATCTCCATGATTTTGTCACAAATTTGTTTTATTTCTTTTTTATTGGTTATTTCAACAAGGCTTTTTATCTCGTCATAGAGCTGTGGAACCTGTGACAGGTCTGATTCAAATTTGTTGAACCCCTCTTTTAAAAATTCTATTTTTTCAGCAAGGTTGTTTAGAGTATCACTGTGTGCAGAAGTTTGATTTTTGTTTTGCTTGTCTTTGGCGTTGTCTTTGTCTTGTTGTATTTTTTGAGATACTTTTTCCTTAACATCTATTTTTTCAATGCCAAGGTCTTCATAGATTTTGTTTAAAAAATTAACGGTATTGGTCAGTTTATTATCTATGTCTTTTATTTCGTCATCTGTCATAAGGTTTGAGCTTTTTATGACAAAATCTACCTTTGCAAAAATATTTTTTATTTCGTTTTTTATTTCGTAAAAATTAGTTTCTTCAAATTTTTCGTCAAGCTGTTTTATTACATCACAAAATGTTTCTATGTAAGACGAACCTTCCTCTCCCTGCATATTTTTCAGCAAAAGATATGCTTCTGACAAAAGAGCATTGATTGTGATTGTTGTTTTCAAAAAATCCTGATTTTGTGTTTTTGGATTTGTTGTTATTTCTTTGTTTTGCTCGTTTTGTGTAATATTTTTTGATTCTTCAACAGATTGACCCTGATATTTTTCTGTCAGTTCATCTATATAATCAATAATTTTTTGGATATCATCCGTGTAGTATTCTTTTTTTAGTTTAACGGATTCTTGTATAAGGTCTGAGAGCAAATCCATTGCTTTGTATAAGGCATCTGATATTTCTCTGTTTATGACGATTTTATTTTCTTTTGCAAGTCCGAGAACATCCTCTGCCTTGTGCGCAAGGCGCTGAATGTTGTTGAAACCTATCATTCTTGCAGCACCTTTAAGAGAGTGGGCATCTCTAAACAAATAAACAATAAGGTCTTTATTATTAGGGCTGTTTTCGAGCTGAAGGAGGTTGTTGTTTAATTTCTGAATGATTTCTTCAGTTTCGCCTCTGAAAATATTCAAAATTTCTTCAAACTCTTCGGGTAAAAAATCCATTTTTTATTCCACTTATTCGTTTTTTAAAGTGTTAATGTTTTCAATATTTGTGTTGATTGATGCCAGAATATCAGACAAATCGCCTGCATTTTCTTTCAGTTCCGTAATAATTTCAGAGGACAATTTTTCCTGGTTTTCTGAATTGAATGAAACACTTTCAATAAACTTCATCAGATTGGTCAAAGCATCGTTCAAAACATTAAAGTTTTGTTCAATATTGCCTGCAAGTTTTACTCCGGATTCAATTTCTTTGCTTCCCTCTTCTGTTGCCATAACAGTAGAGTTTGTTGTGTGCTGGATGTCATTGATTAAAGAAGCAATTTTTGTAGTTGCCTGTTTTGATTCGTCAGCGAGTTTTCTGATTTCGCCCGCAACAACTGCAAAACCTTTGCCGTGCTCCCCGGCTCTTGCCGCTTCAACAGCAGCGTTTAGTGCCAGCATGTTTGTCTGTTCCGCAATATCTTCAACCAGACCGATGATTGAACCGATTTGTTGGATGTATTCACTTAATTCCAAAATTAATTCTGCAATAATTTGAATACGCTGTTTTAAAACCATCATTTTATCAATGTTTGCCTGTACAGGTTTTTGTTCAATGTCGGTGTTTTGTAATGATTGAGAAACTTTGTATAAAATTTCTTTTGCATTTTGTTTTAAAGCAAATGCAAGCGACTTCATTTTACCTATATTGTTTGCTGCTTGATTGTATGAATCTTCGTATTTTACAATTGCATTTTTTTGAGTAACCGTTAAATCAAGAATTTTTTGTGCAGAGTTAATTGTTCTTTTGTCTTTTTCCGAGATATTTTTTCTTAATTCTCCAAGAAGCCACTCCCTTGTCCAGATATATTGGCCTATGTAAATAACAAAAAGCAATGAAACACCTGCAATAACACCAGGCTCCCAGAGGTTTTTGATAGATATTGATATGATTAAAATAAGAAGTACAATTAAAAACACAACATCCAGTACAAATTTTATATCGGATTTTTTTCTATAAGTTAATTCTTCGCCACTGCTCATATTAATTGACTCCTCGTCTTAATTCCTTGTATAAACTCTTGTTATTTTTGGTGAAAATGCAATATAATTATTTTATTACAAATTTGCATTTGCGCCAAGTATCAGATACAGGAAATAGTACAATTATATGGAATTTAAAACTCCTTTGCTGACAATAGAAGACCCTGACAATCTGCATTTATGTTTTGTGCTTGATAACAAAACATATGCCCTCAATGCAAAAAACGTGCTGGAAGTTACTACTCTGCCTTTGATTAACGAACCTCAAAAGCTGCCTGAATATATTGTGGGTATTCTCAATTATAACGATATGTTCATAAATGTTATTGATATAAGAAAGGTTTTTTCGCTCACACAAAAAAAATATGAGCTGTCTAATAAGATAATAATTATTAAAGGAAGCGAGTCTTTGATTGCAATTATTGTTGATGAGGTCACAGACTTTTTTACGGCACATCCTTCAAAAATACAAAGAGTTATGGGCGAAAGCTTCAATAATATTGCACGTACTTTTTACAAACTTAATGACGAAGTTGTTAATATAATTGATTTGGATGTTCTTGAAGAAACCATTAAAAAAGCCCATTTTGAAGAGAATACAACGAATTACTCCGAGCTTTTCCCACAAGACGAAGAGTCATTATGCGTACTGCAAAAAAGACGCAATGATATAGCAAAAATCCCTGTAATGACTCTGGATGCAGCTGTGTACGGCAAAGATCAGTATATTGTTTTTCATCTCAACAATCATACTTATTGTGTTTATTCTCTTTTTGTCAAAGAGCTTATTAATGTTAAAAATTATCCCGTTACAAAAATTCCCTATACCCCAGTTTATATAAACGGCATAATTAACCACAAAGGCAACTTTTATACTGTAATGGATTTAAAAAAATTTATAGGACTGGAAGATAAGAACTCTGAAATACACCATGATGATTTATCTGACAAAAAAATTATTGTGCTCGAGTCTTCCGAACTCAAGCTTGCGCTGCTTGTAGATGATATTGTTAATATTATCAATATTGCAAAAGAGTCGATGGAAGTAAAAAATGATATGGCTTTAGATAATATGTTTATTCAGGCAGAAGCATTTATTGATAATCAGGTTTACAACATTTTAAATGTTGATAAATTGATTAATGACAAAAGACTTTATGTGGATAATTCCAATTAAAAAAAATAAAATAAAAAGCCGCTTTTATTGTTAAAAGCAGCCATAAAGTAAACAGTTTACGAGTGAGAGTGGAATATGCACAGTTTTATATTATTCAATTGTTCCGGTTTTTAAAATTACCCGCCTGTATAAACATGTTTATTATTTGGGATATAATTTTAATAAAAAGATTATGGAGCAGTGGAATATGTTATTTTTTATATCTCTTTTAATGGTATTTGTTTCATCTTATTTGTGTGCTTCTGTTTTTTGTACAAAAGACAAAAATCACAAACCCTGCGGTCCTTCAGGCTTTTTGTATACCTTGATTACAATGTTTGCTCAAGTAGTGCTGACTTTTGAGCTTTTGTCATTATTCAAAGCCATAAGCAAAACCGGTGTGCTTGTTTTAAATATATTTTTCCTCACAATATCAATTTGTTTGTGGCTGAAAAAAGGCAGACCTGTTTATATTCCTCGCGTGAAAAAAACATTTGAGGATATTTTTGGGGCTTTAAAAAAAGACAAAATCCTCATGATAATGGCGTTTGGTTTTGTTTTTTATATGGGAGCTGTTGTGATACTTGATTGCATTATGCCTGTTTCCGGCGGAGATGCGCTTACTTATCACCTGAACAGGGCGTCTTATTGGCTGCATCAAGGCAGCTTGAACCATTTTGTGATTACTGATGACAGAAATCTTGTTATGCCGATAAATTCTGAGATAGTTTATCTTTGGAATTTGTTATTCTTTAAAAATGATATAGGGCTATTTTTTGTTTCATTTATTGGCTACATTGGTGCAATATTTAGTATTTACAATATTCTTGAATACTTTTCTTTTTCAAAAAGAAGAATACTTTGGACAATTTTTATAGTTTCATCTTTTGCATCTGTTATGGCAGAAATTTCCAGCCTTGAGACAGATGTATTGCTTGCAGGGCTTGTTCTTTCTTGTATAACGCTTTATTTGTATGCTTTAAAAGAAAAAAGTGTTCTAAATATTTTTTACGCAGCCCTTGTTTATGCTCTTGCAATGGGGACAAAATCTCCTGCTATCATAGCTTTTCCCGGTGTGTTTTTGCTTTTGGCTTATTTTTCTTACAGAACGCAGAAAAAAGAGTTTTACAAGCCGCTTCTTGCATTTGCCGGTTTTTTGGCTCTAAACTTTCTTGTGTTTTCAAGTTATAACTATATTCTTAATTTTATAGATTACTCAAACCCGCTGGGCTCGGAATCTGCTAAGGCTGTGCACGGTTTTAGAGGCGGTATAAAAGCTCTTGTGGCAAATTATATCCGCTATATGTTTATGCTTTTTGATTTTTCCGGCTTTAGATACAGTGAATACGTTGGTGAACACATAACAAATGCAAAACTTGCAATACTGGCATTTTTGCATATTCCTCAAGATCTGGGTGTTGAAATGTCAGACTACAATGAGATAAATAACAGGTTCATCAATGTAAAAGTGGGTGCAGGTATACTGGGCTTTCTGGTGTTTTTGCCATCGCTTGTTGCGGCTGTTGTTGCAGGGATTGTAAAAAGACACAACAAAAAACTGACTGCACTATGTGCTTTTGCTGCAATGTTTTTTATCAATGTTTTTTGTCTTTCTTTTTCCATAGCATATATGGTTTTTAGTATAAGATTTTTGACATTTTTGATTGTTATTTCATCTCCTGTGATAGCTTTGTCTTACATGAAAAAAACAAATATCCTCAAGCTATTAATTTTGTTTTATGTAATGTCGTATTTTTTAATTATGAGTATAAACCTTAGCGGAAGACAGTTTGGTGATATTGCAAAACTTCTTGTTAAATCACAGAGTTTTTCTCAGGCAAGAGAAAAGATAAGATGTGCTTTATACATAGGTTATGAAGGCAAGGCTGCTTTGTGCTACATAAGAGACGATATCCGAAAAATGCCGGCAAGCTCAAAGATTGCACTGTTTTCCTCTGCCTCTGACAAGTTTTATATTTTAAACATGCTAAACAGCCACGGTTACAAAATAGACACACTGCTGCCGGAAAATGCTCCTTTATACGACTTTTCCGGTTACGACTATATCATTATGACAAACAAAGTTTTAATAAGCACCGTGCTCACAAAAACCACTGCTCAAACAAAAACCGAATATCAGATAGACAAAGACGGCAATGCATATTTCCCTGAGTACAGACCTTTTACCTGTGTTTATGAAAAACACGGTAGAGGTTTTTATACCAGCGAAGCAAAAAACGGAATCATTATGGATTCTCGCTGCTTTATTGATATACCATTTTTTGAAAAACGCGGTTTTATTATTCAAAGAGCTTACGATTTCAAAGCAGAGACTCCTCAAGCATCGAGTTATATAACGATTTATAAAAATACCCGCAAATAAAATTGACACTGTTTTTTGTCAAAAGTACAATCATGAAACAAGGAAATGGGAGTGAAAATCCCCAGCTGAGCCGCAGCCGTATAGCCGGAATACTTATCAATACCATTGCTTCGGGCATCAGGCATGGGGTCATATTTTTAGCATTGCTACAGATATCCGTGTTCTTGTCCGACTTAACTAAGGAATTAAGGACAGGGATAATTTTTTATGGCAGCAACAGTCGCCAGAGGCTCCAATAACAGAATAGGTACGTGCCCGCACGGCTTGCCCTTGGGTGCTTGTCCCATTTGTAACGGAATGGGCGGTGGCGGCGGCAGTGTCAAAAAAAACACCAAGCCAAGAGAAATGTCCTACAACGAATGTTATGCTGTCTGGCAGATGATGAAAGCACAAAAAGCCGCACACAAACACACACAACAGCTTTTTGCAGCACAAGATATGGTTGCTTATATGAATAAAATTCAGCAGCAAATAAATGCAATGAAACTTGCGCTAATAAATTCATCTTTACCAAAACCCCTGATAAAAGCTTTTACAGTCCTTGCGGATTCTGTGCTTATGCCTGTTGCAAAGGCTCTGCAGGCTGTTACTAACACAGTACAAAATATTGCAAATACAGTGATAAAAACACTAAATGAAATAAAACAAAAATTTGTTGAAATAGCTGACAAATTGACCGCCATGTTTGGCGAGGCAAAAGCTGCTATACAAAAGAAAATTAATGAAAAATTTAAAGATATTAAAAAGAAAATCTTCAACCTGTTCGGCCTCGTTGGTGCGGATAATGAAGAAGATGATGAAGAAAAAAGAATAGAAGAAGCAAAGCGTTTGTTTGAGCTTAATACAGCTAAAGAAGCTTTGTTTGAATTGATTGAAAACCCCGAACAAGAAACGGAATGTGACGACAAATGAGCTATATAAAACCATATCAAGACGTTGAAACACAACGTCAATACAGAAACCATACAAGAACTCAAAAAAAGAACATCTCTGAAATGAAAGAGGGGGTGGTTGTTAACTCTCTAATTCGAGACTCTCAAGACTGCCCCAATATAGGCAACATGTATGACAATCTTGTTATACCTGACAAAACAATTACTCCGGACAGTTTTGAGCGTATAGATTTTAGAAACAGAACAAAAAAAGAAAAAAATACAAAACCCAAAACTTTAACCCCTCTTCTTGCGGCAACAACAGCGCTTTTTGGTGTGCTTGCCGGGTCTATGATAATGCTTGCTTCCGCTGCAAAACACAAGGCAAAATTGCCTGATTGGAAAACTCTTCCAGAAATCCCCAAAAACGTTGCTATCAATAATGAGCCTCATTTTGTTACCTATCTTATGATACGCGACCCTAATATGAGAAACGTTCTAGGTGCATTAGGTGTATTTGTTTTGAGTGCGGTAGGGCTTGCCGGTAAAAACTTTGTTGACGGCGTTAAAGAAATATGGGTACGAAAAAAACAGGCCGATGTACAAAAAGATTTGCAAGAAAAACTCATTGCAGTTGAAACACAGAGCTTCTCCGGCAAAATGCAGATTTTAAGAAACATGCTCTCTGAAAAAGCTAGCGAGCTTGATTCTATTTTGCACAAGGAAAATATTGGTAATGAGCATGCTGCTTTCAAGAAGTTTATTTCTTTCAAACATTCTCAAAAACAGCAGCCGGAAAAAAACAATACACTTGCATATGCTGCTGTTGGTGCTACTGCTGCTTTGATTACGGGGCTTGGCTTTTTAGCATTTAAAAATGTTCAAAAAACAGCAAAAATATACGAATCTTATGCTCAATCCATGGAAACCAAGATAAAAGAACTCATAGACAAACAAAGCAAATGGGATAAATCTTCATTAGATAAAGTAAAAAATATTTGTGTTTCAATGAATTACTCATCTCAAAAAATAGAAAAAACTCTGGCTGATGCAAAAAACCTTCCTGATGGTTTTATAAAAGAAGTGCAAAAAGAAGCGGAAAAGGTTACTCAAGAAGGAGCAGAAGCTATCGCAGGAAAACCGGGCACAAAACCTTCTTTGTATTCTCATACGGATGACGACAGGGCCCATTTGTACAATATGATAGTAAACTGGGAAAACCCTCTTTTAAAAATACTTTTTGCAGGCTTGTCAACAGTCACAACAGTCGGCTATGTAGGTTCTGCCGCAATCGAAGGTATTAAAGAAGCGCAGGTAATTAAAGAAAATGCCAAGACAGAGCTGGAGCTGCAAAAAAGACTTGTTAATGTGGAATTGAATAATTTTGAATCCAAAAAAAGAAGCGTAATTGAACCTATGATAAACGAATTCAAGGTTCAGGCGATGAACGGCAAAGATAAAAACGAGCTCAAAACCCGTGCCGAAAATATTTTGTACGAGATTAAAAACGGTCCTCCGTTTGTGTATTCGTAAGGTTGGTGCGTTATGTATACAACACCTGTTACTTTCAGACAATTCAATATATCACCCTCTGCGCAAAAGGCGCACCAATCTTCGCAATGTGAGATGGTAAAATCTTTTTGCAATACCTTTGCTCTGCCTGATGATGCGTGCAATCATTCACGTTTTGATGAAAATCTGGCTTCAAAAATAGCCTCTTACAAAGACCGTGCGCTAAAGCCTGTCACAGACATGTTGAGCTGTGCTGACAATGAAAAGGACATAACGGCAGGGTTGTTTCTGCTCAACAGAATCATCGATGCAGGTGCTCAAAGTGCATATAAAACCTACCCTGTGATTTCAAAATTCAATTACTCGTCTTCGTCTAATGTGCAGACAATGCTTGCCGGAGTGTATAGAAAAACGCTGGTTCCTGACGCATTCGGGCCTTTGATGACCATGTTTTTAAAAAATTCACAAAATCCCAAAACAGTTCCGTTTGACCCCAATGAAGAAATAGGAGGCGCTATCCTTGAATATTTAAGAAACAAATCTGCGGTCATTAATTATTCAAAAAATTAAATTTTTACTAGCAAAAAAATTTTATCAGGTTTTTTTAACATCACATAATTAACACGGAACGGAACATGATTAACAGAACAAATAATATATCTTTTAAAAGAGCTATCGGACTTCCTTCAATTTATAATATGAAGCCCGAAAACATGGCAAAACTGGACACAACAATCAACGTATGCAATTCGTTTTTTCCTAATAATGACGTAATCTTCGGTGCGGATTCCAATGGAGAGCTTGTTTATGAAGTAAGAAAAACCTTTCCGCTTTTAAATCTTATGCACCCAAAAGTTTTGGAAAACATAAAGAATATTAAAATAGAAGATTTGTCCAATCTGGTTTTAATGGCTGCTGCTATGAAAGATGCACATAATAAATTGTGGAATCTAAAAGAACCGTTTTTGCGGCAAAAAACAGACAATATTGATAACATGGATGATCTGGAAATTGCATATGAAGTGCGCGATGCAGTTATGGATTTCAATGACCTTCATCCTGAGGACGAAAATTAAATACAAAAAACGCCTGATTTAAATTTCAGGCGTTTTTTTGTTGTTTTAATGATTAAAGACTTTTGTGTTTTTCAATAATCTGATTAGCCAAGACGTCAATTTTTGCAAAATCTTCGTCTCTGGGCTGGCCTTTAACTATTACATAATCAAGCTTTTCGGGTTTGATTATTGTGAACATTTTTTCGATTGTTCCTTCAAGGTTTCCGCCCCATCCGTAAGAACCAATAATAGAATAGTATCTGAGTTTTGGTCTTAATGCATTAACAAGGTATGTCGCAGTAACAGCAGCCGGGTGAGGACCTGCCAGAACCATAGAAGAACCTAATACAACTGTTGCACAGTCAACCAGCTCCATTGAAAGTTCACCTTCATCGCAGTGTACCAGATCAAATAGTTTTACTTCGATACCTGCTTCTGTAAGCTTTTTGTTCAACCTGTCAACAAGCATTGTTGTGCTTTCGTACATGGATACATAAGGGATTACCACTTTGTTTTCTACTCTGTCTGATGTCCAGTCAGCGTAAAGGTCAAGTATCCATTGCGGTTTGTCGTAGATTGGACCGTGGCTTGGAAGAATAATATCAACATCCATTGCTTTAACTTTGTCTGTGTATTTTTTTGCAAAGCTTCTAAACGGCATAATGATTTCTGCATAGTATCTTTTTGCTGCTTCCACAAGACCGTCTGTATAGTCTGCAAAAAGCTCATGTTTTGTGTAGTGAGCACCTAAAAAGTCACAGGTAAAGAGCATTTTATCTTCTTTTAAGTAAGAAAACATTGTGTCGGGCCAGTGTACGAACGGTGCAAGAATAAACTGGAATGTTTTATCACCGAGTGATAGCTCATCTCCGTCATTGATTACAATGAATTTGTCTTCTTCAACGTGAAGCATGTTCATTACATTTTCTTTAACTTTTGCATTTGTCACAACTTTTGCCTGCGGAAACATCTCCAAAAGCATGGGGATTCCGCCGGAGTGGTCTTGTTCTGCGTGGTTTGAGATAATGTAATCTACATTGGTAATATTGTTTTCTTGCAGTCTTTTTTTGTATTCATCAAGCTTTTTGGGATAGTCTGTGTCAACAATAGCTGTTTTTTCACTGCCTTTAACAAGATATGAGTTGTAAGTGGTTCCTTGAGGCAGCGGAACAAGCTGGTCAAAAAGCTGTCTGTTTGCGTCTTTTGAACCTATATAAAAGACATTGTTTTTTATGGGTCTGATTTTTAAATCCATGGTCAGTCTCCTTATTATAAAAGGGGATTCCACTGCCAAAAATCCTTTGTGTCAACGGTTTGATTAATTATGCTTTTGTAAACTGGTCTTTTCCGACTCCGCATACAGGGCATATCCAATCAGCAGGTAAATCTTCAAAGGCTATATCGTTGTTTTCTTCAGGGTCATATTCATAACCGCATACAAGACAAATATATTTATCCATCGAGTTGCTCCTTTTGTCATTTTACCTGAGCAGTATAAATTATTATCTGATAAAAATAAATTGCCGTATAGACTAAGTTAAATATTGTAAATAATATTCAATGTTTCTAAAAATAGGTTATAAAGGTATAATATTTCTATGGAAAATTTAACACCGCAAAATACCGAAAATATCCAAAACACCCAAAATGCATCTTTGCCTGTTGTCAAAAAATATGTGCTGAAAAAAAGCAGCACACAAAACACACAGGTTCAATACAAAATAGACTACGAAAAAGACCTTAACCCGGCCCAGCTTGAGGCTGTCAAAACAAAAGACGGTGCAGTACTTGTTATTGCCGGTGCGGGTTCCGGCAAGACAAAAACTCTTACCTACCGTGTGGCAAGGCTTATTGAAAGCGGTGTAAAACCTGATAATATCCTGCTTTTGACTTTTACAAAAAAAGCAGCTGATGAAATGCTCAACCGTGCAGTTATGATTCTTGATTCGCGCTGCGAAAAGGTAGCGGGCGGAACTTTCCATTCTTTTTCAAACTATATCTTAAGAAAATACTCTGACTGTCTTGAGCTTAGAAACAATTTCACCATTATTGACCGTGCTGACGCAGAAGATGTGATAAACCATATCCGTGCACAGGTTGCAACAAAACAGGAAAAACGCTTCCCGAGAAAAGGCACTATTCTTGATATTTATTCAAAAGCAGTGAACAAAAACATGAGTGCTGAAGCAGTTATAGAAAGCGAATACAATCAGTTTGCACATTGTGTGGAAAAAATAAACGAAATTTCAAAACAATATATCTCCTACAAGCGCGAAAACAGTCTGCTTGATTATGATGATCTTCTTTTGTACCTTCGCACCCTCTTGCAGTCAAACGATGAGATAAGAAAAAAACTCTCAAACCAGTATAAATATATAATGATAGACGAATATCAAGACACTAACTCTTTGCAAGCTGATATCATAAGACTGCTGGCGTCAGAGCACAACAATGTAATGGCGGTTGGTGATGATTCGCAGAGCATTTATTCTTTCAGAGGGGCAAATTTTAGAAATATCCTTGATTTTCCGGCTATATTTCCGAATACAAAAATTATAAAACTTGAGCAAAACTACAGAAGCTCGCAAAATATACTTGCTCTCACAAATGAAGTTATCTCAAGGGCAAAGGAAAAGTATACAAAAAATCTCTTTTCCACAATTGAACACCCTGAAAAACCGGCTTTGATTTGTACAAACGACATGCAGACAGAAGCGGAGTTTGTAGCGCAAAGAGTGCTGGAGCTGCAAGAAGATGACATCTCTTTAAATGACATAGCTGTGCTGTGCCGCAGTGCCAGAATGACCTATAACCTTGAAATAGAGCTTGCAAAGCGTGCAATCCCTTATCGAAAATTCGGCGGACTCAAATTTATAGAAACAGCACATGTTAAAGACGTAATTGCGCATCTTCGTGTTGTGTTGAACCCCAATGATATTATTAGCGTTAACAGAATCCTTCTTTTGCTCGACGGTATAGGCGCGCAATCAGCGATGAAGCTTTTACCTGTGGTTGCAAAAGAAAATCTTGATACGGAAAAAATGATGCTTCCTGTCAAAAAAAATACGGATGGCATAAAAAAACTCTTTACAACAATTGAGCAGCAGCGCAAATATCTGATGAATCCAGCTGCGGTTGTGGATAATATACTCGCTTATTACGAGCCTGTTTTGATGGAAAAATACGATGACTATCAAAAACGCTTGAAGGATTTGGAGCATTTTCGCTATTTGTCAGAACAGTATAAAAATCTGGAAGATTTTTTAAGCGACCTTGCTCTGGAGCCGCCTGACAGCTCTGTATCTGAAGTTGAAGACGGGGCACAGCCGGATGAATATCTTACTCTGTCCACAATCCACAGTGCAAAGGGGCTTGAGTGGAAAGCTGTTTTTATTATAGGTGCTGTTGACGGGCGCTTCCCCAGTGTTTACTCTTTTAATTCCGAAGAAGAGCTGGACGAGGAGCTTCGCCTCATGTATGTTGCCGCAACACGTGCCAAGTCTTATCTTTATATTACTTATCCTATTGATATGTTTGACCACGCTACAGGCATGGTTTTGTCCAAGCCGTCAAGATTTTTGGATGGAATACAAGATGACATTCTCGAGCGCTGGGCGCTTGAATTAGAAGACTGATAAGCGTATAATCATAACCAAGAATCAGAAAAAACGGAGAATTATATGTCTGAAAAAATAGAAATATCTGTATCAAAAGGTCTTTTGGAAGAAACTCCTGCAAATGTACTTGTTGTTAACCTTTTTGAAGGGGTTAAAATTCCGGCGGGTGCTACAGGTGCCATAGATATTGCGTTGGACGGATTGATTTCAAAATTTATTATTGCAAAAGAAGGCTTTGACGGAAAATTCGGCAAAATGTACCTTCTGCCTACATACGGAAAAATCGCGGCAGAAAAAGTTCTGCTTGTCGGATTAGGCAAAAACAAGGATTTTACGCCAAACAGATTGAGAGAGCTCAGTGCAAAAATTATTAAAAAATGCAGAAAAATGGGCAATGCCAAAAAAGTTATCTCTGTGCTCCACGGTGCGGGTATTGGCGGGTATGATCCTGAAGTCTGTGCAAGAATGATTGCAGAAGGCACTTTAATCGGTTCATATTCTTTTGACAAATACAAAACAGAAAAATCCTCTAAAAAAGTGGATGAATTAGTTATTGTAGATATGGTTGAAGAAAACTGCAAAAAAGCAAAAGCCGGTATCAAAAAAGGTAAAATCATAGGTACTGCGTTGAATTTTGCAAGAGATTTATCAAACGAGCAGCCGGCTTATGCCACACCTTCAAAACTTGCTGAAATTGCACAGAGCTTCAAAGACCTTGAGGTAAAGGTTTATGATAAAGAAGAAATAGAAAAAATGGGTATGGGGGCATTTTTAGGTGTTGCAAAAGGCAGCAGCCAGCCGCCAAAATTTATCCATATGCACTACAAAGGCTCTAACCAGAAACTTATCCAGAGAAAAATTGCCATTATCGGCAAAGGTATTTGCTTTGACTCCGGCGGGCTGGATATCAAACCTCCGTCTTCTATGCTCAACATGAAAGACGACATGTCAGGAGCAGCAGCTGTTCTCGGTGTGATGAGCGTGCTAAAAGATTTAAAACCCAATTGCGAAGTCCACGGGATTATTGCTGCATGTGAAAATATGCCGGGATGTTCGGCTTACAAACCGGGTGATGTTTTAACCGCCAAAAACGGCAAAACAATCGAAGTTGATAATACTGACGCAGAAGGCAGACTGACGCTTGCAGATGCTTTGTGCTATGCGTGCGAGCTTGATGTGGATGAGGTAATTGATATTGCAACACTTACCGGTGCCTGTGTTGTGGCTCTGGGCAGTGCGGCTTCGGGTATTATGGGCAACCACCAGCCTACAATTGACAAACTCATCAAGTGCGCTAATTCCGGCGGTGAAAAAATGTGGCAGCTTCCAATGTTTGATGAATACAAAGAGTCTTTGCAAAGCGATGTTGCTGACATGAGAAATACCGGTTCACGTATGGGTGGTGCTCAAATAGCAGGTATATTCTTGCAAAACTTTGTCAAAAAAGTACACTGGGCTCACATTGACGTTGCCGGCACAGCATTTTTGGATAAACCTCAGAACGAATTTCCTAAAGGTGCTACAGGTGCAGGTGTGCGCACACTCATCAACTATTTGATGTTGTAAAGTTTTGTAAACTACAATGCCCTGATTAAGGCAATAATTGCTCACAAAAATACTTTTATAACATGTGTGAAAGTTGTCAGAGAAAATTTCGAGATAACAATTCAACGAAATTTTTGACGACTTCTTTAAAAAAGTGAGTAATATGACGTAAACGTTCAGTTTTCGGCATATTACGATTCTAGATTAGTTATAGTGTGAGATTACGATTATGTCTATTAATTATGGAGCACCAATTTATCCAAATTGTTTTGACCAGCTGACAACACATGGTATTGTTGCCGAAGATGTTGTAGGTTATATTACAGATTCGCCTTCGCCGTATCTGCAAAATTATGTTGCCCAAAGAGGTGGCTACACCCCCTCTGTACCGTGGACACCTTCTATACCGGGCAGAGTGCTTCCTGACCCGCTTCCGTCTGTGTCACCGCAGGGCGGCCCTGTAATGGGTTATGAACCGCCAAGAATGCAGGAACGTCTGCCAAGAGGTGATGTCTATCAAACTGTGCCAAATGAACGTGAAATTAACCACGTTGTTAAAAACGAAAAAAATAATACCTGGAAAAAAGTCGCCGCAGGCATTTTACTAACAGGTCTTGCAGTTTTTGGTATTGTAAAAGGCCGCCAGATTTATAAAAGCGGAAACGCAGGTTTAAAAAATATCGGCAACTGGTTTAGCAATGTCGGAAATAAAATAGGCAATGCTTTTAAACAGGGCTGGACAAGTACGTGTGATTTCTTTAAAAACTGCTGGAACAAGCTGTTTAAGAAAAACAATCCTTAGTTATTACCGAATTTTTCTTTAATAACCCTTGCAATTTGTAAAGGAATCATTCTATCCAGTGCATCAGGCATGATGTTTTCGGGCGTAAGCTCATCTGTTGGCACCATGGAGGCTATCATCAAAGCACATTCGAGTTTTATCTCGTTTGTGACTTTTTTGATTTTTGCATCAATAAGCCCTTTGAAAAATCCCGGGAATGCAAGCGCGTTGTTTATCTGGTTTTCAAAATCGCTTCTGCCTGTGGAGACGATGTAGGCTCCGGCATGTTTGGCTTCATCGGGCAGTATTTCCGGCTCGGGGTTTGCCAGCGCAAACACAACCGGCTTGTATTCCATGGATTGAATCATTTCTTCTGTCAAAATACCGCCTTTTGAAAGGCCTATAAATACATCTGCATTTTTTACGGCATCTTTCAAATCACCGTGCAAATCATTGAGGTTTGTCACTTGCGCAAGCTCTTCCGAGTATTTGTCGTTTTGTTCTCTTCCCTTGTAGATAACTCCGAGCGCGTCATCCATTATGATATTTTTTGCTCCTGCAAAAAGAAGGAGTTTTGCAACGGCATTGCCTGCTGCGCCCGCTCCTGCAATCACTATTTTTATGTCAGATAGCTTTTTGTCCTCAAGCACAAGCGCATTTAATAAACCTGCAAGCACAATAATAGCTGTACCATGCTGGTCGTCGTGAAAAACCGGAATATCAAGCCTGTCTGTCAGTGTATTTTCAATTTCAAAACAAGCAGGTGCAGCAATGTCTTCAAGGTGGATGCCCGAGAACGAATCTGCAAACAGCTCAACAATTTTGATTACATCCTGTGTGTCCTGTGATTTTATGCAAAACACCATTGCATCAACATCCGCCAGCTCTGCATAAAGCGCAGCTTTCCCTTCCATAACTGGGATAGAAGCCACTGCACCTATGTTTCCAAATCCAAGAACCGCTGTTCCGTCAGAGACAATAGCAACGGGCTTGTTTCTTTTTTCTTCTGTGAGTTCTGTTTCTATGACTCCGCCGGATAGCTCATGCAGCTCAAGCGAGCGTTCTTGAATATTTCCTTTAAGTTTTGCGGGGTCAATCATGAATACGTTTCTTGAAATCGCACCGAAAAACCCTTTTAAGTCAGGCACAGAACCTTTCAACACAGGTATTTCAACGTCAAAATCAATATCTTTAACAAAATCTTCTATCAAAGACAAATCAATAGCGCAAAAGTTTATTTCAATGTTTTCAACTGCAAATTTCAGGTCTTGTTTTGTGGTTTGTTTTATTTGCAGCGGGTAGGCATCAATCAAGAGTACGCTTTTTAAAAAGATTGCTCTTTTTAAAGATTTTTCATAATCAAAAGAAATCACAGCAACCGAATTTAGCTTGTTTGTATAGATTGAGGCAGCTTCCGGATTTTTTGAAATAGCAAGGCAGCTGGAGCCTACACCCGGTGTGTAAACAAGCGAAAGCATATCTTTATCATCTATTGCTATTTTGGGTACTGTCTTAAAACCTTGGTATTGCGGCATAATTTATCTTTCTATTGTCTTACTTTGTTTTCTTCACCTTTGATGAGGCGTTTTATGTTTTCTCTGTGCAGCCAGATTATGTACACTGCACCAAGCGCACAGTATGCAATGTAGCCTGCGGGCTGTTTAAATGCCCACATGATAAAAGGTGAAACAGCAAGAGCTATTATGGAGCCCAAAGACACATATTTTGATACCCATGTGATTATTCCCCATATAACGGCCACGCTAAGACCGACAAGCGGGTTGAGTGCAAGTATTGTGCCGACACCTGATGCAACAGATTTTCCTCCGGTAAATCCGAGAAAAACAGATTTACTGTGACCGAGCAAAACAGCCACTGCAGCAGCAACAGGAGTGAGCCCGTATTGAGAATATGCGTGTAAAAACAAAATTGCAAGCACAACAGGCAGTGCGCCTTTAATTGCATCAAGCAGCATTACAATAAAGAACCATTTTTTGCCCAGCACTCTTTTTACGTTTGTTGCACCTGTTGAGCCAGAGCCTACTTTTCTAATGTCTTGGCCTGTTTTGGCTTTTACTATCAAATACCCCGTCGGTATTGAGCCTATCAGGTAGCCCATTACTATTGCAATTGCTATTTGCAGCATTATTCTTCTCCTCGTTTGTTTTAATTTTTCTTAATTATTTTACCTCAAAAAGAGCAATTTTTTAAATTCAGCGCATTAAAATAAACATATGAAAATTCAATCAGGTTTTTACACAAACAAAACATCATTTAAAAAGCAGAAACAAGCGGACAACAAACCAAGGATTGTAAACAACCCTTACAGTTACGATGATTATTTTATCAGAATGGAGTATAAAAAGCCGGTAACACTGCAAAGAGCTCTGTATGACATAATAAATGAAAAAGAGCTTAACGATGGTGTGGTTGGAGAAAAAGCAACAATACAGCGGTTTTTGCAAGATTTAAAGGGTGATAAAAAAATTCTCGACAGAAAAATTCTGGCCCTGAGCGGGTACGGCTCTGCTGCTGCGGCTTTTGAATCAGCTGACGGGAAAATAATAAAACTCACTGACGGCAACCATTTTCCGATGAACAGACCGGCAGGAGTTTTTGATGTCCCTGTGTATAAAAAAGGGCATAACGGAAAAACTTACTATTACATTGAGGAAAAACTTTACAGGCATAATCTGCCATCGTATCTTGTTGATACTGTTAAAGATATGATTAAGCAAAGCGGGTATAAAACTGTTGATTTGTACGAAGGTGATATGCACCAAATAGGTATGGCAAGAAACGGCCGTGTATACCTGCTGGACGCAGAGTGTGCGCGTTACAAAACCATATTTCACGCTCTTTTTGACAAGGCTAAACGCGTGTTGTTAAAATCACGTGTTTAATTGTTCTTTTCTTTGCGTTCTCTAAACGACATTCTTATAGGTGTTCCAAAGAAACCGAAGGCTTCTCTCATTTTGTTTTCGAGATACCTTTTGTAGCTGTCTTGTACAAGGTCTTCGTCGTTTACAAAAAGAATAAAAGTCGGCGGAGCTGTGCGAACCTGTGTTGCGTAATAAACACGCAGCTTTTTGCCTCTTTTTGTAGAAGGCGGATTCATTGCCATAGCTTCTAAAAGCACTTTGTTTAAAATGCTTGTGGAAACACGTTTTGTGCACTGGGCATAAACTTCTTTTGCCTGTTTGTATATGTTTACTAACCTTTGTTTTGTTTTTGCGCTGATAAAAATCTTTGGTGCAAAATCAAGAAAAGGTGCTTCGTGCATAAGCCTTTGAGTATATTTTTCAGTGGGGTCGGATTTGTCTTTGTCTTTAACAAGGTCCCATTTGTTGATTGCAACAATCAATCCCTTGCCTGCTTCTACAACAATTTGTGAGATTTTTTTATCCTGATCCGTAAGCCCGTCTGCTGCATCAATAACCAGCACAGCAATGTCACAGTCTCGAATAGCTCTGATTGCTCTGTCTACAGCAAATTTTTCCACACCCCAGTCAACTTTTGCTTTTTTTCTTATACCGGCCGTGTCGACAAGGATGAATTCTTCGCCTTCGTATTTTACTTTAGAGTTTATGCTGTCGCGGGTTGTACCGGAAATATCGCTGACAATCACTCTTTCTTCGCCAAGAAGCGCATTTACAATGGAGGATTTGCCGGCGTTTGGCTTTCCGACAATAGCAAGCTTTATCAGCCCGTTTTCTTCCGGATTTTCGTCAGAATCAAATTCATCGGTAATTGCATCGAGCAGGTCACCGACCCCGCCGGATCCGTGCAATGCTGAAATCGGATGAGGCTCACCCAGAGCAAGTGCGTAAAAATCAGCAATGTTGTTGAAGTGCTCGGGTGCGTCTATTTTATTTACCGCAAGGTATACAGTTTTTTTACTGCGTCTTAAAACATTTGCAATATCGTAATCAACGGGGTTTATTCCGTCTTTTCCGTCTACGAGAAAGATTATTTTTTCAGCTTCTTCGCACGCAACTTTTGCCTGTGTAAAAATATTGAGCATTATCTCATCTTCGTCACCGGGGATAATACCGCCTGTGTCGATGAGGGTAAAATGTTTGTTCTGCCATTCAACGTCAAAATATATTCTGTCTCTTGTAACACCCGGCTGGTCATCAACAATAGACTGACGTGCGCCTACAATTCTGTTTACAAAAGTGGATTTTCCGACATTTGGTCTTCCGACTACGGCTACAATGGGTTTTGTGCTCATAATTTACTTCCTGTTTAATAGCTGTAACTATTTTAATACAAACAAAACCTGTAATGCTATATTTTGTCCAATCAAAACTTTGCTTCTTAATCTTTTTAATATAAAATTATTATTATGTAACAAACGAATTGAGGATAGAAATGTCAGAGCACAAAGAATTTGAATTTAAAGACACGCTGAACTTACCTAAAACTACCCTTGCAATGCGCGCAAACGCAGCTGTAAGAGAATTGGAAATTCAAGATTTCTGGGAAATGGGCAGAATTTACGAAAAAAATCTGGCTCAAAGAAGTATTGAAAACAAATTTGTACTTCACGACGGGCCTCCGTATTTGAGCTCACCCAAAATCCACATTGGTACAGCTTTAAACAAAATTTTAAAAGATATTCTGACAAAATATAAAGCGCAGTCAGGCTTTTATGCACCATACGTGCCCGGTTACGACGGCCACGGGCTGCCTATTGAAAATGCTGTTGTAAAAACTATCGAAGGCGGCAGAGAAGCTATTTCAAAATACCTTTTAAGACTCAAATGCAGAGAGTTTGCACTTCGCAACCTTCACGGACAGGAAGAAGATTTCAGACGTCTTGGCGTGTGGGGCGACTGGGAGCACCCTTATGTTACTATTTCTCCGGAAATTGAAGCAGAACAGGTGCGAATTTTTGGTGAAATGTACCAGAAAGGCTATATTGAAAAAGGCCTGAAACCTGTTTACTGGTGTCCTCATTGCGAAACTGCTCTGGCTGAAGCAGAGGTTGAATACGCTGACCATACCTCTACTGCGATTTATGTAAAATTCGAATTTGTTGAAAAAGACGCGGAAAAAATTAAAGAGCTGGCAGGAATACAAACAGATTATCCGATTTATGCTCTTATCTGGACAACCACACCGTGGACAATTCCGTCTAACCTTGCAATCAGCTTGAATGCTAGATATGAATATTCGCTTGTTCAATATGCCGATGACATCTATGTTATAGCAACTGACCTTGTTGATGCGTTTGTTAAAGACAACCAGTTTGAACCAGAAGACGTAAAAATTCTCGGCAGCGTAAAAGGCCGTGATATTGAAAACTTTAATACAATGCATCCGCTCTACGACAGAAAGAGCCCGATTATCCTCGGCGACCACGTTACATTAGACGCAGGTACAGGCTGTGTTCACACAGCACCCGGCCATGGTCTTGAGGACTGGGAAGTCTGCCAGAGATATGATATCGAAGTATTGTCACCGCTTGATGCAAAAGGTATCTGGACAGATGAAGTGCCGGACCTTGAGGGCGTAACATACGAAGACGGCAACAAAATTGTTATCGAAAGACTTGATAAATGCGGCGCTTTACTTTCTCACAAGCAGATTACACACAGCTACCCGCACTGCTGGAGATGCAAACACCCTGTTATCTACAGAGCAACTCCTCAATGGTTTGTTAAAGTAGACAGATTCAGAAACGCTGCTTTAAGAGAAATCAGCAACGTGCAATGGATTCCCGCTTCCGGCGAGCAAAGAATCTCCAACATGGTTGAATCCAGAAGCGACTGGTGTATTTCAAGACAGAGAGTATGGGGCGTTCCTATCCCTGTATTCTACTGCAAAGACTGCGGCGAGCCGATTGTTACTCCTGCAACTATTGAAAATCTTGCAAAAATCTTTGAAAAAGAAACATCTGATATCTGGGTTAAAGAAGGCGCAAAATACCTTCTGCCAACAGCTTTTAAATGCCCTCACTGCGGCAGCAGAAGCTTCTTAAAAGAAAAAGATATCATGGATGTATGGTTTGACTCCGGTATCACACACCGTGCGGTTGTAGAAAAACGCCATAAAGAACTCGGACATTTGCCAGTTGAAATGTATCTTGAAGGCTCTGACCAACACAGAGGTTGGTTCCAGTCTTCGCTTTTAACAGCTGTTGCAACATCCGGACGCGCACCTTACATGACTGTTTTAACACACGGTTTTGTGCTCGATGGCGAAGGTAAAAAGATGAGTAAGTCTTTAGGCAACACAATTGCACCGCAAGATATTATAAAAGTCTATGGCGCTGACGTGTTGAGACTATGGGCAGCTTCCGTTGATTACAGAAACGACGTAAGAATCAGCGATAATGCAATTAAGCAGATGGTAGAAATCTTCAAGAAGATGAGAAATACTTCAAGATTCCTGCTTGGCAACCTGTATGATTTTGACCCGACAGCGGATTATGTTTATTACAAAGACTTAAAAGCAATAGATAAATTTGCTCTACACAAATTGAATACATTCATTGGTAATGTAACAGAAGCATTTGAAAATTATGAATTTTACAAATACTTCCAGCATTTGCAAAACTTTGCGGCTGCTGATTTGAGCTCGTTCTATCTGGATATCGTAAAAGACAGATTGTACACCGCAGGCAAAAAATCACTTTCAAGATGTGCTTGCCAGACTGTTTTATACGAAATTTCACAGGCTTTAACGAGAATGCTGGCTCCTGTAATGCCTCACCAGGCAGAGGATATCTGGCAAAATATGCCAGAAAAACACCGCGACGGCATTGAAAGCGTTCTGCTTACCGATTGGCCGACAACAAACGTAAAATGGGCTAATGACAAACTCGAAGCAGAGTTTACAAAAATCCTTAAACTCAGAGAAATTGTCACAAAAGCAATCGAGCCTTTAAGAGCCGACAAACAGGTAGGAAGCTCTTTGGAGGTTGCGGTTTATGTTCAAGGCGGCGACCCTGAATTGCTCAAAAAATATGAGTCAGAACTGGCTAATATTTTCATCACATCACAGGCAGAGCTTGTGGACAAGGCGCCTGAACATGTGTTGAACGAATACAAAGAAGATGATTATACAATCTATGTAACAGATGCACACGGCGAAAAATGCGAACGCTGCTGGAAGTACCGCAAACTAATACAGGTCGGCAACCACGGCGAAATTTGCCAGGATTGTATAAACGCAATAAACGGTAAAGAATAATTTTGAAAAAGGATGGATTAAATTCCATCCTTTTTTATTTACATTCCAAAAAGCTCTGTGCTTATTTTGTCAATAGTAGACTTTTCTTTCATGAGCATTTGGGTAATTACAATACCAACGGCTGAAATATCTCTGGGGGTGATGTCTCCGCAGTAGTCTTCAAGCAAATTTTCCAGTATATGTGATAGCGAGCTGGCAAGGGAAATATTTCTTTGAGATTCATCTAGTTTTGTTTTTAGTGTTTCAAGGTCTTTCATAATTATTCTCCTTATGTTAAAAGAATGAAATCAAATATCATAATATATCATTAATGTTATAATATAACATAAAAACGAACATACAAGACTTTTTGTTATGTAGAGTTTAGTATTGTGTTTATGGATATTACTAAATGGACTAACAGAGAGCTTATTAAATATCTTGTGTCACACGCAGGAACAACACAAGAAAAACTTGCTGTAAAAGTTTTTGAGCTTACGAAGCAGGACTACAAACCAAATACTTTTACAAATAAATTAGCTAATAACAACTTAAAATTAAAAGAATTTCAGGCTGTGTGCGAAACGCTAGGTTATCGATTAGAGCTAAAAGAAATTAACCCCAAGTAAGTAAAGGCGAAGCCGTAAACAAATTACCAAAAAATGGGGGGATGAATGTCTATAAAAACTAAAATTAAATCATTACTTGCATCTGAAGATGTGAAAATAAATGAACTGGCAAAGTTGCTTACGGAAAAATCCAAAAAGGAAATTTTACCTAATACTATATCGAAAAAAATTAATAGAGCATCTATTAGATTTTAAGATGTAGAAGAAATACTAGATGTTTTAGGTTATGAAATAGTTTTCAAAAAGAAAAATAACTAAACCAGCGAAGGCGCAGCCGAGCCTGAACAAGCGGGGTTCGGGGTGTAGCTCGCACACAGCGAAAGACGGCTTTGCCGTAGTAACCTTGATTAAACACAGTTAGTTTTAAGTATGAATTTTGACAGACCGTAGCAACGCGAAGTGGATGCAAAATTTATGCTTAAAATTTACTGTGTTTTTTGACCGGCGTGTTTCTTTCTTTTGGTTCGTTTTCTTTCTTTGCATCGCAACAAAGAAAGAAAATGAACAAGAGCAATTTTTAATTGCGTTAAAGTATTATTTTAATTTTATTTTTAATTTTTTTATCGCATTCTTTCGAACCCCCTGTTGTGAGAGGCGGCCTTTGCACGAGCCTTTAAGCGGGGGATTTATTTTTTCCCTTATGTGTTATCATCAATGTATGACAGATATACTGACACATTTTAATAATAAAAGAATACTCAACCTCGAAAAAATTACCGCATTTTTAAAGAAAAATAACTCCTTTATGGTTAGCGGGCTGACTTCATTTTTGCGGTTGTTTCTGCTTGCCGATATCTACCGCCAAAAAAGAACCGTGTTTGTTACAAACACCGAACAAAACGCTCTTAAATACAAACACGACCTCGAAAAATTTTTTAATATCGAGTCACAAATTTTTCCCTATCAAGATATCTCTATTTATGACGGTGTTGCTCCAAACCTCTACAAATACGCGCAGCAGGTAGAAATCCTGAAAAATCTTGAAAATATCCCGCTTTTGATAGTGCCTGTAAAAGCAATGCTTGAAAAGTTTCCCGAAACATCATTCTATGAAAAAAACGCTATAAATATAAAAATCGATGACGAGATAGACACCTCGCAAATTGCACAAAAACTTGTTTCTCTAGGCTACAAAAGGGTTACAATGGTGTCTGACATAGGAGAATTTTCACTAAGAGGCGATATCATTGATGTGTTTTCTTTGAACAAATACGCTGCACGTATTGAGCTGTGGGGCGATACTGTCACTGATATCAGGTATTTTGACAACAAAACCCAAAGAAGCGTAAAAAAGATTAAAGAAACAACAATATTGCCTGTTTACAAGTTTTTGTTGGACGAAGATAATGCGGAAACCTTTAAAAATGAACTAACACAGGCTGCTGTGACTATGGACTCCGGAGAAAATGTAGATATTGTAAGAGAAAATCTGCAAGAAACACTGGAAAAAATTGATACGGAAAAGTATTTTGACGGCATAGACTATTTTCAATCTTATTTGAATAAAAAAATGAAAAGCCTACCACAGCTTTTGTCGGATAGCCAAAATCCCCCTGCACTGGTGCTGGATGAGTCGTCTGAAATTTTTTCAAAATTTGCACAGATTGATGAAAATTACGAAAAACAGATTGAAGAAAATACCCAAAAAGCTCTTGCGCTGCCTCTGAAAAATAAGGCACACCTTGATTTTGCGGATTTTCAAACAGCAGTTGCCGGACTTCAAAAAATATCTTTTGACAATTTTCTTGATACAGTCAGTGACTACACTATAGAGTTTGAAAGCTCTCTTATCCCGAGTTTTTCTTCAAAAATGGAGGAAATCCTTGCCTTTGTTGAAGACCGGATGCAAAAAGGCTATAAAGTCGTCATTGCAACAGATTACAAAAACCGAATCGAGGATGTTTTTTGCGATTTTGAACTTGCTGTGTCAGATGATTTCTCCGTGCAAAACGAGGTCTTTTTGACAGACAACCTTGCTCTTGGCGGTTCTGCTGTAGAAGAGCTGAAACTCGTAGTGCTGACAGATAAGGAGCTTTTTAATAAAAAATCAAAAGATATTACAGCCAAAAAACAGAACTACCACAAGGAAAGCGCTGATTATATAGAATCCGTAAACGATATCAAAGAGGGCGAGTATGTTGTGCATCAGGTGCACGGAGTGGGGCTTTATAAGGGCTTGAGCAAACAGGAAATAGACGGCCAGCTTAAAGACTACCTCACAATAGAATACGCGCAGGGCGACAAACTCCATATGCCGGCAGAGCAAATAAACCTTCTTGTGCGCTACAGGGGCTCAGGGGCTGTTGCTCCAAGGCTGTCTCGTATGGGCGGTAATGATTGGAATATCACAAAAACACGTGCTAAAAAGGCTATTGAAGACATTGCAAAAGACTTGCTGCGCCTGTATGCAAAGCGTGAGGTCGCACAGGGCATTGCGTTTGAGCCTGACACAGTATGGCAGTGCGAGATGGAAGAAGCATTTGAATACACAGAAACCCCTGACCAGATGCGTGCTATTCAAGAAACCAAGGCTGACATGGAACTTGAAAAGCCCATGGACAGGCTCATTTGTGCGGATGTTGGATTCGGTAAGACAGAAATTGCTATCCGTGCAATTTTTAAAGCTGTTATGTCCGGCAAACAGGCAGCTGTTATTGTGCCGACAACAATCCTTGCTATGCAGCACTGGCAGACTATTTCGGAAAGATTCAAGCCTTTCCCTGTCAGGGTAGAGCTTTTATCACGCTTTAGAACGGCAAAAGAACAAAAAGAAACCATAAAAAAACTTATAAAAGGAGAGGTTGATGTTGTAATCGGCACTCACAGGCTTTTGCAGGATGATATTGTGTTCAAAGACCTTGGCTTGCTTGTAATTGATGAGGAGCACAGATTCGGCGTAAAACATAAAGAAAAACTCAAAATGCTTCGCAAGAACATTGATATTTTAAGCATGTCCGCTACACCTATCCCCCGCACGCTTTACATGTCGCTTTCCGGTATTAAAAATATGTCTGTAATTAATACAGCGCCTATGAACAGGCTGCCTATAAAAACCTATGTGGGCCAGTACAACGAAACTTATGTTAAAAACGCAATAAACCACGAACTTGACCGCGACGGACAGGTCTTTTTCCTTTACAACCGTGTGGAGACAATATACGAGTTTGCAGCAGAGTTGCAAAAAGTTGTGCCCAATGCACGTATAGCCGTTGCTCACGGCCAAATGGATGCAAAAACACTGGAAAATATCATGCTCGAATACGCGGAGCACAAGTATGATATTTTGCTTTGCACCACAATTATTGAGTCAGGGCTTGATATACCAAATGCCAACACAATGATAATTTATGATGCGGACAGATTCGGGCTGGCGCAGCTTTATCAGTTGAGAGGACGTGTGGGCAGAAGCGACAGGCAGGCATACTGCTACTGTTTTTATAAGAGCCATAAAAAGCTCACCCCCGAGGCTTTGCAGCGGCTCAATGCAATAAAAGAATTCTCAACGCTTGGCGGAGGGTATCAGATTGCGTTAAGAGACATTGAAATCCGCGGTGTGGGCAATATCCTTGGTACAAAACAGCATGGCCACATGACAAGCGTCGGGTTTGATACATACTGCCAGCTGCTTGAAGAGACAATCAATGAGCTTCAGGAAAACGGCGAAAAACCGCAGCCGCCTGCTATTGTGGATATCAATGTTACTGCATTTATTCCAGATGAATGGGTTGGTTCAAAAGAGCAAAAGATGATTGAATACAAACGATTGGCCGATGTTAAAACGCTCGAAGAGCTTGATTTAATCCATCAGGAATGGAAAGACAGGTTCTCAAAAATTCCTGAACCTGTTGAAAACCTTATAAAAATCATTCATTTAAGGCTGCTTGCAACGCAGGCAAAAATTACGCTGATTAGAGAAACTTCCGACAACATAAGAATTTATATGCCCTACACAAAAGCAGAGTGGACAATTATTGCGTCTCGTCTTGATAGAAATATTACAAAATATATAAAATATACAATAGCTCCAAAGTCGTGCCGGGAGGGTAATTCCATACTTCTTTTCAACAACGGTATACTTAGCTTTAAAGAAGTGTTTAACATATTGGCTGATTTATTCTATTATATAAATAAAATAACTTACGAATATAATAATTAGCAATGAGGAGTATAAAAATGAAGAAACTGAAATTATTCGCAACAGTACTTGCGGCATCTGCCACACTGATGATTTGCGGATGTACAAACCATAATGCAATAGTTACCGTAAACGGTGACGCAATTACAAAAGCTCAATACGAAAAAGCCTTTGATGCTGTTGCTGACAACTCGATGTTTGCTCAAATGGGCATTGATTTAAAGAAAGACCCCAACAGTTTTCTTCACCTTATGATAAAAGACAGAGTTGTTAACGAGCTTGTTGTTAAAAAACTCTTGGATCAGGAAATAAAAAGAAGACACATAAAAGTATCTAAAGCTGACATGGATGCTCAATTGAAATCTATTATCGACAAAGTCGGCTCTAAAGAAAAGTTTAACGAACTGTTGAAACAAAACGGTGTTTCCTCCGCTCAATTCAAAAAAGATTTGACAGACGAAGTTAAAATCCAAAAACTCGTTGATACTCTTGCAGTAGTTACAGTAAGCGATAAAGACGCAATGAAATTTTACAAAGATAATCAAGACAAATTCAAAAATCCTGACAAAGTAAGAGCTTCTCATATTCTTGTCAGCGCTAACCCTGAGGAATTAAAAGCAAAAATCGCTTCTTCCGCACAGGGCAAATCAATGACAGAAGACCAGCTTAAAGCAGAAGTTGACAAACAAATGGCTGCTCAAAAAGCTAAAGCTGAAAAACTCCTTGCAGAAGTAAAAAAAGACACAAAATCATTTGCAAAAGTTGCTAAAGAAAACTCTGACGATACACAAAGCGCCAAACAAGGCGGTGATTTAGGCTTCTTCGGCAAAGAAGAAATGGTTGAGCCATTCTCAAAAGCTGCTTTTTCTATGAAACCTAATACATTAAGCGGTGTTGTTCAAACTCCTTACGGTTATCACATTATCCTTGTTACAGACAGAGTTAAAGCAGGTATTGAGCCGTTTGATAATGTTAAAGCTGAAATCAAAGATTTCTTAACAAATCAGGAAAAAGTTAAAACCCTTCAGCAGTTTGTTGATACATTGAAAAACAACGCAAAAATCGAATACAATGACCCGAGCTTCAACCCGGCAGAGATTCAAAAAGCGTTGAAAGAACAATCAAAAAACAATCCCGCGTTGATGGAAGGCCCAAAGTCCGCTAAGGAATAGTCTTACTTGAAGGAATAAGATATGAATAAAACTCTAAAAAACAAATTGTTCGGCTTAATCGGCAAGTTTAACGAATCAAAAATACTTGTTGTCGGTGACATAATCCTTGATGAATATCTCTGGGGCATGGCAAACCGAAAATCGCCCGAAGCTCCTGTGCCTATACTTGAAGTGAAAAGAAAGACTTATCTTCTGGGCGGTGCAGCCAACGTTGCCAACAACATTGCAGCTATGGGTGCCAAGGCTATACTTATGGGGGTTATTGGTGATGACCTTTATAGCGGTGTTATCATGGATATTCTCAAAAAAAATAAAATTGATACAGAATTTATCCTGAAAGATAAAACACGCCCCACAACAGTTAAAACAAGGCTGATTGCGCAGAATAACAAACACCTTGCACGTGTGGACAATGAGTCTTTAGACCCTGTGGCAAAAGATATTTCAAAAGCCATATTTGCTAATATTGAAAAGGTTATTGACGAAGTTGATTTGATTGTTCTTTCAGATTACATAATCAGCGTTTTGACTCCTTCTTTGATAAAAGATATTGTAAAACTGGCTAACCGCCATGATAAAACAGTTGTCATGGACCCTAAAGGCAGTGATTTTTCAAAATATCAGGGTGTGGATGTTCTTGTTCCCAACATGGATGAAGCGCTTATTGCAACAAAATCTTCGAGAACAAAACCTGTGAAAAAGATAGCAGAAGCTTTACGTAAGATTGCTGATAAAGTGATTATTACAAGAAGCGCCAACGGTGTTTATTACTATGACGGTGCGGATGAGTTGTATCTGGAGTCTTTTTCTACAGAGGTTGTTGATGCTACAGGTGCAGGCGGTTCGTTTGTTGCAATGCTTGCTCTGGCTCTTGCGGGTTCTGATTTTAACTATGAAGAGGCTATTGAGCTCGCAAACTACGCTGCTGCTGCGGCTGTAAGAAAAGTCGGTACTTTTGCAATTAAACCCGTTCAGTTAAAAGAAATTATCGAAGTTGCATACAACAATGCAAACCAGCAGGGGGCGTCAAAATAATGGGACAAATTGTTAAAAGAGAAGACCTCCCGCAGCTGTTAAATGATTTAAAAACTCAGGGAAAAACCGTTGTTACCACAAACGGATGCTTTGATATTCTCCATGTCGGGCATGTGCGTTATCTTCAAAAAACAAAAACTTTTGCAGACAAGATGATAGTTTGTCTCAATTCCGATGTTTCAGTAAAGAAAATCAAAGGGCCGGATCGTCCCATTAACAATGAAAACGACAGAGCCGAGATTCTTTGTGCGCTGGCGTGTGTGGATTATGTTGTTTTGTTTGATGAATCTTCACCCGAGGGGCTTTTGGGCGAAATAAAACCCGATGTGCATACAAAAGGTGCTGATTATACACTGGACACTCTTCCGGAGGCAAAGACAATCCTTGCTAATGGAGGCAGAGTAGAGTTTATCAGTTTTGTTGAAGGCAAATCCACAACAAATGTAATCAAAAAAATAGGTGCACAGGGTATTTGTAAATAGATTGATAATATTTATTATGTAAATCATTGCTTTTGTCGGGAATACCCAAGATATTTACTTCTTCGTTCCGATAGCTGCCTTCGGCACTATAGTCACTACGAAGCAAACACCTTGTGCATTCCCTATTTTCAGCCTTCTTTTGCGCCGCTGCGCGGCGCGCGGCACGCAGTGCCGCAGAAAAAAGCTTGAAAAGTGAGGGAATAATAGTTTTACTTTAGAGTGACTTAAAATGCGAAGCATTTTTCGGAACGGCAAAGTGAAACTATTGTTTCCGAACGCCTAAATCAAAAAAACAGAAACTACATAATAAATATTATCGTTACTCCAACTCCTGAATGCAGTATTCGTTTATAGTATCTTTACAAGGCTTTTCAAAACCTGCAAGAGTATTTAAAAAGTGGGTTAAAAGAATGCTCACATACTTTGGCGGTAGATCCGAAAGGTCTATTACAAACTCGTTTATGCCTATCTGTTCAAGCTTTGGAACATATTCATACATGTGCAAAATGTAATCCTGGAACATGTGCATTCTGCAAAAACCATCTACTACAAACGGGAGTACTTTTTTTAAAGACGGGTCTTTAAGCGCGTAATTCCCGTTGTGACAGGGTGCTTTGCATGACAAACGTGATACAATCGCGCTGTCATTGTTCAAAGGGCACAATCCAAGTGATGGAACCCTTATGTTGCCTGCAATGGTGAGCTTTCTGTTTGGTATAAGGTTTTTGATTTTTTTTATGCAGTTTTTGATGTTTATACTCTTTTCAAAAGTGCTGAAATCCACGGTGTCTATTGGATGTAGATTGTTTAAACATTTTATGGACATGCTGTTTAAAAGGTTTATTCCCTGTCCTATTTCCACAGGTATGCGGTGAAGCTCGTCATCGTTGATGAATGCCCACAAGTAGCCAATGTTGTTGATAATGATTGACGATGGAACGGGCTCTGTCAGACAAAGGTTTTTTACATATTCATACACCCTGTCAAAATCACGCTCAATAAGAATCCTCGGTGTGCTTAGCTGGAGTTTTATTCCGTAATTAAAACAAAACTTTTTAACCTTTGTAATTATTTCATTAAAACTGCTTTTTGATAAATCAGCTGTGTTTAAGATTTCTCCGTATTCGATACTGTAAATAGGGTTGAAACCCAGTTTTGCGCAGAATTTTTTTATTTCGTTTATCTGCCCTATCGATGAAAGCCTTAAATTAATACGAGGAATATTGAGAGTGCTGTAGTCAAAATCTTTTTTCAATCTCGGGCGTCTGTTTTCCCATTCAAATTTTTGAATGTTTCTGGAAAATTTGAAGTCAGACCCCTGCGCGCTCATCATTTCGCCCGAAAAGTGGTTTGTCTGATAAATGCTTTTTCTTACATGTTTAAAAGGCAGTTTCTGGTTTTTAAAGACCTTAGGTTTTGCCAGAATTTTTTCAACAAGCTCTATGCCTTCAAGTATTTCTTTTGATGTTGCAAATTTCCCTTTGATAACAACGGAATCTATTGCATTGAGTTTTTTTATATCCTCCGCACACCAGGGTAAATTGTCAGAATCTATTGCAAGCGAGATGTTTTTGTACTTTTTAATCTTTGCAATATTTTTGAGGTAAATCTCTTCTGTTATTATCACCTGATCAACCTTATGGAACATATTTACAAAATCAATACCCGCAAGGTTGTGAATGTCAAAGTAAGAATCCATTATCACCTTAAATGGTAAAGAATGAGTTTTGATAGCTTCTAAAATAGCAAAACTGTTAATGAGGATTCCATCGATTTTTGTTTGTTTAAGAAATGTAATGAATTTTTTTATCTCGATTAAATCGGATTCTGTTATATTATGCTTGAAATTGACGTATATTTTGCAGTTATTTTTGTGAGCAGTTTCTATAAATTTGTTAACATATTCAAAATTATTTTCCAGGAATTTGTGGTGATAAACATAAAAACTGCGGCATTTTACATGGGGTATGAAATCTTCAATATCCTCGGGCTTTTTTACGGGTGCTGTAAGAATAATATTGCTCATTTTTTTATTATAATCGTTTTTTATACAAAAAGAAGTATAATGTAACTGATTGTGAAAAAATTTATTATTTGCCTAAATTTCAATACTGTAATAAAATTATATTAAAATCGGCTGTTTGTATGTTATGGAACAAAAAAAGTCGTATTAAAATTGGATTAATGTTACAAAGTAGTATGAAGAGAGTGTAAATGTTTGGAGAATTAGACGATTCGGATATATATGAAAACGGCCCTAACGGCGGTTTTGATAATAATGCCGATGCCAATTCGGGATATTCCTACGGGAATAGCGATGATACATCATCAGATGATTTTTTGGATATGAGTTCTTATGAAGAACCTTCATCCTCATCAAATTACGGACAAGAAACAGGCGGTGTGCTTGGCAGCGGTGCATATAATATGCCTCCGCAACAAAATATAAATACGCAGAGTAATGAAGCGCAAGGAGATTTTATCCAGGGCGCTGCTCCTTCTCAACAACCGCCTAAAAAAAGCTCAAGCCTGATTTATATCTTACTGCTCGGGCTTGTTTTTATTGCTGCGGCCGGAATGTTCTTTTATAAGAAGAATATGGCTCAAAGCGAAGCACCTGCTCAGGATCAGGCAATGGGTGATTATTTTTACGATCAAACTGCGGCTGATGCTCCAAAACCGGCAGCTGAGGAATCTGCTCCCGCTGGCACGGCAACAATAGATGTTGATCTGGCAAACGGAGCGGCTGTTGATAAAGTTGCAGATAAAAATGCACCGGCAGCTGTAAAAGAAGACCCTGAAAAAGCAAGACTTGAAAAAATGGAAAAAGAGGGCAAAGAGCTAAACGCTGTTGAAAAAGCTTTGCTGAAAAAGAAAAAGGATGAAGCAAAAGAAAACCAGGTTACATTAAGTGCAAGACCGGTTATTATTCCTGTATCGGCGGGCGGACGAGTCGATCCTTTCCTTCCTTATGATCAGGGTGTTGCTCTTGCTAACAAACCTAAATTTGATATTATTGCTCCTCCGCTTGAGCTCCCGGCGGCAGATCCTGTTGTTGAAGAAGTAATCGAAACAAAAATATCAGGTATTATGTACGACGGCTCAAGACCATCTGCAATTGTTAATATTGGCGGTACAGACCATCTTGTTCATAAAGGCGATGCTGTTAACGGATGCAAAATACTGGATATTACAAAAAATACAGTTGTTATCAAATACAAATCAAATATTTATCAGGCAAGCGTTGGCCAAACTCTAACAGAAGGTGTAAACCTCAACCCTGTGTCTAACATTGCCAAACAATTCGGCGGAGCTTATTCAAAAACTCCAAAGGGTACAATTCAATTTAACAAATAATAATTAATAGGAGTCATCAATAAATGTTTAATGACAGAAAACAAAAACAGACAGGAAAGTTCGTATTGCCCGCAGTGGGTGCGCTCACACTTGCAATGGCTGTAACTTTCGGATATGCGACAGTTGCGCAGGCGCAGATGCAGGCTTCGATTACAAAACCTGCTTTAAGAACAGAATATAAAAGTTCCGGTTCTATTTCGTTGGACAATTCCATTGATTTGAACAACGGAAACCGTAAAATCAGTGTTTCTTTGAGAGATTCTGATTTAAAACAAACATTGAGAATGATTGCCGATAAGGCAGGACTTAACATCATTTTCCACAGCTCTGTAGGCGGAACAATTACATTAGATTTGGTTAATGTAACACTTAATGATGCATTTAAAATGATTATGCAGGCAAGTGATTTGTCTTTCTTTATCGATAAAGGCACTCTTGTTGTTATGACAAAAGAAGCAAGTCTGTCATCTGATATCGGTAAACAAAATATGATGACTATCCCTGTAAAATATGCTGACTCTTCAAAAGTTGCAGAATTTTTGAACAGCAACATATTCTCTACAAACAGACCTGGTCTTTCTAACAACAAAATTGTTGTTACAAACCCTGTAACAAACGAGTTGATTATATTCGGTACACAAAACGACTATAAAATGGCTCAAAAAATTGTTTCTAAATTAGACGTTGCACCAAAAACAATTTCTTACAGAGTTAACCACACTACTCCTAAAGAAATGGCTACTTTGATTTGTCAATCATTGTTCCCTAACGCTACAATGGGCGGTGCTACTACCGGCAAAACAGGCGGTTCCAGCGCATCATCAGGTGCTTCTGCAACAGGCGGTTCTGCAACAGGTGGCGCTTCATCGTTGGGTTCTGGCAGCTCAGGTTCCAGCAGCGGATCTTCTTTAGGTTCGTCTTCATCATCAGGTTCATCAGGCTCTTCAAGCAATTCATCTAAAGACATTGCTCTTGGTGAAGGAAAAGTGGCTTGTATGATTAAAGGTGATGTTTCTGCAAACTCTTTAAAATCACTTTCAGGAACATCTTTAACAGTTACATATTTCCCTCAAAAGGGTACAATCAATATCACTGGCGGTTCTGATTCTCAAGCTGAAATGATTAAAGACTTCATTAAAGCAAACGATAAAAAACAACCGCAAGCATATGTAGAAATGCAAATCGTTGAGTTGTCAGAAAACGGTTCAAAAGATTTCCAAAACACTTGGACATTGTTGACTCCGTTCTTCTCCGGCAGATTTGACGGTAACAGCGGTTTGACCCCGTACAATAACGGTTCACAAAGTGCGCCTATCTTCTTTACAGGCGGGCCTTTCAATACCGTAACAGGTTCAACTTCTTCTGTTGATGGAAACGGTAATACAACAACCAGCGATGTTGTTACCGAATACTTTAGATATCACGGTAAAAATACTGTTGCATGGACAGTTAACTACCTTATTAAAAATGGTAAAGGCAGATTGCTTGCAAACCCGAAAGTTATGGTTACAAACGGAAAAGAATCTGTTATTGACTTGACATCAGACTATATCAAAACAACAGACGAAGAAATCCTGACATCAGGCCTTGGCACAAGTGCTGCTGGTGTATCCAGAACATATGAACTCGGTGAAGACAGCGGTATCTCCGTTCACCTCACACCATTCATCAGCCCTGACGGATATGTTACTTTGAATTTGTCACCTAATTATGCAACTATCAAAGAACAGGTTATGTCACCAAGCTCTTCTGGTAAAGGTAATATTATTGCGGCAACTCTTCTTCAAAGAAGAAACCTCGAGTTGTCTAACATAAGAATCAAAGACGGCGAAACTCTTGTTTTGGGTGGTTTGATTCAGGAAGAAGAACGCAAATCTGTTGCTAAACTTCCTATCCTTGGTGATATCCCGTATATCGGTTCACTGTTCAGAAGCACAACTACTTCTAACACTAAAAATGAGCTTGTAATTATGATTACACCTCACATCATCAAAGATACAGAAGACGTTGCATCTGAAAGTGAAAACTTGTAATTATTTTATTCTGCCGGTATGTCTTTATAGGACACGCCGGCAGATATAATAAATTAAAACTTCTCCATAACTTCAGTATTTAAACAATAAGCATGTGAAACCCAAAAGATATGAATATTGAAACAGTAAATAAAATCAAATCAAACATAAACGGTAAATTTGCCGAAATATTTACAAAAGAAGACCTTCTTGAACATAAGTTTATTCCTATTAACAAACAGGCGGGTTTTTTCTTTATTGTTACAAAAGAAGGCACAAACAAGTCTGAGCTTTCAGAGTTTATTGCTGTTAAGGATTCTGATACATTAAAATTTATATCTCTTGATGAGGAAGGTTTTAACAGCTTGTTCGATTATTATCTGTCAACCTTTTACCCCGAAGATACGCAAAGTGTTGAGATTGAACAAGAAGTTGAGCCAGTACAGCAGGAAGAAAACCCTACTGCACAGCAACAGGTTCCTCCAGCACCTCCTGTTCACAATGAAGGACAGGGCAAAAAAAGAATTGGTGAAATCTTAATTGAAAACGGTGAGTTAACAGAAGAACAGCTTGTTGAAGCATTAACCCAGTGCAAAAAAACAGGCACTCCAATTGGTTCTATGCTTGTACAAATGGGATTTATTACCGTTGACCAATTAAAAGATGCTTTGTCAGAACAGCAAGGATTCCAGCATGTTACTGCACAGCAATTAAATATATCAGAAGGTACCATAAAAATCCTTCCGGAAGATTTTATAAAAGAAAACAAGCTTGTTCCTCTTGCGTCTGACGGCAGATTCCTAGATATTGGTATGGTTAATCCAAACAACAAAAAAGCGCTGAACGAAGTTGTCTACCTTACAGGCCTTCGTCCAAGAGTTCTTTTGATGAGCTATATGGAATTCAAAAGCTGTATGACCAAATACTTTGGCCGTGCAAGAAAAGAAACCAAAGAAATCATCAGAAAAATAGAACAGGAAGCTCTTGAGTTTGAGGTAGAAGAATCACTCTGGGAACAGGTAGAAAGAGAGCTTGAAGATACTTCGGGTTCTGTTGCAAACTTTGCTACAAAAATTATTACTGATGCTATTGATATGAAAGCATCCGATATTCACATCGAGCCAAGACTCGATTGCTATACTGTAAGATACAGAATTGACGGTATTCTAAGACGTGTGCTTGATCTGCCCAATAAGGTAGAATCTTCTTTGATTGCTCGTTTTAAAGTACTATCAAGAATGAACATTGCAGAGCACAGAAGAACACAAGACGGTACTTTTACTGTTAAATATAACGGAATTTCTTACGACTTCCGTATTAATACTTTGCCTGTTGCGGGTAAAGAAAAGATGGTTATCCGTATTCTTGCCCCTGCGGCTAGTATTAAAACCGAAGACAGAGTAATCAAACTTGCCGGCGGTACGGAAGAAGACCTTGAAAGAATTAACAAAATGGTAGCTGCACCAAACGGTATCATTCTGGCAGTTGGTCCTACAGGTTCAGGTAAAACAACTACTTTGTATTCTGTATTAAAAAGTTTGAATAACGAAGGCGTAAATATCACGACACTTGAAGACCCTGTCGAAATCAAGATTGACGGTCTTAACCAATCACAAATCAACCCCAAAGCAGGTATTACTTTTGCCAGCTGTATGAAGGCTATCTTAAGACAAGACCCTGACATTATCCTTATCGGTGAGATTCGTGACTTCGAAACTCTGGAAACAGCAGTTGCAGCTGCTTTGACAGGTCACCTTGTGTTGTCAACACTTCACACAAACTCTGCTGCTGCAACAATCACACGTTTGATTCAGATGGGTGCTGCAGATTATCTTATTTCTTCAACTTTAACGGGTATCATTGCTCAACGTCTTGTAAGACGTCTGTGCCCTAAGTGTAAGGAAGCTTATAACCCATCATTGGAAGAAGCAAAACTGGTTGTTGCAAACCCTGAAGAGCAAAGAGAGTTTATGAAACGTACAATATACAGGCCAAAAGGCTGTTTTGACTGCAACAACGAGGGCTATAAAGGCCGTATTGGCTGCTATGAGGTAATGCTCATTAATAAAGAAATCAAAAAAATGATTGCCCACTCAGCACACGACGTAGAAATTGAAGAAGCTGCTGTAGGTATGGGAATGAAAACCTTGCAGGCTTCATGCCTTGGACACATTCTTAGAGGCGAAACAACGATAACAGAGTTTGTCCGTGTACTCGGTCCGGTAACTGAATAATACAGGTATAAGAAAACATGACAATATTTAACTATATAGCATTAAGAAATCAATCAGAAATTGTTAACGGTAAAATCGAAGCCGAAGACATAAAAGCAGCACGTGAAGCGATAAGAAACCTTGGCCTTGTGCCTACAAAAGTTTTTGGCGAAGACAAAAAAGCCTCTGCTCCAAAAGTTAGATTGAGCCCTTTATCCTTGCAAGAGCTGATAGACTTTACCGGTACTTTTAGAACTTTGATATCTACAGGTGTACCTATTATTGAAGGTCTTGTTTTCTTGGAAAAAGATGCTGTGTCTTCACGTATTCGTCTTCTTGCAAGAGAAATCAGAAAACAGGTTATTGCAGGTTCTACTTTTGCTGATACTGTTGCTAAATATCAGGAAATATTCGGTAGTATTTACGTTGGTTTGACAAAAGCGGGTGAAGATTCCGGGGAAATGGAAAAAACACTCGACCGTTTGGCAGAATTGCTTAAAAAACAGGCTGCAATCAAGGGCAGAGTTATTGGTACTTTGATTTATCCGTGCTTTGTAATCGTTCTTGCCGCAATTGTTGTTACTGTCATGCTTATGTTCGTATTCCCGGCGTTTAAAGAAATGTTTGATCAATCAGGTGCAAAGCTGCCTATTTTTACGCAGATTTGTATTGACCTTGGTGAGTTTTTAAAAGCTTACTGGTATTTGACATTACTGGCTCCTGTTGCTATTGGGGCTCTTATTTATACCGCATTTAAAAATCCTGTTTCAAGAAGGATTTTGGATGATGTTTTCTTAAAATTGCCTCTGGTTGGCGACATGCTTAAATATGCCAACTTTTCAAACTTTATTACCGTAATGTTTGTTGCGTACGAAGCGGGTATTCCTATTGTTGACTGTCTGCATTTGGGCAACCTTACAATTGACAACAGAACAATTAAAAATAAAATTACAGAAGCTATTAATAAAGTTCAACAGGGTACTCACCTTTCTACCGCACTCAGGGCAGCTAATATTATCCCCTCTATGGTGCTGTTTATGATTGCAACAGGTGAGCAAACCGGTAAACTTGGTGAATTGCTTAATCAAAGTGTAATCTTTTTGGATAAAAAGCTTGATGATATTATCGATGCAATGACAAAAATGATTGAACCTTTGATGCTTATTGTTATCGGTAGTATAGTAATGTTCCTGGCATTGGCGTTGTACTTACCGTTGTTCCAATCTTATCAATTATAGTAGTATTACAAGGAGTAAAAATGGCAGAAGATTTTGAACATATAGAACCATTCGAAATAGAAGAATTGGGTGACAACGATTTTACAAACGGTGTCTGGTCAGAACGCGTACTTGTTATTACGCAGGATTATGAAATAAAAGGCTCTGTATTTATGCCTAAAATCGGTAAAAGAAGCCGTGTGCTCTCTGATATCCTTAACGGCAAAAAGCGATTTGTTGCTATCAAAGACTGTGAAGTATCTTACAGACTTATGCCAAACCGCAGAACAGAGTTTCATGATTTTGTACAATTAAATATCAATTCAATTATTATTCTTCGCCCTACAAGTGATGCTGAATAATCAGGGTGTTACAGGCTTTAATAAGGAGGAGACGTGTTGTGGAGAAAAAAAGTATACAACTGTTATCAGAGCTTACTTGTGCAGATTTTGTAGCATTCTGCAAAACAAATATCATCCCACACCTTGTAACATTAGAAAATGAACGTGTCCACAAATTGAACAAAGTGCATAATTTTAATAAAATATGCACTTTTCTGATGCTTTTTATTGTCACAGGTTTCTGTATTGCTTTTATTTGCGTGTTTCTTTCAGGTAATGATTCGTCTAAGCCGATGGGGAAGATTTCAATAGCCTTGTCTGGCATGGTGATGATAGCAGTTTGTTCTGCAGTTATTATTGAATCTAAAATAAAAACTTTGATATCTCCAATGTTTCAAGAGTTTAAATCGAGTGTGTATACGCTTTTATTTTCATACTTTGGTCAGTTTAAATATTATCCTAAAGAGATTCCTTTGTCTTATCCTGTTTATGACTCAGCCTTGACTATGGTAAAGGGGTTGAAACTGTTTGATAATTTTAACATATACTCTATAGATGATTGTATAACCGGTGTTTACAATGGTTTAAACTTAAGAATATTAGATCTGGATTTGCAAAAAGTAGAAGGTAGACAAAAAGACACTATTTTTGACGGAGTGCTTTTAGAATGTGACTGCAATAAAAAATTTCACTCTACAACGATTGTGAGATTAAATAAAGATGTTGTGCACTCACCTTGGCAATCAGGAGCAATGAATCGTGTTGCTTTGGAAGACCCGGTGTTTGAAAAGGAGTTTAATGTTTATTCAACAGATCAGACAGAATCAAGATATATTCTTACAGCAGCTTTTATGAACAGACTTTTAAAAGCTCAAAAAAAACTTGGAATACCTTTGACTTGTTCATTTGAAAATGGAAAAATGTATGTGGCTATTCACAACAACAAAGATTGGTTTGACATAGATTTTGTAAATGACAGCTTTACAGATATCAGAACGTTTCAAAAAATCCTTATCGATCTTGTGGAAGTGCTCTCTATTATTGATACGTTGAACGCAGATTCCAATATAGGTATGTAATAAAATTTTTTGAATAAAATGCTTGATTTCAAATTTTGTCCATGGTGTAATATATTTACTGGCTGAAAAGCTATGGGCTGCTAGCTCAGGTGGTTAGAGCGCACGCCTGATAAGCGTGAGGTCGGTGGTTCGAGTCCACTGCGGCCCACCATTTAAGATAAGAGACCGTGAGGTCTCTTTTTTTGTTTTATTTTTTGCAAAATAGGGTATTATTAAAAAATGCAAAGCACTGAAGAATTTAGAAAAAATTTTGATTCAATATATTACAAAAAAATTGTCGGTTTGCTAAAACCCTTTGAGCAAAATAGACTTTTTACTCTGCGGCTTTGTATTGTTTTGATTATTATCGGATTGTTAATAGTTTCTATTGATGTATATTGTATTGCCAATCAAGATACTCTGTTTCCTCTTTTAAGCATTAAACAGATAGAATATTTGCTTTCTATGATTATGATGGTGGGCATATTAGTTTTATGCAGTCCTGTTTACTTGGCAAAAGACTTTGAACAAACTGTAAAAAGAGAAGTTATGCCGAGATTTTAAAAAACTTAAAAACTTTTAAATGGAGAACCAAAAGTTCTATTTCTGATGGATATATAAACTTTTCTGATTTATTTGCGGATTATAACAGAAGATTTGATGATGATAACTTTTCTGGAAAATATAAAGGTGTAACAATAAATATCTGTGAAACTGAACTTGGCAAAAAATCCGGAAGCGGAAAAAACTCTTCATATATAGTGCGTTTTAAAGGGGTACTAGTCAACCTGCTTCCTGAGCGAGAATTCAAATCAACAATACTGATAAAAAAAAGAGGCTTGCTAAACTTTGTGCCCGAAGGACTCCAAGAAGTAAACCTGGAAGATGTAGAGTTTGAAAAACGTTTTAATGTATATGGTGATGACCAGATAGAGACCAGATACGTGCTTACTACTGCGTTTATGGACCGATTCAAAAATATTGCATTTGTTTTCAAATCCGATAAAATTGAAGCGTCGATAAAAGACACCGGTATATTAATTGCAATAACTGTTAAAAGAGACCTTTTTAAAGTTGCTAAGCTATATAGACCTATTTGTGATTACAGCCAATTTAAACAAATGATAGACGAGTTTTCGTCAATACTGGAATTGATAGAAGAGCTTAAACTTAATCAGAATATAGGTTTGTAAACTTTTGTGTAACTGTTAGCAATTTCTTTGTGTATGTATACTTTATATATTTAAGAGATATGGATATGCAATTTCAAAAGGAGTTGTCAATAAAAAGAGAATGAGTAATCTGCTGTCATCACTAAAAATTATCACCAATGACTATATTGTCTCCAAAGACGACACAACAAAGATTGTAAAAAAATTTATTCCGCAAGAAGCAGTCAAAAAACTGTCGGAATCTAACAACAAAATTAAAATGGAGCGTGAAATTTTGCATAAAAAAGATGCAGAAGAACAAGCTGCACTTGAAAAACAAACAAAAATAATTACAAATATTATAACAAATGATCCGGCAGCTCCTAAAAATCTAGATAATCAGCAAATGGCAAAGTGGATTATTGATGCAGCTAAAGAATTCAACGTAGACCCGCTTGTTATAACAAGTATTGCTCAACAGGAAACTCATTTTACTCAAAATGTGCTAACAGCAAATGGCAGTGGCATTATGCAATTGACCGGCATCACTATTAAGGATATGTATTTGCGCTCTAATGTTTATGACAAGGCGCTTTTACCTTATCTAAAAAAATATAAAAATCCGGAACAATTAAAAGCAGCGATGAGAAAAGACCCTGAACTAAATATAAAACTTGGTACAGCGCTTTACAAGCAAAAATTGAAACAAGCAAAAGGCGATGAAAAGAGAGCCTTTATGAATTATAATGGCAGTAATATAAAACAAAAATATTCCAAAGACGTATATGCCAGAGTTTTAAACGCCAGACAACAATCAGGATTTGTTTCAGAAGCATAAGCTTGACATTTGTGATACAATATAAACACAAATAGTCGGGTGTGAAAATGGCAAAGAAGTTATCAATTGCATTTATCTGGCATATGCATCAGCCTGTTTACAAGTCTGATCAAAACGGCATTTATCTTATGCCGTGGGTTAGATTGCGAGCAGTCAAAGATTATCTTGATATGCTGCTTGTGATGGATAAATTTCCGGGGTTAAAACTCAATTTTAACCTTGTTCCTATGCTGGTTTCTTCCATTTATGACTATGGATACAACGGTGCACACGATATTTTTTCAAGACTTACTATTACACCTGTTGAGGATTTGTCTGATGATGAAAAGGAATTTATCCTGAATCATTTTTTTGATGCAAATTATCAAAATATGGTTTTGCCCAATACCGAGTATAAAAAATTGTATGACAAGCGTTTTCAAAACGCAGAGCTTGGTATAAATGATTTTTCACCTCAGGAATATTCCGACATAATGGCGTGGTTCAATCTTATATGGTTTGACCCCATGTTTAGAGAAAACGAGGATATCAAAGCCCTCTTTGCCAAGAAAAATGGCGAGTTTACTCTTGCTGACAGGGTAAAAATTATTGATCTGCAAAGAGAGATTATTAAAAAAATTATCCCTGCATACAAACAGTTTCAAGATGACGGAAAAATAGAAATATCAACTAGCCCGTATTTTCACCCGATAATGCCGGTTCTGCTTGATAGAAATGATGTGGTTGAAGCCAATCCCAATGGGGACTATCCCGAGCTTGAATCTGATATGTCAGAAGATGCGAAGCTCAATGTAAAAAGAGCACTTGATAAATTTGAAGAAATTTTTGGCAAACGTCCAAACGGAATGTGGCCTTCAGAACAATGTATCAGCGAAAAAACACTGCAATTGTTTATGAAAATGGGTCTTAAATGGACAATTTCCGACGAAGGCGTGCTCGAGCAAACACTTAAAAAAGAGTTTGTAAGAGATTTTAGAGGATATCTTGAAGACCCTTATGAATTATGTCACAGTTACCGCTATAACCACGACGGCAAACAAATCGGACTACTGTTTCGAGATGCAGTTTTGCCTAACCTTATCGGTTTTGAGTACCCGCATCACGACCCTGTTAAGGCAGCCAACGACCTGTATGACAGAATAAAAACAAAACAAAAAAAACTTGCTGGTTCTCCTGACAAAATGCACCTTTTGACAATAGCAATGGATGGTGAAAACTGTTGGGAAAACTATCAAAATGACGGTCACGAATTTTTGGATACTCTTTATAAACTTATTCAAGATGACGAAGACCTTGAAACAGTCAGGGTATCTGATTATATTGATGCTGTTAATCAGCTCGATTGGACGGGGACACCATTTGAGCTTGACCATGTTCGGCCAGGTTCGTGGATTAACAGAGATTTTCTTTTATGGATTGGTGAACCCACCAAAAACCTTGCGTGGCTCTACATGGACAAAGCCCGTTGCGACCTCAAGGAATATGAAGCACAGCATCCTGATGACCCCAGGCTGCCACTTGCATGGGAAGAATTATATATAAGCCAGAGTAGTGACTGGTACTGGTGGTATGGAGAACCAAATGATTCCGGACAGGATGATATATTTGACCACCTTTTTAGAGAGCATTTAAGAAATATATATAAACTCATAAAACAACCTGTACCGGAGTATCTGGAAACACCGCTGGCAGAATTTTTAGAGGCACGCTCAAGGTATCCAAAAGCTGCATTTGACAGTTTTGAGCTCAACGGTAAAGATGCAGATGCAAAATGGGATGTAGGCGGCTGTATTGATATCCCTGCACCTCCTACAATGCAGGAAAAACGATTCTTTAATAAAATTTGTTTTGGTTATGACACGGATAATCTTTACCTTCGTTTTGATATAAACAAGTTTATTCTTGATAAAGAAAACGGGTTCAAGGATTTTAACCAGATTTATATTTATTTTAAAAACAGAACAGAAACATCTCTGCATAGTGCTCCAATCAGGACTGTCAATAAAACGGAAACAATAATTCCTCTTTTAAGAGAACCTTACAACTGTGAAGTTAAACTGACATTGTTTAAGAATTTCCATTTCAATGCACAACTTGCCCACGCAACACGTGATAATCTCTGGGTGCTGCAGCTCAAAAACGGTATTGAACACGTTTTTGAAGATTACATGGAGGTTAAAATCCCGTTTGATGATTTGCGTGTTAATGAAAACGAACTTGTGGAATTTTTCGTTATACAGGGACCTTTAGGCATTGTTGATGATTTCTACCCTCAAAACTCGCTTTTGCCGGTTGTTCGCCCGCAAAAAGTTTTTGCTTAAATTCTAAATTTGATACCTAATACTGTTATAATTTTATACTTTCTTGCATTTTCTCTGTAATTTTTAACAGAAAATATGTTTTCAATAAAGTTGTTTGAATTTTTTATCTTTTTTAAAAGTTTTTTATACATTTCTTTTGAAAGCGTAGCTTGTGCTTTATTAAAATATTCTTCCATATTTTCGTCAGGTATCCCGTTGTAAGTTGAGAATACTGCATCAAATTTAAAATTATCGAATTCTTCTTTTAAAGTTTCATATTTATTTCTGTGTATTATATTGTTTTTTATGTTTTCAATATTATCAAATATGCACAAAATTCTGGCTGATTTCGTATTTGTGCAAGAGCCGATACGCTGTCTGTAGTGATGAAATGCATTGTCTCACCAGCTGATTTTTTGAGCACACATAAATGCATCATTTATAAAAACAGTATCTTCTGCTAAATTTCCTTTGGGGAATTTTAGATCATTTGAAAATATAAATTCTTTTTTGAAAACAAATCCATTAACGCATGCAAATATCCTTAACTGGCCTTTTTGCATATCACTGATGTTGAAACACTTATCTTCACTCAATGTATAGCCGGTAATTTTTTTAATCTTTGTCTTCATAGGCTTTGGTGTGGATTTTCCGGTCAAATCTTCTTCAATCATTGAGTTACAAAAAACAAAATCAGAATCAAATTTTTTAGCGGATTTGTACAATTTTTCAAACATATCAACATCAACCCAATCATCAGGGTCAATAAAGGTAATGTACTCACCGTTTGCAATTTTTAATCCGTTGTTTCTTGCAATTCCCTGTCCTTGATTTTCTTGCGAAATTATTTTTATCCTTGCATCTTTTTGTGCATATTCTTCAAGGACCTGTAAAGAGTTATCCAAAGAGCCGTCATTGACGCAAATAATTTCTATATCATCGATGGTCTGATTAATAATGCTGTCAAGACAATCTTTTATGTATTGTTCAACATTATACACGGGTAAAATTGCGCTGATTTTTGTCATACCCTCTCCTAGAGGGCCGGAAGGGAAATATTAAAAGAGCTCTTTTAATTTATCTTCAAAGCTTGTTTTGTAGTAATTGATTTTTGATGAAATAACAGGATGTCTGTATTCTGTCTTGTTTATAGAACGAGCATCCACAATCGGAGATGGCGGCATTATTGTCCATTTGTATAGAGCTGTGGACATTCTACGGAAGAATTTTTGCAGCCATTCGAGTTTTTGTTCTTCGCTTATTGGAGTGCCCTGTTGTTTCATGTGTGTTTCGTGTAGAAACTCTGCATTCATCATATCACAAATAGTTTGTTGTAAATTTTCTACACGCCATATCACTTCATCCAAAAACTCATATGGCATAAGAGCTTCTTCTGCAAGAAGAGGCTTGCCTGTCTTGGGATTGATTGCAAGCTCTGCTCCAGGGCGTTTTTTTATAATACTTTTCGGTATTGCATTTTTTATTTTGCGGTTATTATTCATCCATCTTGCAAGCGCAAACAGTTTTGTTTTTGACACATCAGCAAGAGGTGCAAAGCCACCTGACATATCACCGTTGATTGTTGCGTATCCCATATATAATTCGGATTTATCGGATGTGGCAATGGGCAGGCAAGAGCCAAATTCGTTTGCTATGCCCCATAGTATCAATGCACGCGAGCGAGCCTGAATGTTGTCATTGGTAAAGCTTTCTTTAAAACGGTTGTCCCAGTGTTTTTCAATTGTTGAGAATACTTCGTCAAATTTTGAACGAGTAGAATCGTACATGTCTTTTATGGAAATTTCCGTAAAATTAATACCAAGGTTGTCTGCCAGCTCTTTTGCATCGTTTTTGCTTTCCGCACTGGTTATCTTTGAGGGCATACTGATACCGAAAACATTTTGTGCACCAAGTGCATCGGCCAGCAGCACCGCACTTACGGTAGAGTCAAGCCCGCCGGAAAGCCCGAGCACTGCGCGTTTGAACCCGGTTTTGTTAAAGTAATCTCTTATAGATTGGACTATTGTCAGATAGGTTCTTTCTAAATCCGGCTCATGGTCAAGAGTAAAAGCTTTTTGTGATGTTAATGTTTTGTCAAGCCCCTTGGGTAAAGGGTTGACATCTCCGCCTTTTGTGGGGGAAACAACAAAAAACTGTTCCTGATATGATTTTGCCATTGCAATAAGATTGCCCTGTGCGTCATATGCTCTTGATGCTCCTTCAAAAGACATGCACTCTCCGGAGCCTGTTTGGTTTACATAAACTATTGGTGTTTTGTGTTTTTTTGCAGCAAAACCCAGCATGTTATGTTTTAGCTGTTCTTTTTTTGCACGGGTGATAGAAGCAGAACAGTTGATTAAATAGTCGGGGTGCTGCTCTTTAACTACTGTTTCAACGGGGTCAATGCTGTATAGATTTTTGTCAAAAAAGTCAAAATCATTCCAGCCGTCTTCGCAGATAATTATACCCGCTTTTTTGTTGCCGATTTGTATTATTCTGTTTAGGCTTTCGACCGGTGAAGGCTCAAAATGCCTGTAGTCATTAAACTCTGCATAGTTTGGTATTAACGATTTGCGAATAACACGCTCAATTTTTCCATTGTTGATTACTGCAATCGAGTTGAAATACTTTTTGCCGGTTTTTTCTTTGTTGAATTCCGCAAAACCTATAATAACTTTTGTTTTGCCTTTAACCTTTTGAGCAATTGCTTCAAGCCATTCGATATTTTCTTCAACAATCAGAGGGAATCTGTCAATAAAATCACCTATTGGATAACCTATTAAATACATTTCCGGAAATACAATTGTGTCTACATCAAGTCTTTGAGCCCATTTTATCCATTGAAAGGCCTTTTTTGCATTTCCTTTTATGTCTCCGGATGTAGGATTTGTCTGTGCAAGAACAATCGCATCTTCCGGCAGCAATGGTTTTAATTCTTTTGCAATTTTGTCTTTTTCTTCTTCTGACAGGTTGTTATATTGCAGATCGTTATCTATTTGTTGTGTTAATTTATAAATCTTTTCTTCCATATTTTTATTGTATATGAAAATCAACAAAATGAAAAAGGAGTAACTTAACATTACTCCTTTTTTCATAAATTTATTTTGTTAAAGACTAGTCATAAACATAGTTGATTAAAGCAGCTTCTCTTGCTTTTTTAACTGCTTTAGCAAGCATTCTCTGATGCTCTGCACAAGTGCCTGTAATTCTTCTTGGGAGAATTTTGCCTGCTTCTGTTAAATATCTTCTGATTTTTTGAGCATCTTTATAGTCGATAACTTCTACTTTATCTGCACAGAAGTTGCAGCTTTTTCTTTTGTTTTTGTCGATTTGTGGTCTTGCCATTGTTTTTTCCTTTTCTAATTTTGTAATTAATAGCGTTTGCGCCCAAACTAACCTAATCTATTAAAACGGTATTTCGTCTTCGCCGATTAAGTCGTCTGAGAAATCGGTTTGCCCGAATTGAACTAATGTGTCGGGCGAGTTTTTGGCTGCGGGAGCAGAAGCTGAAGATGAGCTGCCTGCAAGTTTTTCCATTGCATAAGCATCTATTTCCACAATTCTTTTTTCCGAGCCGTCTTCATTTTTTACCGTGTTGTTTTGAAGTCTGCCTTCGACAACCACTCTGTCGCCTTTTTGTATTGTTTCTTCTACAGTTGCGGCAAGGTTGCCTTTGGCAATAACTCTAACCAAAGTTTCTTCAGTGTCGGAGATATTCATAGCAAATGCCGAAATAGGCACATTGTTAGACGTAAAACGCTTTTCCGGCGCTCTGTAAACTGTTCCTGATATAACTGCTTTTGCTAAGCTCATTTTTAAACCTCCGGCTTTCTTGACTATGCGCTTACTTTAGATTCTTCCATAAACATTGTTCTTAAAACGTTTTCGTTTAAGCTCAATTGTCTTTTGAATTCAGTTACCTTGGAAGGATCTAATTCAAGTTTTTGTACTACATAGTGGCCGTCTCTGAAGTTTTGGATGTCATGAGCGAGTTTTTTTCTGCCCATTTTGTCAACTGCAGTTACGTTTCCGCCTAAAGATTTGATGCTTTCTTCGATTTTTGCAATAACTTTATCTGCTTCTTCCGCATCCATATTAGGCTTGATAATTGTAAGTAATTCGTATTTTCTCAATTTTGTGCTCCTTTATGGGTTTATACATGTAAGAGAAAATTTAACATAAACAAAATACGAATACAAATAATTCCGCGCTAAATCTTACAGATGCGTAATATTTTCAAGCAAATTAATTTACATTGTTTTCAACAACTCCGTCCAAAAACGCTGTAATGTTAGTCATTGTTGTGTTTAAGATTCTGTTAATGGCTTCTTTTGTGTTGTATGCAATGTGGGGTGTAATAATAACATTTGGCAGCTGCTGCAAACGGGTGTTTAAAATAGTCTGTTTTAAAGCACATTCATTGAGCAGATTAATATCTATAAGGTAATCAGGGTCTGAAATTGTTTCTTCACTTTCCAGAACATCCAGCCCTGCACCGGCTATTTCTTTTTTGCTGATTGCGTTAAAAAGAGCAGAGGTTTCTATTAACTCACCTCTTGCGGTATTTATCAAAACAGCACTGTTTTTCATTTTTTTAAAGCTTTCTTCGTTAAACATATGCCTGTTATCTTTGGTGAGAGGTGCGTGCAAAGAGATAAAATCTGATTCTTTCAACAGTGTATCAAAATCTACGTATTTGATACGGTAATTTTCGACAAGCTCCTGTTTTTGGCTATGGTCATAGCCCAGAATATTCATATCAAATCCGTATGCAAGTCTTGCAAATTCCGAGCCTATTGCCCCCAGCCCTACAATGCCGACTGTTTTGCCGCCAAGCTCCTGACCGATAAGCGCCTGTGGTTCAACGTGCATCTCTTTATAATCAATATAAGATTTTGTAATTTTTCTGCAAACATCAAGCAGTAGCCCGATTGCAAACTCTGCAACACTTTTGTTTCCGTAATTCGGGGTATTTTCAACAACTATATTGTGTGCGTTGCAATAGTCAAGGTCAATATGGTTAAAACCCACAGAACGCAGTGCAATAAGCCTTAAGTTACTGAATTGTGCCAGCACGTCATTAGAAACACGAGAGTTTGTGAATACGGAAATGATTTCCGCATCTTTATATTCTTCTTTAACTTCAATAATATTGTTCAGTGAGTTGGTTGTGAGATGGTAGTCGTATTTGCCTTCATTATTTTTTATCAAAAACTCTTTTTCGTCGTCTTGCACATCAAAATAAATGATTTTTGTCATTTTAAAAACTCCGTACTTATTAACACCTGTGACAATATAAGTTATTTGTGCGTGCTAATTAATACGACAATATGGCTAAGACCGGTTGACTAAATTTATTTGTACAGGTTTTCAATCTGACGGCTAAAGTCTTGGTTTTTACTGCAATAGTCCTGTATAAATGCCGAAAATGATTTGATTCTTGAAAACATTTCTTCGGTCATAATATGCTCCATTCTGCACGCGTTGAGAGTTGATTCATCTTCACTCAAATGCAGTATATTCTTTAAAAAAACTGACATAACCTCGTGACGCTGTAGAATTTTTTTCGCTTCTTTTTCACCTTCTGCAGTAAGGGTAATCGGGGCATAAGGCGCATAATTAATGAGTCCTTTTTCACAAAGGTTGCTCAATGCTCCTGTTACAGAGGCTTTTTTTACATCCAGCAGTTTTGCAATGTCTGTTACTTTTGCACAGCCGTTTTTTTCTGCCTCAAGGTATATTGTTTCAAGATAATCTTCCTGACTGGGAGTTAGTTTGCTCATAAAAAATAATCCTTTTTTTTGATTTTATCATAATTTTTGTAAAAAAATATAAAAAACAACGCATATTTTTATTTTGAGCGGATTTAATGGAAATATGACTTATAAAATCGCCTTTGGAAATATATCTTTTAAAAATAATGTGCCAATACAAAAGCAGGAGAAAAAAGACAAACCATCACCTGTTGTGAAGGATGCACAGCCTCTTGCAAAACCGTCTGCGTCTACTTTGCTGGCTTATGTAACATACAGAACTGATTCTAAAAATGCAGGCGATGTGGGGGTAAAATTTTTTAATACCCTTTCAGTAGAACAGATGAAAAATCAATACGGTGAATTGGCTCAAAAAACTGCTGCTGAGCTTGCACAAAGGGCTGGCAAGCCAAATCAGGTTTTGAACTGGATAGAGGTTTTGCCGCAGACTCAATTAAAAAGATTGGATGAAATCTATGCACTTGCTGATTCTTTAAAACAAAATGGGTCGGAAAAACTGGGCATTATTGGTATTGGCGGTTCGAAGCATACTATAGAAAATCTTCTTTCTTTGACAGGAAATGCAGACAAAGCTGTATTTTTGTCTGCAGTAGATCCTGACAGCATTGATGATTTTGTCAAAAAACTCGGCGACCCTCAAAAGGCTGCAGTGCTTGTTGCATCAAAGTCAGGTACAACGCTTGAGCCGAGTGTGGATTTTGAAGCTGTAAGAAAAGCACTCAAAGACGATTTTAAAAACTATGTTTGTATAACGGACAAAGATGAATCCAAAAGCAAATTAAGACAGCTCGCAAATAAAAACGGATACAAATGCGGAATTATCCACGATGAATGCGGAGGAAGATTCGGTGCCTTTGATGACCATACCCTCACTGCACTGGCATATTGCGGGATGTCAAAAGATGACATGAAAAAAATGCTGGAAGCTTCCTTAAAAGCACAAAAACAGTTTTTATCTGATGACATTACAACTAACAAAGCTCTTCAAAGAGCTGTATTCAACGCACATTCAGTACTAAATGGTAAACAAAACCAGTATGATTATTATTTTTCAGACAGGTTTGAGGGCACTGCATTGTGGAACACGCAGATGAAAAAAGAATCGCATAAGTCTTTATACAAAGTCTCCGGTGACCTTACAGGCCCTGCATTTTTGCACAACTCTACTGAAGCAGACCTTGATGAGGGCAATGATTCTTCATTTTTCACCTTCAACACAATCAAAAACGCCGGCGGGGAAAAATACAAGGCCTACAACGCACTGATAAATGGCAGTTTAAAGGCATACAGCGAACGCCATCCGGTGTCGCTTGTTGAGCTGAAAGACCTTTCTCCTGCTTCAATAGGTGAATTTGTGGAATTGAAACATTTTGAAGCAATGTACACAGGCATGATGCTTCGAGCACTAAAATCTAAAGATGCTCAAACAGAATTTAAACATCCGGATGTGTTGCCGGAGGTTGTACAGCCGCATGTGGGTATTTATAAAAAAGAGGTTGAAAAGATTCTTAAATCTATCCCTTAGTCTAGTATTGACCAAACTCTTCTTTGCTTAGAATTGTTTCAAGTATAATTTGCATTGAAAGAGAATCCTGAGCTAGTCTTTTTACATCTGCAATGCGTTCTTCATCAGAGTGATACTGTGCTCTCATTTGTTCGAGCTCATCTTTATCAAAGAATTTTCCGCCGCACAAATAGCATTCGTCAATTAAAATTTCTTGTTTTGCGCTTACGTTATTTTTTACCATAGGTTTGTGGCACAACGGGCATTCACGGATTTGTGTTTTATCAACTTTTTTAAATGTCTTACCCTTGTAAGCTTCTTTTAAGGGAGTAATGTCTTCTTTTTGTGAATCGAGTTTGTTGAGTTCTCTGTTATCAAGCCATAATCCGCCGCAGCCGTCCAGGCAGATATCAACCATAAACCCTTGATTTTCAAGATAAACTTTTTTCATTATTTGGCCGCAAGCAGGGCATTTGATAAATTCATAATTGTCTTTCATTACTCTTCCTTTACAAAATTCCGTAATTACCTGATTAGATTATATCATCTTTTAGTATTTAGCCAATAGTTCGGTATCTTGATTTTATCGGTCATATAAAGTATCTTTGTTATATAAAAATTTAGGGGTGGTTTTATGGAAGTAAAAAATTTTTTAAATAAGCATAAAGTATTAATATCAGTAATTTTAAGCCTTATAGTGATTTTTTATCTGGCTTTCCTATTTGTTGTTCCTAATGTTATTAATTTAAATAATTATAAAAAAGATATCCAAAAGCTGGTGTCTGACACAACAAAGCTCAATCTTGATTTTGATAACTTAAAAATAGTCACTACTGCGGATTTAAAAGCGGGTGTCAATATAGAAAATGCTGCTCTTTCATATGCTGACGGCAAAAAAATTGCATCTGTAAAAGATGCTGAAGTCAAAATTGCTGTTTTGCCCTTGATATTTAAAACTCTCAGGGTTACTGATATAAGCGCAGCTAATCTGGAGGCAAATGTTACCTTGCAAAAAGACGGACAGGTTGATGTTGTTCGCCATATAGAAAATCATATTAAAAAAGTTTTGGCAGACAACAGCTCCGCTGCTGATACAGATATATCAGATGACCTGTCGGAAGACGAGGATTTGGATATGGAAATGCAGGAGTTTCCTGTCAAATTTTCTTACAAATTGCCTGTTGTGAAGATTAACAATTATTTGTTCGTATTAAATGACGAAAAAAATTCAGCTGCTCTCAATTTAAAAGGCGACACTTTTGTGTTTGATGAAGCTGTTTTAAACAAACATTTCAGAGTCAGCTCTTCAGGAAAATTCCTTTTGAACGGTAAAGAAAACGTTTTGTACAATTTCCGTGTAAAAACATTCTGGCCGGCTGTTGCTTCTTCACAGGACAATGCCTCTTCCGGTCTGCCTGATGTTGATTTTGTAAAAGCACTGTTAACTTACAATCCAAAAGCTGATATCGAGGCTAACTTAATATTAAAAGAGCATTTGGGGCATACAGATATAAACGGTTATATAAATGCTGACAGGCTGTCTGTAAAACTTAACGGCAAAAAGCTTCCTGACAGTTATTTCCATATGAAATCCGACGGACACAACACCTCTGTAGAATCAGATATATATGTTGGTTCTGATGAAAAAGCGGAAATAAACGGAGTGTTTTCACATGCTCACAATACAAAAATTGATTTGGCAGTAAAATCTGACAGAATAAGCTTTGAAAGCATCAAAGAGTTTGCGCTTGCTGTTTTAAATTCTTTAAACATCTCAAATGATATGGACTCTGTTGTTGCAAAAGGTTTTATTAAAGCTGATTTCAAACTCAAAACAGATTTGAAAAAGTTCGAATCACAGGGTGCTTTGAATATTGTTGACGGGTTTATTTCGCACAAAACAGTTCCTGTTAAAATTGACAAAATTAATGCTGACGTGGATCTCTCTTCTAACAGCGTAAATATAAAAAATGCATTTGCCTATGTAAACGGAGAAGAAATTAGGGCAAAAGGCTCAATCAAAGAACAGTCAAATGCTGCTGTGGCAGATATATCTGTTTATTCGGCAGGTATAAATATTTCTCCTCTGTTCAATGCCTTTGCTCCTGTCGAAATAAAAAATGCATATTCGCTCAAAAGCGGTATTGTTAATTTCAGCTTTAATGTAAAAGGAAAACTAAACGAAATTAAACCTGTGGTTGAAGCCGGTTTAAAAAATGCAGTGTTAAAAACAAAAGCTCCTATACCTTTGTTAACAGTCTCTTGCAAAGACGTTAAAATTTCGGCAGATACTAAAGATATAAAAATCATACCGTTTGATATTCTTTTGAACAATTCAAAAATATCTGTATCCGGCGGAGTGTATGATTATCTCAAAAAAATGAAAATAGACATAAAGGCTGACGGATATTTGCAGTCAAATGATTTGAAAAATTTGCTGCCAAAAGAAGCTGCTGCTTTTACCGGTGCAAAAGGCAGAATTCCTCTGTACGCTTTTATTAAAGGTAATGACAAAAAAATTGAATCCGGCATACAGGCCTATTCTGATGCCAACAATCATTTTTCTCCTGTTACTGTCAAAAAAATGATTGGTAAATCAGGACTCGTCAATATTTATGCTGTGCTTTCAGGTGACAAGCTCTTGTTAGAAGACGCTTCTTTGTATCAGTCTTCTAAAACAACGTTTACAAAAGATTTTGCGTCAAACAAAAAAGGCGCAAAAAAAGTTGCAGGCATAAACGGTGAAATATTAGACCTTTCAACAGCTTATCCTGATTTGCAGCTTAATTTCTCCGTTCCTGATGTGCTTGTATTGTCATCAACAGTTATGCCTGATGCAAAACTTACACTCAGGGGTGATTTGAGTGTTTCAGGGTATCTTAATAATTTATCCAACCTGTTTTATAAAGGATATTTCTTTGTAAAAGATGTCTCTGTTCCTGATTTTCTTACAAAAATACAAGATGCAGATATCGAGTTTAATGATCAGGTTATTACGGCAAAAATCCAGAATCTCGATATAAACGGTACCTCATTTAATATTGATGCGGATGCTTCTTCTAAATTTACCAGTGTGTTTGGTATCAAAACCTTGAAAGTATCAAGTGCAAACTTTGATGCGGACAAACTCTTTGCAGCTATGGATAAAATTAACAAATCAGCTGCAATGCAGTCTTCATCAGCTGTTGGCAGTTCCGGCTCATCGAGCGGACTTGTCTTGCCTGTGAAAATTGCCGATGGTGACTTAAACATTCAAAAATTCAAGATGAAACAGTCCTTCGGACTCTTTGAGGCTTCTGATATAAGTTCTGATTTTACGCTTTATAATGATTTGTTTACTCTCAAAAATTTTAAAGCTTCGGTTTATGGCGGAAATGTGACAGGGCTCATCAAATACAATGTTGCAACCACACAGGTAAATGCCAAAATCAACGGTTCAAAAATAAATGCAAATCCGGCTATTTCAGTCTTTACCGGATTAAAAGACCAGATTGTTGGCAATGCTGATTTTGATGCTGATATCAAACTCAAAGGGGCTGATTATGAACAGCAGATGAAATCCTTAAACGGAAAAGTTAACTTTTCGTTAAAAGACGGACAAATGGGCAGCCTGGGTAGATTTGAAACATTTTTAAAAGCAGACAATCTTTTGTCGCAAAGTTTTGTCTCTACAAAGATAGGCAGCCTTGTTTCTACAGTTGCTCCATACAATACAGGTAAATTTGCTTATTTAAAAGGCGATATTGATTTGAAAAACGGTGTTGCTTTTCTGGCTCCTGTTCAAATGTCTGGGCCTCATATGTCGCTGCTTTTGAATGGAAATGTGAATATACTTTCAATGATTTCCAATATCGAAATTTTGGGCTCTTTGTCACCGGAAGTAACTAAATCATTGGGGCCTGTGGCTGATTTGTCAGTGGAAAAATTTGCTTCGTTTATTCCAAAATTCGGTGCCAAAATCGCATCTGCGTTGAATACGTATAACGCAGCAGCAAACAAATCAGTGCTGGAAAAAATCCCTGCCTTGACTCCTGAAAAGACAAATACAAAGTCGTTTAAAGTGTTGTTAAACGGAAATCTTAACAATCCGGCAGGTGCAATAAAACGTTTCCAATGGCTGAATTCACCTGAAAAGATTGAAGAGGAACAGGCTGTTATAGAAAAATCTTTGATGCCTTCTGTCCCTGCAACTAAAGAGGAGTTTAAAGAACAAATTAAAGATGATATTAAACAGGGCGTTACAAATGCTATTCAAAATAATGAAAAGGTTCAGCAAATACAGCAAAACAAAGCAGTGAAAACACTGGGCGAAATCTATAAGTTTTATAAAAAATCAGGCAGTACGGAAACACAGGAATAATAGGAGATTACAGCCATAAAAGTAAATTTAAAAACATTAATAACAGTATCTTTAACAATAATGCTGCTTTCATATTCTCCTGTTTATGCGGCGCATGTTAAAAAAATTAATCTTGATGATGCAATACAGCTTTCATTGTCTAACAATTTGGATTTGCAAGCAGCAAGGATTGAAGTTGAGCTTGCAAAAAACGGTGTAAAGATTGCCAATAGGCTGCAAAACCCTGATTTCAATATTTTCTATAACTATGGCAGAGCCGGCAGAAGCGAACCTCAGCAGATTGGTCTTACAGAAACCGTTGAAATAGGTAAAAGAGCACCGCGTAAAAAACTTGCCAAATCAGAATTGTATAAAAAAGAGCTGGATGTCAAACTTGCAGAATTTACGCTCGAGATGGATGTTAGAGAAACTTATGTGGATCTTGTAGGGGCCAAAACCGTTTTAAATGACCTGTTGGCACAGGATATGCTTTTGTGCGAGCTGGCTGATATTGCACAAAAACGCTTTGAAGCCGGTAAAGCCACACAAACAGATGTAATACAGGCACAGATTGCCCTTAACAGGCTGGCTACTTCTGTTAATTCTGCAAGAACAGCAGTTAACGCTGCACGCAATGACTTTAACAAGGCGTTAAATATAAAGGAAGAATCGGATATTATTTATGATACAAAAGAGGATTTCTTGCCTGGTGAAACTGTTTTTATCTCTTTGAAAACTCCTGATTTTAACAAAAAGCTGCCTCCTTTTGAGCTTGTTGCACAAAAAGCTCTTGAAAAAAGGCTGGATATTAGAGCAGCAAAGCAAGAAGTTGATATTGCACGTAAAAATCTGACAGTTGTTTCAAGGCAAAGAATACCTGATGTAGAGTTGTTTGGCGGCTATGCATACCTTGCTCACACTAAGTCAGATTCCGGAAACTACGAGGCAGGTGCATATGCCGGTGCTGCATTGAATAATATTCCGGTTTTTTATACCTATAAGCCGGAAATAAAAAATGCAAAACTCCAGATAGAACAGGCACAGATTAACTATGAATCTGCAAAAAATAAAGCCCTTAAAGATTTGAGCACTGCGTATGAAAGGTTGATAACTTCGCAAACAAACTTGCTTTTTTATAAAAACAAGCTTGTCAAAGATTCTGCTGAGTTAATTAGAATTTCACAAAAAAATTATAAAGAAGGTAAATCTGACCTGACTTCCGTAATTATGATGCAGCAATCTTTTAGAGAGATTTTAACAGGGTATAATTCTGCTCTCACTGATTATTACACAGATTGGATTGACTTTTTAAGAGAAGTTAATCAGGAAGACTTTAATCTTTTCGACGAAAATCTTTGATATTAAATAATATCTTTGCACGCAAATTGCAAAAAGCTTCCCATAAGGTTTTCGTTCCAGACTTTTACATCTTGCGGAACCTTGAGCACTGCAGGGGTAAAATTCCATATGTATTTTATGTTTGAATCAATCAAAAAGTCGGCAACCTGCTGCGCGTTTTGTCTTGGTACTGTCAGTATTGCAATATCAACACCCAGCCTTTGTGTCAGGTTAGGCAATTTTGATATGTGAAAAATTTGTTTGTTATTAACCTGCATATCAACTTTTTGAGGGTCATTGTCAAAAAGTGCAAGTATATTCAACCCGTAGCTGTTAAAACTGTCATATTTTGCAAGCGCAAGCCCCAGGTGGCCCGCTCCAACAATAAAAGCATCTTTTGCATGTGCAAAACCGAGTGTTTTTTCAATAGAATCTTTAAGGTCTTTTACCATATATCCCACACGGCATTTGCCCGCATTGTTTAACAGTTTAAAATCTTTTCTTACCTGCGAGTCATCAATGCCAAGTCGTTGTGCAATTTGAGGGCTTGAGATTGTTTCAATGCCGGCTTCCAGATATTCTACGGTAATGCTGTGATATAGTGTCAGTCTGTTTGTAATTTTTTCCGGTATGTTTTTGCTCATAATAACGTTACCTATAAAAATCCTGATAGAATTATACAATAAATAAAGAAAAAAATCACGATTGCAGCTTTTGCTTGATAATATTCAAAAAATGCCTTAAAATATAGCTTGGTATTGGTGAATTTTATCACTCAACTGCACCCGGTCGAAGACAAATAAAGGAAGTTAAAATGCAAAAAGAAAAAACTCAAACTATTACTATTAAAGTGTGTATGGGCAGCTCTTGCTTTGCCAGAGGCAATGCTGCAAACCTTGATTATATTGAAAATTTTGTTAAAGAAAACGGTCTTGATGCAAAAATCGAAGTAATCGGCTCAAGATGTGAAAACAACTGTGCAGTTGGCCCAAATGTTATTATTAACGGCGAAAACTGCGAGTCTGCTTCTCCTGTCAGATTGGAAGCAATACTTAAAAAATATCTTTAAACAGCATCCTTAAAAAAATAAATATGAGGTCACGATGAACAATCAGTATCCGATTTACACACTCAAAAATGAGTGCGTAGACTGCTATAAATGCGTACGCCAGTGCAGTATGAAGGCTATACGTATAGAAAACGGACATGCTTCGGTTATTCCGGAAAAGTGCATTGCATGCGGCCATTGTGTGCTTGTTTGTCCTTCTGAAGCTAAAAAAATAAGAAATGACCTCAACAGAGCACGTGCTGTTTTGACAGCTAAAAAACGTGTGTTTGTTTCTCTTGCTCCGAGCTGGGCCGGATTTTTTAACTGTAATACCGAGCAAATAATTACTGCGTTTAAAAAACTCGGTTTTGAAGGAGTTTCTGAAACAGCACTTGGCGCGCAGGAAGTGTCTATTGAAGTAACAAAAATACTCTCGGACAGAGAGAAAAAGCTCCATATCTCAAGTGCTTGTCCGGCAATAGTAGACTATGTAAGACTCTATATGCCCGAATACACAAAATTTATTACACCGGTAGGATCTCCGGCAATGACACATGCAAAGCTGCTCAAAAAACGTTACGGTGAAGATATTGGCGTTGTATTTGTGGGCCCTTGTATTGCAAAGAAAAATGAAGCGGATAAAAATCCTTCTCTTATAGATGTTTCTCTGACATTTCATGAAGCAGCACAATGGTTTGAGCAGGAAAATATTGTGCTCGGGCAAATCGATGCTGATGAAGATGTTAAATTTGTACCGAAAAAAGCATATGAAGGTGCTTATTACCCGATAGAAGGCGGTATGAATAAAACAATCAGACTCTCCGGCTGTGCAAAAGATATTCAACTGGTTAGTATAAGTTCTATACCTGCATTTAGAGACTCTTTGCAAAATCTTGACGAATCTAAAATTGACAGAACTATATTTTTAGAGGCACTTGCGTGTCCTGGCGGCTGTGCAAATGGGCCGTGCATGGATTCTTCAAAACCGGGTGTGCTGGCAATGTCTGATATTTTAAGAACAGTCAAGCTAAGGGATGATATTCCTTCAGAACCAGAAGTTGTTGTGGAAAAAGAATATAAAGAAAGACCGCAAAACAACCGCCACTACACGCCTGAGCAGATTGCAGAAGCAATGGCCAGTATCGGTAAACACGGAATAGAAGATGAGCTCAACTGCGGGGGCTGCGGCTATGATACCTGTCGTCAGCTGGCACAGGCTCTTTTGTCAGGCGATGCAGAGCCTTCCATGTGTGTGTCTTATATGAGAAAACTTGCTATTAGAAAAGCAAGCGCAATGCTTCGTTCTATGCCTTCGGCTATTGTTATGGCAGATTCCAATCTCAATATTATTGAAACAAACGAAGCTTTTGTAAGAATGTTTGCTCCTGATTTGCTTGAAATCTTTAAAGATCGCCCCGAAGGGCTTGCCGGCGGTGCATTAGACAGGGTTGTACCTTTTACTGATTTGTTCAAACGTACTTTAAAATCCGGCAAAGATATTCATAAAGAACGTTATGCTGTGGACAAAAATCTCTATGACATAGCTGTTTTTGAAATAGAAAGAAACAAAATTGTCGGTGCTGTAATTACTGATGTGACAAAAACAGAGATGAAACGCGAACAGATAGCAAGAAAAGCTCACGAAGTTATCGAAAAGAATATAGCAACAGTACAAAATATTGCTTGTCTATTGGGTGAACACATGGTGGATACAGAGCTGCTGCTCAGCCAGATTGCCCAGGGTTATGAAGAAAAATCCGAAGACGATGAGCAGGAAATGAAATAAGGATGCGCAATGCCTGAAGAATCATTTTTTGTTGACATAGATTGCTACCAGCAAAAAAAAGACGGTCAAAATACCTTTGGCGATTGTTTTAAATCAAAAAGGTTTACAGATGAAGGGCGTCTTTTGGCTGTATTGTCAGACGGTTTAGGCAGTGGGATAAAGGCAAATATCCTTGCCACAATGACGGCAACAATGATTCTCAAGTTTATAGAAGAAGGCAAAGATATTCTTAAGGCCACAGAAGTAATCATGAACTCTCTGCCTGTTTGTCAGGTCAGAAAAATCAGCTATGCAACGTTTTCTGCGTTTGAATGTACTGATGACGGGTACATAAAAATTGTAGAAGAGGGCAACCCTGATTTTATCCACATAAGAAACGGGCAGGTGCTTGAACACGAGCCGCGTGTTATTACGTCTAAAAAATTCACAAACCGTCATATGCATTTATACAAGTTTAAACTTGAACCCGAAGACAGGCTCGTATTTTGTTCGGACGGGGTTACTCAAGCAGGCATGGGCACAGATGAGTACAAGCTCGGCTGGCGTCGCGAGGGGCTTATAGATTTTGTAGAGGGTGAACTGCGCCGTAATCCTACAATTTCCAGCCGCCATCTGGCTTGTGAAATAGTTAAAGAAGCAATAAGAAAAGAGCCCGAAAGAAAAGCCAAAGATGACGTATCTGCTTTGATTCTGTATTTTAGAAAACCTAGAAAACTATTGATATTTACAGGCCCGCCGTACCGTCAGGACAGAGATGCCGAATATTCAAAAATATTTGACGATTTTGACGGACGCAAAGCTATTGTTGGCGGTACTACAGCAAACCTTATTGCCAGAGAGCTTGGCAGAGAAATAACAACGGAAAAGTATAACAAGGGTATGTTGCCGGCATGTTCGCATATGGATGGCGTTGACTTGATAACAGAAGGGATTTTGACGCTTACAAAAGTGCTGGAATATCTTAATGAAGGCTATGATAGATGGCCTGATGATGCGGCTGGAAGGCTCATTGAACTTTTACTTGATTCTGACGTCATAGAATTTATGATAGGGTCAAAGCTGAATCAGGCACATTATGACCCTGATTTGCCTCTGGAATTGGAAATTCGTAAAAATGTTGTAAAACAACTGGAAAAAATTTTATCAGGACGTTATATTAAAAAGGTAAACCTCAAGTTTATTTAATGTCATCAAGACAAAATCTAAATCAGCAAAGGGAGAATTAAATGGAAGAATCCGGAAAAATTTTAGTGGAATTATGTTTTGGTACTACCTGTTTTGTGATGGGTGCGTCAAAATTACAGGAGCTTGAATCATTGATTCCTCCTCAATATAGAAAACGTGTGGAGATAAAAGCTCATACTTGTCTGGATTTATGCAAAAATGCGACATACATGAAAGCTCCGTTTGTAAAAATTGATGGTGAAATAATCTCTGAGGCTACAGTTGAGAAAGTATTGAAAGCGATTGAGAGTAAATTAAATGGATAATAGTAATACAACCCACTTAAAACGAGAAGTACTGGTTAGATTAATAAGAGCTTTTATTAATCAGGAAATGGGCTCAATAAGAGAGCTTCCTTTCCAAATGCGCCCCAAAAACGGTGACGCTCCTTACAGATGCTGTATTTATAAAGAAAGAGCAATCTTAAGACAAAGAGCAATTGCCGGACTTGGCTGCAGCGTTGAAACAGATGATGAAATGACATCATTGAATGAATATGCTAAACAGGCAATGGAAAGAAAAGAACCGGAAGGCGAAATTCTTACGGTTGTTGATGCGGCTTGCAAAGGCTGTGTACCAAGCCGTGTATATGTTACAGAGTTGTGTCAGGGCTGTGTCGCAAGACCGTGTGTTTCTACTTGTAAATTTGGCGCAATTCAGATTAAAGACGGTCGTTCCGTTATTGACGGCGAAAAATGCAAAAACTGCGGTATGTGTATCTCTGTATGCCCGTACAGTGCAATTGTAAAACTTAAAGTGCCTTGTGAAGATGCCTGTCCTGTTGGTGCTATTCACAAAAATGAAATGGGCCACGCCGTTATCGACTTTGATAAATGCATCAGCTGCGGTGCTTGTGTTGGGGCTTGCCCGTTTGCTGCTGTACATGAAAAAAGCGAAGTTATTGATGTATTAAAAGCGATGAGAGACGGCAAAAGAGTAGTTGCAATGCTGGCTCCGGCTGTTGTCGGACAGCTTCCTGTTTCTATTAACAAAATAGCTCAAGCACTTGTAGAATCCGGATTTTCAGAAGTTTTTGAAGTTGCACAAGGTGCTGATACTACAGCAAGAACCGAAGCCGAAGACTTTAAAGAAAGAATGGAAAAAGGCAATGAGTTTATGACAACCTCCTGTTGTGCTGCTTACAACGAACTCGTGGATAAACATATCCCCGAGATGAAACCTTTCCGTTCCGAAACAAGAACTCCTATGCATTACACAGCAGAATTTGTTAAGAACAAGTATCCTGATGCGGTTACTGTTTTCATCGGGCCATGTGTTGCAAAAAGAAAAGAAGCTCAAAAAGATGAGTACACAGACCTTGTTATGAACTTTGAAGAAATGGGCGCACTCTTTGTTGCTCGCGGAATAGAAGTTGCTAATTGCAAAGATTACGAATTTGCAAACGAAGCTTCAAAAGAAGGTAGAAACTTTGCAATCACAGGCGGTGTTGCGCAGTCTGTCAAAGTTGCATTAAAAGATTTCCCTGAATTGTTCCCGACATGTGTTAACGGTCTGAATCCAAAATCGGTAAGAGACCTTAAAAACTGGGCCAAAAAAGGACAGTGCCCCGAGGGCAACCTTGTTGAGATTATGGCCTGCGAAGGCGGATGCGTTGCCGGTTCAGCTTGTTTGAATAACAAACGAATTACTACTAAAAAAGTCAGTGAATACGCAAATTCGAGCAAGTGCATAAACGACCTTGACAGTTGCGAAGCTAAAAAAGAAACATTGAATAAGTAAATAAAAAGACCTGTTTTTAAAGCAGGTCTTTTTTTTGATTGAAAACATAAAACAGAATCTATAATGCTTGATTATAATTCATGTTTAATTTATAACATGGGTGTATTTAATACATTGTACAAAAAGAAGAGGAGCTAAAAATGGCTAAAAAAGTTGCAATCAACGGCTTCGGTAGAATCGGCCGTAACACATTAAGAGCAGCAGTTAAAGAAGGTATCTTCAACGAAATCGATTACGTTGCTATCAACGACCCCGGTTTAAAACCTGAAGATGCAGCCAGACTTTTCAAATATGACTCTGTAATGGGTAAATTTGATGGTGAAGTAGAAGCTTATGATGAAGGTATCATCGTAAACGGCAAAAAAATTAAATTCTTTGCAGAAAAAGATCCTGCAAACCTTCCTTGGAAAGATTTGGGTGTTGATGTTGTTGTTGAATCAACAGGTTTCTTCACAGATGCAGAAAAAGCTAAAGCTCACATTGCAGCAGGCGCTAAAAAAGTTATCATTTCTGCTCCTGCTACAAACGAAGATATTACTATTGTATTGGGCGTTAACGAAAAAGAATATGACCCTGCAAAACACAATGTAATTTCTATGGCATCTTGCACAACAAACTGCTTGGCACCTGTTGCTAAAGTTATCAAAGAAAAATTCGGTATTGTTAAAGGTTTAATGACAACTGTTCACTCTTACACAGGTGATCAAAGAATCTTAGATGCCGGCCACAAAGATCCAAGAAGAGCTAGAGCTGGCGCTTTGAACATTGTTCCTACAAAAACTGGTGCTGCTAAAGCTGTTGCATTGGTTCTTCCTGAACTCAAAGGCAAATTGGATGGTTTCGCTATGCGTGTTCCTACACCGGACGTTTCACTTGTTGACGTTGTATTCGAAACTGAAAAACCTGTTACAGTTGAAGCTGTTAACGCTGCTTTGAAAGAAGGCGCTGACGGACACGTTCTTTGCTATACAGAAGAACCGTTAGTTTCTACTGACTACATTGGTTCATCTCAATCATCTACAGTTGACGCTTTGTTAACAAGAGTTATGGGCGACAACATGGTTAAAATCATTTCTTGGTACGATAACGAAATGGGTTATTCAACAAGATTGGCTGAAACTACAAAAATGGTTGCAGAAAAAGTATAGTTTTAAAACTATAAAAAAAAAGAGACAAATCCAAAAGGGTTTGTCTCTTTTTTTAGCTATAAATATACTCTGTAAGTTTTTCTTCAAATTTGTTGCCGAGTGTCACTGCGCCTTTGCGAGCGTAATCTCTTGTGTGGGCCAGGTCTATGACCTGGTCAAGGTTGTATTTGGCATGGTTCATATAACTTTTAAAAGCATCAACTGCCTCAGGCGAGTGTAAGTATGCATTTTCTGTTTTTAACTCTTCATCCGGCATCTTTTGAATTTTTTGCATAAGTTTAAAAATTTTGTTAAACACACTAAATGTTATTTTGTTTATGTCAATTATGTTGTCGTTGACTGCATAAATCTTCATTTTTTCTCCGTTATTCGGATTTACGAATTCCTCGTAGGATATATTTAAAGTGTTAGGGTTATATTGGTTTGGAAAAGCTTTTAATACCTCATTGAATTCGTCACGGTCTTTTCCGTTAATATTGGTAAGCTCTGTATGCATGTTAAAATATTTTCCTTTTGGAAGAATATATTTGTTGTTATTTCGCTCCACTGCAACGGCTTCTTTTTGTATGTGATAGTAGGCTCCTGTATTTTTCACGCCTTTAAAACTTACGTTCATTAGTGCTCCTTTTATACTTAGTTACGCTAAAAATTGTAATCAAAATTTTTTGCTAATTTATAAACTTTTGTAAAACAGTAAAAAAATTTAATTATTTGCTGGTACCCTGATAATGAATTATAATATTTCTAACTGCATCGTATTATTATTCAGGGGTGATTAAATGGCTTTTAATGCAAAACAAACTGCAATAGACAAAAGGATGGAAAAAACTGCAAAAAACATACTTCTGTTTCTTGAGAACAAAACAGCAGACTATGAAAACCGTGTGGCACTGGGGATTCGTACAACTCATGGCTGGAATGAGTTTACGTACAAAGGCATAGGGCGATTGTCGCGAAAACTTGCCTGTTATCTCATCAACAACCTGGAAGTGCGAAAAGGCGACAGGCTTGCTATTTTGTCAGAATCCCGTCCGGAATTCGGTGCAGGGGTGTTTGCATCTGTTATGTCAGGAATGACTACCGTGCCTCTTGATATAAAACTTACAAAGTACGAGCTAAAATCAATTCTATCTGATTGCCTGCCTACTGTTATGATTGTTTCAAACAGTTTTATCCAGCTTGCAAAAGAATTGCAAAAAGAAGTGGATTCAATAAAATTTATCATCTCTTTTGATGAAACAGGTGAAAAAGAAGCGGAAATACCATCTATCCACAAACTCCCCAATAACTATGAAGCAAAATGGAAACACAGAAGCTCAAAATCTACAGCTTTGATAATCTACACATCGGGCACAACAGGCGCACCCAAAGGGGTGGAAATATCTTTTAATAATATGCTTACACAGCTCAATGACATGTCTGACCTGTATAAAAAATTCTTTGGCAAGAAAAAAATTTCCTCCATCCTTTCAATTTTGCCAATGAACCACCTTTTTGAGCTTACTGTGGGGTTCTCGATGATTTTGAGCTGGGGACTTTCCGTATATTATACAAAAAGCCTCAAACCCAAAGATATTTTGAGCATTATGCAAGAAAAAAATATTAATTTTATGATTGTAGTGCCTGCTTTTTTAAAACTTTTAAAAGCGGGTATAGAGTCAGAAGTTAAAAATTCTCACCCGTTTGTGCGCACAATGTTTTATGCAATGCTTGCTGTGTCAAAATATGTGCCGTCTTATCGGCTTAGAAAACTGATGTTTAATAAAATTCACAAAAAATTTGGCGGCAATTTCTTTGGCTGTATATCAGGCGGGGCACCTCTTGATGTATCTGTGGGCGAGTTTTTTGAAAGAATCGGCATCAGGGTTTTTCAAGGCTACGGACTCACCGAAACAAGCCCTGTTGTCAGTGTAAATTATGATAAAAGAAATGATATAGCCTCTGTTGGCAGACCATTAAAAAGTGTTGAAGCAAAAATCGACCCTGAAACAGGCGAGTTGTTATTGAAAGGACCGTCTGTGATGAAAGGATATTATAACCGTCCAACACTGACATCAGAGGTGATTACGCCTGACGGATGGCTGCATACAGGTGATATAGCCAGCATTGATAAAGACGGCCATATACATATTACAGGGCGTATAAAAAATATGATTGTACTTTCAGGTGGCAAAAAAGTTTTTCCTGAAGAGGTCGAATCAGTACTGTGCGAAAGCGAAAATTTTTCAGAGGTGTGCGTGTTTGGCTCATCTCGAACAAGCGGGTCTAAAGAAGGCACGGAAGATATTGTTGCTGTCATTGTACCAACCGAGCATTTTATCTCTCTTGCCAAAGATGAAGAAGAACTTAACCGTATGGTGAGAGAAGAGGCAAAACATTACTCCTCTCGTCTTGCTGCATACAAAAGGCCGGTTAATATTATTATGCTCAAAGAGCCTTTACCAAAAACTACAACCCGAAAAATTAAACGTAATGAAGTAAAAGAGCTTATTAACGTTTAACAATCAATCTAATCCAATTCGTCAGGTGCAGCGATTCTGCCAAGCACTGCACTCGCTGCTGCAACAGCCGGTGAGGAAAGATATACCTCGCTGTCTGTGTGGCCCATTCTGCCGACAAAGTTTCGGTTGGTTGTTGATATGCATCTCTCCCCTTCTGCCAGAATACCAGCCCACCCTCCGAGACAAGGCCCGCATGTGGGTGTGGAAACAGCGCCTTGAGCTTCAATAATTGTTTGTAAATAGCCGAGTTTCATTGCCTCTAGATAGATATCCTGAGTGCCTGGAAAAACGATTAAACGCACATCAGGGTGAACTTTTCTGCCTTTCAGGATTTGTGCAGTTACTTGCAAATCTGATAATCTGCCGTTTGTACAGCTGCCTATTACTGCCTGATGGATTTTTATATCTCCCACTTTTGAAATTGGCTTGGTGTTTTCAGGCAAATGAGGGAATGCAACTGTCGGCTCAATTTTGGAAACATCATATACAAGCACTTTTTCATATTCTGCGTCACTGTCGCTTGTGTAATATACGGGCTCTCTCAGGCTTCTGTTTTTTAGATACTCTTTTGTTATTGCATCAGGGACGATGATACCAGCTTTGGCTCCTGCTTCAATTGCCATGTTGCAGATAGTGAGGCGTCCGTCCATTTCCATTTCTTGTATTGCGCTTCCGCCTATTTCAAGCACCTTGTATAATGCACCGTCTACCCCTATGTCACCGATAAGATGAAGAATAAGGTCTTTTGCACTCACCCATTTGTTTAGCTTTCCGTTAAACTCGACTTTTATGGTTGATGGAACCTTAAACCAGGTTTCGCCAGAAGCCATTGCACAGGCCAAATCTGTGGAGCCGACACCTGTTGAAAAAGCGCCCAGAGCTCCATATGTACAGGTGTGAGAATCAGCACCTATGATTAAATCACCTGCTGTTACTATACCTTTTTCCGGCAGCAAGGCGTGTTCTATCCCCATGCGGCCTACTTCAAAATAGTTTTTGAGGTTTTGTTCTTTGGAAAACTCCCTTACCATTTTTGCCTGCTGGGCGGATTTGATGTCTTTGTTGGGCACAAAGTGGTCGGGCACAAATACAACCCTTTCTTTATTAAAAACTTTTTCTACACCTATTTTTTTGAATTCTTTTATTGCAACAGGGCCTGTGATATCGTTTGCCAGAGTAATATCAAGTTTTGCACTGATAAGCTGTCCGGGTTTTACTTCGTTTAGCCCGGCATGTGCTGCAAGTATTTTTTCCGCAATGGTCATAGGTCTTGTCATAGGGTGCTCCTTATATTTTTTCTTTATTTTATTACAAATATACAAATGTTAAAAAACTTTTACAATTCCCAAAAACCGTATGTGATCCCCTTTCTGACAGTACAGTACAGGAGGCGAAATAGTCTCTGCCTAAAGCTCTTACTAAAACCAACCGATAACAAAAACATAAAATGGAATGAAGTAAAATGAAAGGGTGTGCGAAAATGGGTTGGTTCTCAAAAAAATGAATATAGGTGAAGGCAAAAAATATGACGTGTCACAAATTTCAAAAGACGGTGTGACACAAGAAGAAGCTGTAAAAAATAATAAAAAATTGATAAATGTTTTCAAAGCTTTCAATTTCCAAGGAGGAGAAAAACTTGAAGACATAGAACTAGCCAGTGCCATGGATGCTTTTGAAAAAATAGATTCCCAATTTGGAAATAAAGACGGAAAACTCTCCAAAGCTGAACTGGAAAAAGGTGCTGCCTGGCTCAATAAAGAACTCGGCCTCACAGGCGATGATGCTATTGATAGAAAAGATCTAAAAGAATTTATTAAAAATATAAGACAAGCAACAAAAAATGACACAAAAGTCTCTACAGATAAGGTGATATCAGACTGGCAAAGAGAACAAACAGAAGCCGCAATGAAAAAAAAACAACCTGCTGCTCCAGAGCCGGAAATACCTGCACCTGAACAAAAAGAAGTCGAAAAACCTAAAGAAAAACCGGCAGAGCTTTACAACTACGTTGTCCAAGCAGACGAAAGCTTTACGGATGTGATTAAAAAATCCCTGCAGGCACAGGGTAAAGAATTAACACCCGAAAATATACAAGCAGCAAAAGAACAGTTTAAAAAAGATAACGAAGGCGCTGTAAAAACCGCTAAAAACGGCATAGAATACCTGCTTGTCGGCGCAAAAGTAAAACTGCCCGGCAATGTCGAAAGCCCAAAAGACTCTGCTGCAGCCATAACAGAATGGTCAGAAAAACATGCTGCCCCTGTGCAAGATCCCCCTGCAAAAGAAAAAGCTCCGGCAAAAGAATCACCTGAAGAGAAAAAAGATGTGCCCAAAGATAAAGAAGGTGCAATAAAAGCACTGGGCTTAAAAGAAACTTTTGCTTCAAAATCAAAAAGTATTTATGTAGACCCAAAAACTAATCTGCACTATCAATGGAACTCTGAAACAAATGAATTTGAAGCTCTAAGTGAAAGTATTGTAATGGTTGGTAAAAATGGATATGCATATGTTAAAAACGATAATGGTCGCAGGCGGAGGCGGCTGCTAACAGACGGCAGAGACGTGTTTACAGCTCGTGACGGCGGAACTGTAACAAATACATATGATGACAATGGTAACAAGACAAAGTCTGTTGTCAAAGACAAAGATGGTAATCTTGAGTGTATAGAAACTTACTCATATTCTGCTGACGGCACGAAAAATGGTTCTAAAAAAATAAGTTACTACCCTGACCAAAAAATGAAAAAAGTAACGGATTTTTCATATAATACAAATGGTGTACAAACAGGTTCTTTGACAAGATACTATTCTATTGACGGAAAGTTAGAACAAATAACTAAATTTACTGATGGCAAAAACGGCTCATATACTGGACAAAATATTGATGATACAGGTAGCCCCATAGGTGAGCCGTGGTATGTAAATTCAAAAAATACAAAAATTACCAAAGAACAATACGATGAAATACAAAAACAGTAGAAATATAATTAAATAATTTTTGCGGTCTGATAAAAATATGAATTTTATTATCAGGCCGCTTTGTATTTCCTGCTTCGTATGATATGATTAGTGTATTGGTTAATTAAAAAATAAGAATTCGGGAGTTGGGACATGGTAGCTGATGACACTTTGGTAATGATTCTGGCAGGCGGTGAGGGAAAAAGACTGTATCCTCTTACAAGAGACAGAGCAAAACCGGCTGTTCCTTTTGGCGGGCGCTATCGTATTATTGATTTTGTTATCAACAACTTTATCAATTCCGGATTTTATAAACTAAAGATTCTTACACAATACAAATCTGATTCATTGAACAAACATATTGTGCGCACCTGGCCGTTGTCACCGATTATCAACCAGTATGTTGATTTGATTCCGGCCCAGATGAGAATAGACGGCCACTGGTACAAAGGTACTGCTGATGCTGTTTTTCAAAATATTCACCACATTCTGGCTGAAGAAGAAGCTAAATATATTGCAGTATTTGGCGGAGACCATATCTACAAGATGAATGTCGAACAAATGCTGGATTTTCATAAAGAAAACAACGCTGATTTGACAATCTCTGCTATCCCTATTCCCATAGAAGAAGCCGGTGAATACGGGATTATGGAAGTAGATGACAACTGGCACTTAACAAACTTTATTGAAAAACCAAAAACAACACCAAAACATCTCCCCGGTGACCCGACAAAATGTCTGGCATCTATGGGCAATTATTTCTTTAACAGAAATAAACTTATTAAAGAATTACGAATCGATGCTGATATTCAGGTATCAAATCACGATTTTGGCAAAAATGTTATACCCAAAATGCTTGAACAGGGTGACAGGATTTTTGTGTACGATTTTGCACAAAATACCTTCCCCGGAATGGAAGAATCTGAAAGAGGCTACTGGCGTGATGTGGGAACAATGGATGCATACTGGCAGGCCAACATGGACTTGCTTGCATATGATCCGGAATTTAATCTTTATACAAAAGAGTGGCCTCTGAGAACTTTTAACTACAACTATCCCCCTGCAAAATTTATCTGGGAAGAGTTGGAAAGACGCGGCCTTGCGACAAACTCTCTTGTTTCAGAGGGTTGTATCATTTCCGGCGGTACGCTTTCAAGATGCATACTTTCTCCCAAAGTTAGAATCAACAGTTTTTCGAGTGTTGTCGATTCTATTATTATGGAAAATGTAAATGTCGGCAGACACTCGCATATCAAAAAAGCTATCATAGACAAAAACGTTGATATTCCGCCTTACACAAAAATCGGCTTTGACAGAAAAGAAGACGAAGAAAGAGGCTTTTATGTTTCAGAAGGAGGAGTAACAGTTGTACCAAAAGGAGCAAAATTATAACAATGAATAAAAAATTAAAAACCTTACTCGTATCCCTTGCAGTGTTGGCACTGGTTGGTGTATCGGCTGCCTGTTTTGCTATTTTGCCAAAAGCAAATATGAAACCATCTGACTACGATCTTGGCGTTACTTATGCCCAGGCATCACAGGAAGATAAGCCTATGATTGCAGTATTTTACGTTGACTGGTGTACTTATTGCAAAAAATTTATGCCAAGACTGGATAAAGTAAGAAACATAACAAAAGATGTGTTTAATGTTGTGCTTATTAATGTTGAAAATCCCGAAAATGAAAAGCTGGTGAGAGAGTATCAAATCAGCGGTTATCCTACCGTTTATATTATTGATTCCAAATTTGATTACAGATCGCATATTGACAACCCTGCTTTGGAGTCTGTGGATTCTTTCAACAAAGAAGTTCAAAGATATGCCAATTTGAGAAAGCTGATTAAAAAAAGTGAGCTTTGTAAATAACTGTTATGAAAGGTTTTGAAATGTTGTTTAATAAAAAATTAAAAGCAATGACTTATGTTGAGCTTGCACTTGTACTTACTATTATCGGTGTAATTGCCGCAATGACAATACCACAGCTCAAAAAATACTCTCAACGTACCGACTACGAAAAGAGAGTACAAAAAGCATATGTAACTCTTGAGGAAGTTATTGATAATGCTGTGATGGAGCATGGTATTATAAAACACTGGGCAAAGAAAACAAGTGAAGACAAGCTTTTTTCAACTTATTTTATCCCATATTTTTCAGTGTTGGAAAAACAAAGCGAAAAAAGCGTTACAACAAAAGACGGTATCTCTTACAGCTTGGATTCCTGTGAGAAAAAGTCATCCTCTTCAACCGATCTCGGGTCTTGTATTATCAAGGCCGATATCAATGGTTTAGATAAGGAACCAAACTTAAAAGGTAAAGACAAATTTAATTTTAAGCTTGATTTTGTTGAAGAAAAACTTATCCCTGTAGACGAAACAAAAGAGCTCTACAATAACGGATGGAAATTTACAGACGAATTGTGGAGCAGAGAAGTCTCTGCGGATGACGATTAATCTACTGATGCTGATTCGGATACTGGCTCAAAAGATAGCGGCCAAGACGATTAAAGTATCCTCCGCTTGTACTATTGCAAAATTGTTGCGTTAATATAAAATTGTTGTTATGATAACAATTAGCAAATTGTACGGGAAGAGGATTAATTATAATGAATAAGAAAACATTAATTTGGATAATAATCGCTGCTATAATTATTGTCCCTATTGCGGTCAATAAAATTGCAAGTTTTATAAGTGCCAAGATCGCAGCAGAAATGGCTAAAAAGCCAACACCTGTTGAAATAGCTTATTCTACAGAAGACACAGTGCTCCCTAAGACAGAATCTGTAGGGCGTATTGAGGCAAAATACTCTGTAGATGTTGTTGCAAGAATAAATGGCTGGCTTCAAAAAAGATATTTTCAAGAAGGTGCTTTTGTTAAAAAGGGTCAAACTCTCTTTTTGATACAGCCAAACGAGTATGCTATAGCCGTTCAACAGGCCGAAGCTGCCGTAAAACAATCACAGGCTGCTTTGATTAATTCTCAAAAAGAACTGGTCAGAGCTAAAGAGCTTGTTAAAAATGATTTTGTTAGTAAGTCATACTACGATAAAGCTCTTGCTACAAGAGACCAGAACAAAGCTGCGCTTGATGTAAATAAAGCAAACCTTGCAGCTGCACGTCTTAATTTGAGTTATACAAAAATCACTTCTCCTGTTGATGGAAAAGTCGGTAAAATCCTTATCACAGAAGGAAACCTCGTTAATGCTCAATCCGGCCCGCTTACAAGAATTGTAAGCACAAGCCCTATCTATGCCTATTTTACAATCAAAAGCGAAGACTACTTAAAGTATATGAAAAATGCTATTGACCCAAAATGTTGTGAACTGTCAGGCATGGATGTAAAAATCAGGCTGTCTGACGGAACAGAATATACGGAAAAAGGTGTTTTAGAGTTTGTAAACAACGAAGTAGACCAAACAGCAGGCACAATTTCTTTGCGTGCAACTTTCCAAAACAAAGACAACCTGCTTGTTCCCGGAGACTTTGTCAACGTTACTGCTATTGCCAAAAAACCTGTTAAAGTGACACTTGTGCCTCAAATAGCTGTATCAGACAGCTCAAACGGCACATATGTATGGGTTGTAGATGACAAAAATATTGCACAGCAAAAATATATAACAATCGATAAGCAAGAAGGCGAAAACTGGATAGTTTTAGAGGGGCTTGAACCGGGTGAAAAAGTTATCAAAGCCGGATTCCAAAGACTCAGACCTGGTTCGCTTGTATCTTATGATGAAACAAAACAAATTGCAAATACTGAAGAGAAAGAAATAGATGGACAAAAACAATAATCAATCCTCGCAAAATAATGCAACGGATAAAAAAAATCTTTACTTTTTTATCCAAAAACCCAGATTTGCTATGGTAATATCGATTTTCATTACGTTGGTCGGTATTATTGCAATGATGGGGTTGAAGCTTGAAAAATATCCAAACATCACTCCTCCGCAGATTATGGTTAGTGCATCATATCCCGGTGCCAGTGCGGACGTTGTTGAGTCTTCTGTTGCATCTTTGCTCGAGTCTCAAATCAACGGTGTTGAAGATATGCTTTATATGATTTCGACAAGCTCGGATGAATCATATCAGCTCCAAATATATTTCAAGGTCGGTTCTGACAGAAACATTGACCTTGTAAACGTACAAAACAGAATCCAGCAGATTCAGCCAAAACTGCCTGAAGACGTTAAAAGGCTGGGCGTAACGGCAAAACAACAGGTATCAGGTGCAGGTGTTGCTATTTTGAACCTTGCTTCTACAGACGGAAGATACTCTCAACTGGATGTAACAAACTATGCATCTATCTTTATTAAAGATGAAATTGCCCGTCTTCCCGGCGTTGGTGAAGTTAACGTTTACGGTGCAGGCAACTATTCAATGAGAATATGGCTTGATACTGAAAAGATGGCAAACCTCAATGTCTCTGTTTTGGAGGTACAAAACGCAATCAATACACAAAACGTTCAGGTATCTGCGGGTGCACTTGGTCAGGAGCCCGGGCCTGATAAGCAGCGTTTCCAAATTACATTGAGAACAAAAGGCCGCCTTTTGGAGCCGGAAGAATTTGAAAACATAATCATTCGCTCAAATCAGGATGGTTCAAGCATAAAAATTAAAGATGTTGCGCGTGTGGAACTGGGGTCTGAAACATACTCCAGAAACGGACGTGTGGATGGAAAACCTGCTGCACTTTTGCAAATTGTACAGATTCCCGGTGCAAATGCTATTGAGATTGTAAACGAAGTAGAAGCCAAAATGGCAGAAATCTCCAAAACTATCCCTGATGGTATGGAGTTGGCCATGGTGCACGATGATACATTGTTTATTCGTGAATCTATGAAGGAAGTAATTAAAACAATTATAGAAACTTCAATCATCGTAGTTGCAATTATCTTTATCTTCCTTGGCGACCCGAGAGCAACACTGGTTCCTCTTATTGCAATCCCTGTATCATTGATTGGTACATTTGCGGCACTGCCTATGTTTGATATGTCAATCAACCTGTTAACGTTATTTGCGATGGTTTTGGCAGTAGCAACGGTAGTAGATGACGCGATTGTTGTAATTGAAAACGTAAAAAGGCACCTTGAAGACGGAAAATCTCCTGTTGAGGCAACACAGATTACCATGCAAGAAATCGGCGGAGCTCTTGTTTCAATGGCGCTGGTGCTTATGGCTGTATTTGTGCCGGTAAGCTTTATGCCGGGGTTATCAGGTTTGATGTATAAACAGTTTGCTGTATGTATCGCAATATCTATCGCACTGTCAGCTGTTTGTGCTTTGACTCTATCACCAGCTTTGTGCTCAATAATCTTAAGACACGAAGAGCCAAACAGAAAACCATCAAACAAAATATCAGCAGCTATAAAATGGGTGTTTATGGAATTTAACGTTTATTTCCAAAAACTTACCGATTTGTATTTGCACTATGTTAAAAAGTTTGTATACAACAAAAAACTCACACTCATTGTCTACGGCGCAATTATTGCTTTAATGCTTGTGCTGTTTAAAGTAATACCTACAGGCTTTATTCCTGACGAAGACCAGGCTGTATTGATGGCACAAATCAACTTGCCTGCCGGTGCATCACTTGCCAGAACAACTGATGTCACAGAAAGAATGGATGAAATGCTTCAAAATACCGAAGGTGTTGAAGGCAGAATCGTGTTTGTAGGTATGGGACCCTCCAACCAGGCCTTTATGGTAATCAGGCTGGATGAATGGGAAAAACGTGAGTTTAATATATTCCAAAAAGCTATAAGGAAAATGCAAGGAAAAGAAACTGACCTGTCTTTAAATGCAATTCTTGGCAGAATCAGAAAAGACTTTAGTACAATTCGAGATGCACAAATCGGTGTATTCTCTCCTCCTGCTATTTCCGGTATGAGTATGGTCGGCGGTTTTGAATTCCAGATGCTTTCCAAAGGCGAGTATACCCCACAGGAAATGGAACAGTATGCCAACAAGCTCATAATGGCGGCAAACCAGAATAAAGACCTTACAAACGTTTATACACAGTATCAGGCAAACATGCTTCAGTATATTGTGGATATCGATTATGCTCAAGCTATGGCTCAGGGCATTGACCTGACAGAGCTCTATTCTACCCTATCATCAACGCTCGGTACTTATTATGTAAACGACTTTAACAAATTGGGCCGTGTATTTAGGGTACAGCTTCAGGCTGAGCAAAAATTCAGAAGAAGTGCAAATGACCTTACAGGCATTTATGTTAAAAACAGTGCCGGTAAAATGGTGCCAATCACAACGGTTGTTTCTCTAAAACAGTCTGTAGGTGCGGGTTCTATCACCAGATACAACCAGTATAGAAACGTACAATTCTCCGGTCAGCCGGCAACTGGCAGAAGCTCGGGTGAAGCAATGAAAGCCATGGAATCTGTTGCAAATGCAGAACTTCCGAAAGATATGGGCTTTGAATGGTCAGGTACTTCAAAACAAGAGATTGAATCAGGCGGACAAACTGGTACAATTATTGCATTGGCTTTGATATTTGTATATTTGTTCCTCGTTGCTTTGTACGAAAGCTGGTCTATACCTCTTGCGGTATTGCTTATATGTCCTCTTGCAGCAGCAGGTGCGTTAATCTTCCAGCTGATAATGGGACAGGCATTTGACCTTTATTCACAGGTAGGTATGATTATGCTTATCGGTCTTGCTGCCAAACAGGCCATCCTTATTGTAGAATTTGCCAAAGTGCTGCATGAAGAGGATGGAATGACAATAGAAGAGGCTGCTGTAGAAGCTTCAAGAATCAGGTTCCGTGCGATTATGATGACGGTAGTTGCGTTTGTAGTCGGTATGTTGCCTTTGATTCTTGCTCACGGTGCGGGGGCATCTTCCAGAATATCTGTTGGTTCCACCGTATTTGGCGGTATGCTTGCAGCAGGTACTCTCGGTACAATTATGACTCCTGCATTTTACGTAATTATCCAGCATCTTGTTGATATTGTGATGAATAAAAAACAAAATGTTGAAGGCGAACAGAAATAACACCATAATAATAATGGGGAAAAAATGAAAAAGACATTTAAAACATTAATTATATCTACGATAATAGCAAGCTCACTGACTTGCTACAGCGGAAATGCTTTTGCTGTTGGATTAAATTTTTTCAAGAAACATGATTCAGTAAACAATGAATCTGTGAAAGAAACTCCTAAGGCTGATAAAGCGATTAAATTGAATAAAGCGAATAAAGCGACTAAGGCAACTAAATCCACGAAGGCAGCCAAGCCCCAAAAAGCCAAAAAGCCTAAAAAGGAGAAATATGACGATACGGAAGTTAAAGCAAAAACTGATATCAACCAGCCTTCTGTAAAAATTATTATCAAAGATGATAAGAAGAAAAAGGCTGAAAAAGAACCTAAAATCAAGCAAAAACGCTTTAAAAAGCCAAAAGCTTCCAAAGCAAAAAATCAAATACCCGACTTGCAAGAAGTAAAACTAAAACAGGAACAAAATTCTGCACTGCAACAAGAGGGTGATGCTTTCAGTGCATCAACACAGCCTGCAATGGAAGGCGCTGTTTCGGCAACACGTATTGTTTCCGTGGATGATTGCGTAAAAATTGCACTTGAAAACAACCCGACCATACTTTCTCAATTAATAAGCAAAGATATTTATAAAAACAAAATTGCACAGGCGTGGTCCAATTACTTTCCAAAGCTCAATGCCGGCATATCATATTCTAAAAATGATATGCTTATGACAAACTTCAAATTTCCAATGCAGGAATACAGCCTTTGGAATTTACCTAACGTCGGGTTTAACCAATTGATTTATGACTTTGGTAAAACAGGTGCACAAGCCGGTGTTGCAAAAAAAACATATGAAGCATCAAGAGAGACTTTGCAATCAAGCATTAATGACGTTGTTTATCAGGTAAAAAATGCTTACTTTAATCAGCTGTTTTTGCAACAACAGGCCGAAGTTTATGAAGATTCTGTTTTGCAATATCAAATTCACTTAAAGCAAGCACAGGCATATTATGCTATTGGAAGCAAGGCTAAAATCGATGTTTCTACAGCCGCTTACAATCTTGATAATGCTAAGCTTACCCTCATACAGGCCAAAAATGCTATAGAAACAGGATTTGCTACTTTGACAAATGCAATGGGCGTGCCGGAATCAAAACCTTTTGACATACAAGACAGGCTCGACAGAAAAAGATATGACATTACTTTTGATGAAGCCTTTAAAATAGCAAGTGACCAGAGCCCTGCTCTTGCTGCTGCCAAAAAGAAAATGGAAGGTTCCAAGCTGCTTGTAAAATCTTCTAAAGTTGCATTTTTGCCCGACATTACAGGATTTGGCAGCTACACCAAGGGCGGTAAACTTCCCGGTACTGATTACGGTTATCAGATTGGGGCACAGGTTTCTTATTCCAACCTCAACCTTTTATTGTTAAAACAACAGGTGGATGAGGCAACTCTTACTTATAAAAAAGATCAGGCTGATTACGAAACACAACGCCAAAAAACTTATCTTGAAGTAAAACAAGCCTTTATTCAGCTCAAAAACTCTCAACAATCCATACCCGTAGCAAAAGCTTCTATGGATGTTGCAAAGGAAAGATATGACCTTGCAGCCGGACGATATAAGGTGGGTCTTGGTGATGCTATTGAGCTTAAAGATGCCCAGATTGAATACGTTAATGCAAGATTGCAGTATTACAACACACTTATGCAATACCACATCTCTGCGGCCAATCTTGAACGTGTAATCGGTGCACCTTTGAGTGCAAGTGATGTAAATCTGTAAAAAAATTGCCTTTTGATATTGATTTTGTCAAAATTAAAGAATGAATTATATCTGGTTTTTGATAATTTTAATATCTATAATATCGGCTGCTGTTACAGGCAAAATAGATGCCCTTGTGCAATCTGTTATGTCAGGTGCGCAAAAATCTATTGAAGTTGCAATCTATCTTGCAGGCATAATGGCTTTTTGGCTGGGAATTATGAAAATTGCTGAAAAATCAGGACTTGTCGCTGCAATAGCAAGATTGTTGACCCCTGTTGCTAAAAAACTTTTCCCTGATATTCCCGATGGAAATCCGGCTGTAGGTGATATTGCAATGAATTTTACTGCCAATGCGTTTGGTTTGTCTAATGCTGCCACACCAATCGGTATTGAGGCGATGAAAAAATTACAGCAGTTGAATAAAGATAAAAATTCCGCATCCAACGATATGTGTACACTTCTTGCAATGAATACTGCCGGCTGGCAGCTTGTTCCAACGACAGTTATTGCAGTGCTTGCTGCAAGCGGCTCAAAAAATCCAACCGAGATTGTGTTTCCTACTCTTATTGTTACAACAATTGCGTTTTTGTCTGCTATTGTAGGGGTTAAACTGCTGGAGCGTATTTGGCCGGCTCAAATACCTGTAAATGAGACGGAGGAAAATGCCGATGTTTAAGTCTTTGATTTATTCGATTTCTGCATGGATAATTCCTTCAATAATCCTCATCACTCTTGTTTTTTCAGTTGTGAAAAAAATACCTGTTTATGAAACATTTATTGACGGAGCAAAAGACGGACTTAAGGTTACCGTGGGGATTATTCCTTATCTGATTGCAATTATAACCGCTGTTTCAATGCTTCGTGCTTCCGGCGCTATAGATTTGGCTGCCCGTGCGTTTTCAGGTTGTCTGGATTACTTTAAAATACCTGTTGATGTTGTGCCTATTATGTTTATTCGTTCACTATCAGGTAGTGCGGTGCTTGGTTTGTTTTCCGAAATAGCAGGCAACTTTGGTCCGGATGCTTATGCAACAAAGCTGGCCGCAATCATGGTTGGCAGTTCAGAGACCACGTTTTATGTTCTCTCTGTATATTTTGGTGCGGTAGGTGTAAAAAAATTCCGGCACTCTCTTTGTGCGGGTGTTTTTGCTGATATAATAGGAATAATAGCGGCAGTTCTTGTGGCAAGATGGCTGTTTTTGTAGTTAAAGGATATGCATATGTTAAAAAAAACGATATTGTGTTTGATGATGTTGTCGGTTTTTGTTTTGACGGGTTGTTCAAAGCATAATGAAACTTCTGAAGATAATGATACTCTTACTCAAATAAAAAAACGCGGCGAGCTTATCGTTGGTGTTAAATATGACTCAAAACCTTTTGGATTTGTAAAAGACGGAAAGCTTCAAGGCTATGACATTGATATAGCGCATCTTATGGCCAAACGTATTCTTGGTAATGAAAAACTTATTAAATTTGTAGAGGTGGATGCGCAAAATAGAATTTCAAAACTAAATTCCGGCGAAGTGGATATGGTCATTGCAACAATGTCCATAAACCCTAAACGAGCTGAAGTTGTTGATTTTTCTCTGCCTTATTATTACGCAGGCCAGGCTATTATGATTAGAAAAGGCACTGCTATTAAAACTGTTGGTGATTTAAACGGCAGACGAGTGATAATTGTTCTGGGCACTACAGGTGAAAAAAATATCAGATTCCTTGCTCCGGAAGTGATTTTGCAAGGATATAAAACTTATCAGGACGGTTTTAGGGCTTTTCTTGACAGAAAAGCAGAGGCAATGACATCTGATGACAGTATACTGGCGGGTTTTGTTATGGATCATCCTGAATTTATGATTCTGCCTCAAAGATATTCGCAAGACGGCTACGGGATTGCGTTTAGAAAAGAGCCCCAAAGCCGTGCTTTAAAATCCGAAGTAAATATTGCTATTGGAGAGTTGAGAAGAAAAGGTTATTTAAATTTTTTGAAATCTAAATGGCTTCCTTCTGCCAGCGGTAATTTTAAAGAAAAATAATACCTAAATCATCTTCCAAAAAATATAAACAAGATAAATCACATAAAACACCCCGCAGGTGATTAAAATGTGTGCACTAAAGGCTTTGTCTCTGTAGAGGTTTATAAATAACAATATTGTTGAACAGTAAACAAGGATTATGTTTATTACAGATTCTGCACCAAAAACCCATGGTGTGAGCAATATGCCAATGGCTGTGGGAATACAGCTTTGAAACACCATTGCTCCTGTGATGTTACCCAGAGCAAGCGTGTCTTTGTTCTGGCTCACCCACAATACACTGTTGAATTTTTCAGGCAGCTCTGTTGCAATCGGTGCCAGTATAAGGCTTAAGACAAGCGGATTTATATGGAATAAGTCAGCAAAAAACCTTATTTGGCCAACAAACATATGTGCAAAGAATATCAATGCACCTATTGATACAGCGACTTGAAGCCATACAAGAAATGTATTATATTTTTTGAATATTCTTTCAAATAACAGCTCATCTACCTCTGCAACCTCTCCACAGGCACTGTGTGAACAGTTCAGGGTTCTGAATACGTATACAAGATAGTATCCCACAAGAGCTGCTGCACAAATGTATTTGATAAACGGAATATGTATAAAACCTGCTGCAATTGCAAGCGTATAGCTAAAGAAGAAGAATTTTAAATCGCGAAACATAACAACATAGTTAGCATTCATCTTGTGTTCACGTTTACCAAGGCTTCTTAATATAACAACAGCCAGCCCTGTTACAAACATTGCAAGCGTTGCAAGAAGAAACGGTGCGCCAAGAATTGCACCAATGCCGATTTCTTTGCCTACGTGCACATCTGTATGGGCAATATATGCCCCGAGTATTGCCACGAGCGGAACAATAGTTTCTGGCAATGCTGTGCCTACTGCAGCCAGTATGCTACCAACTGCACCTTCGTTAAGATTGTATATCTTGCCAAGGTGTTCTACTGCATTTGTAAACACTACGCAGCAGCCAACTATCAAAAATAAATTTAAAATTGTTAAAATTCCGTGTAAAATTGCGTCCATTTTTGTTCTTTCTTAGTTAATCATCAGTTTTTATATTATAATACATTTATGGATTTTAACTCATTTAAAGATACTATTACACAGGCACAGAGTATTGTTATTCTCTCACACGTCAATCCCGACGGAGACACTTTAGGAACAATGTGTGCTTTGTATAATGCTATCAAAACAAATTTTGCAAAAGAAGCTGATATGGTTTATGCCGGCATAATCCCTGAGATTTATCACTTTTTGCCGGATATTGATAAAGCAAAACCCGCAAAGGATTTGGCCGGTAAAAAATACGACCTTGCAATTGCCGTGGATGTTGCTGCAAAAGATAGAATGACTGACGGATTAGGCATTTTTGACAGTGCAAAAAAAAGAATTAATATAGACCACCACAAAACAAATAACAACTATGGTGATATTAATTTTGTCCGTGGTGATGCTTCTTGCGCGGGCGAAGTTTTGCTGGACATTTGTGAGGCTCTGGCTTTAAAAATTGACAAAAAAACTGCCTGGGGCATCTATACAGCTCTTTTAACAGATACAGGCGGTTTTAGATATGAAAATACACAGGCTGTGACATTGGAAAAGGCTGCAAGGGTTATCCAATACGGTGCAGATCCTGCTTTGATTTCACGTTATTGTTACGAATCAAAACCTAAAAACATGGTTATGCTGCATGCAAATTGTATGGTTAATGCAAAATTCTATGACGACAATAAAATCGCTTGTGTTTGCATTACAAATGCGGATATGGCAAAATTTCAGGCCAAAAACGATTATACAGAAGGTATTGTGGAAGATTTGCGCCGGATTGACACAACAGAGGTGTCTTTTGTATTAAAAGAAGTAGATGACAATACCACAAAAGCCAGCCTGCGAAGCAAATCCACAGATGTAAGTGAAATTGCACAGGTATTTGGCGGCGGCGGCCACAAGTTTGCTGCCGGCTGTACAATAAGAAAGCCTATCAATATTGCCTGTGACAAAATGCTGGATGAAATCAGAAAAGTTTTATGAATATTATTATCGAAAAAACAGTTAATTATCTTAAAAATCTTATAAATCGCATTATTATTGACGATTTTATGGGAATGGCTGCCGAGATGGGATTCTGGTTTGCGATAGGGATTTTTCCCTTTATGCTTTTTATGATGTCTTTTTTCAGCATTATGGGTAAAAAATCGTTGTTTACTCCTATTATCGCTTTTCTTGATTCCGTTGCTCCTACAGACTCTGTTAATCTCATCAAAGAAGTTTTAAACGAGGTTTTGATATTTGAACACGGCGGTATAGTTGCAGTATTTGGATTTTTTATTACGGTATTTTTGTCTTCCAATGCAATCTTTTGTATCATAAAAGGCCTTAACAGAGCACTCGGCATTGACGAACACAGAAACCTTATTTCTACAAGAATACTCTCAATTTTGATGGTGTTTGTTAACGTGTTTGTTATGTTTATTACAATTAATCTTATAATTTTTGGCAAAGTGCTTGTTCAGTTTGCTTTGAATTTTATTAATATCCCGCTTGGCGCAATTAATATTTTCCTTGTCAGCAGATGGTTTGTTTCATTTATTGCTCTTTATATTATGGCGTATTTAAACTACTTTTTACTTCCTGCGTGGCAAGGGTCGGATAAAATAAAAAGTAAAAGCTCACTTCCCGGTACATTATTCTTTTGTTTTTGCTGGATGTTCGGTTCGTGGTGTTTTTCTTTGTATATCAACAACCTGCATACTTACAACCGTGTTTATGGTTCAATTGGTGCATTTGTAATGCTTATGGTCTGGTTGTATTACACATCTTTAATACTGCTTGTTGGCGGCGAGGTCAACTCACAGGCATATAGACGTTTGAATTCTAAATAACTGTCATAAAACTTTACATACAGTTTGTTTTTATAAAGTTTTTTTTAATAACAGCCGATATAATAGTCAGGCAAAAAACAGGGCAGTTATTAAATGGGTTTGGAAGACGGTAAATTTACATTAGGCTATATAAATGCTAAATTGAACGCTTTATTCTTTGAAAAAAAAGATTCTGCAACAAGCGTTGAATCTGCCTTTGATAATCGGGAATGGTATGAAAAGTCAAAATATGATGACTACAGCCTCGGGTTGTCTATTGAACGTTGTGCTCAATCTGCTGAAGTTCAACCTTTCAAAAGCAGTATGAGTAAAACTTCTGCCCAAACAACCCCCGCTGCTTCTGAGAAAATTGATCCTGCTATACAACAGGAAAAGAAAGATGCTGCAGTCAGTAGTATAAAAAATAGTGTTGGCCGTGCTATTGGCTCGGTTTATAAAAAAACGTCCCAACAGGGTGCTGTTAGTGATGTATACAATGACTTCAAAGAATTAAGCTCTTCTGAACTGGCTCAAAGTGCTGTATTAAGAAATCTATACGCAGAAGCTGCCAGCACAGAGCTTTTAGAACGGGCAAAAGACGGAAACCTCACAGTAAAAGAATACTATGAAGCAAAATTGCAGCTTGCTATGAGTTTGCTGCCTACAGACGGTTTGAGTGATGAGGAAAAAAATCTTTTAAAGCAGCACCTTGCCTCTTATACAAAAGAACAGCTGGCTATTTTTATAGACAAAATAAAATACTGTGATACAAAAGAGTATAACTCACTTGCCGATACAGTTAAAAAAATGGTGGCTCAGGCAAAGGCTGGAAAAAGCGCAGAAAATGCAGGCCCTATGTCTGTTGCAGCTCTTATGGAAGATTCTGTAAGCAATGAACCAATGACATTTGAGCAGGTATACTTTATTGAAAGAGGAGTTGCTTATGACAGTGACAATATAGATGATTACAATAAAAAAGCTGTGATGTATGCGCAATGCGCCAATGTAGTGGCACGTCAACAAAATGTCCATACTCATCTTGATGAGGCCTTACAAAATCTCAAACTCGCTTCTCAAGGTGCAGAAAACCCGCAGGTACTCGATCGTTTACAAAAAAATCTGGAAGTTGGCATATTAGCTTCTTTAAAGGAGCTTTATGGTAATGATGAACAAGCAATTCAAAATGCACTTAAACAAATCACAGGTGATGATAAAATCACTTATAAAGACGGAAAACTTGTTTCTTCACTGCCTCAAGCAATCAATTCATACAGCTTGAGAATGATTGCAGAAAAACTAATCAAACAAACTGATGAAAATGCAGCCAAAATTCTTAACGGAAAAACCATTGAAGACTACGAAAGGGAAATGGCTGACAGTTACAAACTGGCCTATGGAGAGAAAAATGCACGACAGCTTGCACAAGCATTTGAAGATGACCAGGAACAAGGCGTGCAGCATATCAAAACAGGGGTTGCAATAGCAAGCGGAGCTGTTGCTGCGGGTTCTATGTTGCTATTTCCTTATTGTTCTCCTATGGTAGGCAAGGCTGTTATTGCAACAGGCTCTTTGGTCGGGATTGCGGGAGCTTCTTCTGTTGATATTGTCGAAAATACAACAAAATACGGCGGTATTACAGAAGAAGAAAAACGAGAAATTGCAAAAGAAATCTCACAAAATGCTCTGCTGTTTGTTGCTTCAATGGGCGCCGGCAATATAGGTAATGGAGCAAAAGCTGCACTTCTTGCAAAAAATTGTCCGAAACTAATGGCTGTTGGTGCTGATATAGGCATTGATTCTACAATAAGTCTTTTAAGCGACCTGGCTATCACAGGACAAATTGATCTTTCCGCAGAAGGGGTTTCTCAATTGATTTCACAGCTTACAGGTGTACTTGCCTCTAAAGCTGCCGCAAAACGTACTAAAGCAAACACTGCTGAAATATCAACTTCTCAAAAAAACGAAAACAACTATCATAATCAAACAAGAACGACAAATAATACCAGTGATATTAAAGAGTTTTTGCAATCTCCAAAAATCAAAGAAGAAATGCGTGCTGATGTCTATAAACTTGTAAAAGAACACCCCGAAACAATAGACGCTCTTCGTAAAATGTATGATGCCCCTGCAGTAATGTCTGATGATTTTTACATGACAATGCACGAACTGTTGGCAAAATATCCGGATAAAGCACAACAAATTGTTGACGATATGTACTGTGTATCTAATTTTAAAAATAAAAAATACGGCTCTGAATTTCTTGGCGGTGACGAGGCAGAATTGATTAAATACCTTGCAGAACAATCTGAACAGGGCCGTGATAATGTATATTTGCTTTTGTCTTCAAACGACAGGTTTAAGATTAGCAAAGCCGCCAACGTCAATCCTTTCAGGCAACTTGATGAATTGAAAAAACAATACCCTCAGTATGAGAAAGATATCAATAATCTGGCTTTAAATACCGGCCGCTCTTATTCTCAAATTGAATCAATTATCAAAAATCTATCACCCGAAAATGCTGATGAGATTCTCTATATAGCCTCCAAAAACTCTAACCTCAATATTGAACATAATACAAATTCTTTTAAAATACTCGCTGACCTCAAAAAACAATATCCTCAACTTTCAGACTCTATTGTGGAACTTGCCTGCAATAAGAATATGGATATAATTGGTCTGCAAAAATTGATCGCTCTTATGGATGCTCATCCGGAATTTAAGACTGATATCATGCGTCTAAGCAGTGAAAAAATGTTTGATTATGACAATATATTCAAAACTCTGCAAGATTTTCAAGTTCACAGCGAATTTCGGGATATCATGTTTAATCCTGAAAAAACTGATGTTAACTATATTTCTAAAGAAGCTCCCTCCCCTGAATTAAAAAATAAAAGGGAAGCTGTCCTCAAAAATATTGCAAAAGAGGTTGATGGAACACAGCTTAAGCGCCTAAAATCAGCACTGGGAGACAAAATTTATAACATTGAGTGGGAAAAACTTATACCTCCAAATGCATCAAAGTCTGAAATACAAAAAATATTCTCTGATATTTATGAACGTACAAAGTTTTTTGCAAGATTAAAAAACCTTGAAGAGGCACACGGCAAAAATGGAAGATGGGCTTCTGAAATGAACGATATTTCAGATAAAGCTGCAATAAGGATTAAAAGCGGTGAAAGCTTTGAAGGTGTAATATCCAACATTGCAAATGATGTGCGCAATGATGTTAAATCTCATAAACGTATTAACGAATCAGGCGCAAATAATGCCAACAATGAAGCAGGTGTACCAAGAAACACCTACGATGTCTGTGATTTGGAATATCAAACCCCTTATGATGATTACTATTATGGCGAGTATAAAAAATATTTTGACAAAATAAGGTCTAAAAAACCGCCAAGACAATCGCCTTATCCTGATATGACTGTTACAAATGTTATACCGGAACTTGGTTTGATGGTTCACCCCAAGGCCTCACAATCATATGATGCAGGCATGCGGCATATCAATGACAGGTATAAGGAGTTGACTCCGTTCATAGAAAAAGTCAATTCCGGCCAGCCGTTAAGCAAAGCTGAATTAAAGCAGGCAAAAGCTAAAATAGCGGAAATACACTACCTTCTTGCCAATATAATGCCTTACAGGCGCGGTTCTGCGGGTATTGCCGATGCAATGACCAGGGCTCTTTGCAAAAGTCTGGGGATTGACTTGCCTCCTCTAAGAAAAGGCGTTGCTCTTGATTTGGAAGCTTTTCATTTGAATCTGGATGAATACATTGATAAATGGGATTCTTTCTTTGACTATTAAAATCTGCTAAAATATACGAAAGGTAATATATGGAAATAAATAAAATTTATACCCCAATAACCGAAGATACCCGCAGCACAAAAATAATTTCGCAGGGTGAATTTAACACAGGTAAAAATATGAACAAAAATACCGACAAGCTCATCAGCCTTATGACAGCAATGTACGAAATGCCAAAAACAGAAATTACCTCTCTTTTGGATAAATACGGAACAAAAATCCACAGCTCAAATGAACCTGAAAGAGATTTTTATTCTGTTGAAAACGGATTTGTAAAAGAAATGAACGGATTTGCCGCAAAATCTCAGGCAGAGGTTTTGAGGGCACTAAAAAAAACAGATATAAAAATTGCACCCGAATTTGTTGATAATGTTGAAACAGCACCGGATACATATTATTCTTTTGTAAAAACAGATTTTCAAAAACTTGTACCGTATCAACCCAACAAAAGGTTTGTAACAGACAAAGCCAAAAGAGACTTTATGAAAGATATTGTCAAACTTGGAAAAATGAATATTGCCAATGACTCTGTCTTTAAAAACCCGAATAGTTTATTTGTTACGCCTGACGGAGCGCATATAGTTGCAGCAGATTGGTCGCGGACTGGTTATTTATATCCTCAACAGGCTGCAGAGTATTTTGATAACATAAAACAAATATTGTAATCGTTATCTTGCAACTCTTCCCCACCAGCGGATTTCTCCGATTACCTCAAAATCATAGTCAGGGCAGCGTCTCAGGTCGATTTCAAAGCTTCTGTATTTTGGATTATCAGAAACAATTACAACTGTGTCCGGCGGGATTTTTTGCAGCCTTTTGGCATATAACTGCCCTTCAATTCTTACACAATATATTTTCCCATCGTATATTTCTTTTCTTGCATGGTCAACAAGCAGACTGTCGCCGCCTTCAATAGTGGGCATCATGCTGTCTCCCTGTGCAAAAATCATTTCGGTCTGGCTAGTGCTGACCCCAAGGTCTTTTGCAAGCTGTCTGCTGATTGAATATATGGCGGTTTGCACTTCGTTGTAAACAGTCACACCATAACCCATGCTGGCCGAGACTTCTCCAAGTACAGGGATGGAAATACAATCTTCTGTATTTTGGATTTTCGGTAATGTGTTTGCACTTGCAAGGTTTACATCAAAATGTTTGTCAAGTCTTTCTAGCTGCTCACAGGAAAGCTCTTTGTCTTTTATTTGATTTGCGTATTGTCTTGTTACGTCAAGCGCAATTGCAATATCTGTGTAACTTACTTTTCTGCGCAGTTTACCTGTTAATTCTTCAATAGCTTCGTATAATTTCATATTTACTCCCGTTTTGTATTTCTTATTATAAAATAATACTTGACAAATGTAAAGTAGTAAATTATTATAATATCAGTTAGACGAAAAGACACTTTCGAAAATACCAAAAAAGATTATTTTAGTCAAAAAAAAGCCTGACCCCCGAGATCAGGCAAGATATATACTTCATGACTAAGATAACATAAAGTATTTTTAAAAGCAAGAAAACAGCACAGAGCGTCTATTTTGGGGAATTAAACTTCGGAGATATACTTTGATAATTGCGAAAAATATCTACAATACAAAAACACTTCTTGGCATGCTGGATTTGGCGATTGATACATTGATAGAAAATGATGCTTGCTCCTGCTGCAAAATCTTTCCTTACAAAGATGAGCGCTGCAGCAAAATTGATTTGTGCAAAAATTTTATCTTCGAAGGTTTGCTAAACATATATAGGCGCAGAAAAAAAGATAAAAAAACTAATTTTCCATATTAACTCCCGTTTTATGGAACTCATCAACCATGACTGCGGGCGCTTTAACTAGCCTTTTGCGCCTGCTTTTTTTTGTTATCAGGAGATAGGGGAATAAAGATGCACGAAAAATTTTTTAACAAGTTAAATGACGAGCAAAAAGACATAGTTAAACTTGTCAAACAAGGGCTGACAAATATAGAAATAGGTGTGGAATTGGGTTACAGCGCTGACAGCATAAAAAAACGTTTGAGTGTAATTTACAAAAAATTTGGGGTGAGAAAGAGAATAGAATTGATTGACCTGATTTCGTGATATCATACGGATATGATAGATACTGTAATTTTTGACCTGGACGGCACACTTTTGTATACGCTTGAAAACCTGCATTTGAGCACAAATTATGCTCTTGATAAATACGGGTTTAAACAGCGTACGCTTAAAGAAATAAGGTCATTTGTCGGTAACGGGGTAGAATTGCTTATAAAAAGAGCTGTTCCTGATGATACGGATGAAATAACTACCGCAAAGTGCCTGGCTGATTTTAAAGAGCATTATGCGGCTACAATGTATGATAAAACACGGCCGTATGACGGCATTGTAGAAATGCTTGATAAATTAAATGCAGACAATATTAAATGTGCTATTGTCTCAAACAAATTTGATGCTGCGGTAAAAGAGCTTTGCGAAAGATATTTTGGCAAACGTATTTTATATGCAGTCGGAGAAAGAGACGGTATCCGCAAAAAGCCTGCACCTGATAGTGTTTTGGAAGTTATCAGACAGATAGGCGGAAAAAATTGTGTTTATGTTGGCGACTCAGAAGTTGATATACAAACTGCCCAAAATGCCGGTATACCCTGCATCAGCGTTAGCTGGGGGTATAAGGATAAAGATTATTTGCAAATGCAAGGTGCTGAATTAATAGCCGGTGATGTTGCGTCTTTGCTCAATTGTTTGTATAAAATTTAATCTTTAGGTTTTGGCGGTTGATACCATTGCAAAACATCCGGATAAATGCAGTTGTCCTCGCATTCTCCTTTTTTTCCGGCAAAAAATATTTGTTCCAGCTCGGATTTTTGTTTGTTTTGTAGAGCAAAAAAATACTGGTCTTGCCTTATGAGTACGGCAATTTCCCGTTCATCTTCAATGGAGGGGGAAGAAATACTTTCCAGTATATCCAATCGTTCTTTTATTTTTCTTCTGGCTGCTTTAATGGCATCAATTATTTCATCTGCATTTTTTAGCACTTGAGAATCCTCATCGTGTACCACTTTTAATTCAAAATCTTTAGTAATTCTCGAAAATGATGAGCCCATAAATCTACACACCTTTATAATACTACTTCTTTATAAATAAAAACACCTGTTATATACGGATTTCATAATTTATATATATTGTTACAAAAGTTAAAAGAAATCTCCAAAAACCGGCTGTTTTAACTTGATTAATAAATATACTTGTGTTTTCATAGAATTAAGATAAGAGCCAGCCCTTTTGACCTAAATCCTCTTGAAAAAATGTCTTTACGGCTGAAAGACAGTCAAATCGGGCAGATGCTTGTATAAGCATTTTTATTAAACAAGAAATTAAAACTACAGGAGAATTAAACCAGATGGTTAAAATCAGACTTAAAAGACTCGGATATAAAAAGAACCCGACATACAGAATTGTTGTTATCAACGATTTACAAAAAAGAGAAGGTAAGCCTATTTGCGAATTAGGCCACTACAACCCTAAAACAAAAGAAATGAAACTCGACAAAGCAACTGCTTTGGAATGGATTTCTAAAGGTGCAAAACCGACTGAAACTGTTCAATACCTCATCAACAATTGCGATGACGAAGGTAAATTAATCTATAAAGAAAAAACAGAAAAGAAATTGTCTAAAAAAGCTTTGGCTAAACTTGAAGCTGAAAAAGAAGCTAAAGCTCAGGCAGAAGCTGAAGCTGCTAAAGCAGCAGAAGAAGCGGCAGCTGCCCCGGCTGAAGAAGCACCCGCTGAAGAAGCTCCTGCTCAATAGTTTTAACAGGGGAAAAGAACACTTATTAAGCCGCCAATCAAATATTGAATGGCGGTTTTTTTTGTTAAAATGGTATTATGAAAAAAGTATTGATAACATTGCCCAACAGTATTGCGGGAACTCTTATTTTAAAAGGATTTAAACAGGGCTTTAAATCAAACGGCTGTTTTGTAAGGGATGTTGACCTGAGAGAGCTGACAGTTGATGATATTAAACGATTTAAGCCGGATATAATTTTCGGCTATGACTACGGCTTTTTATTCGGTGAAGACAGGGAGCTTACTGATTATATTCTCGAGCACCAAAATGAATATAAGCTTGTCCATTATTTTGCAGATGAACCAAATGGCAAATATGCTTATGTTAACAAGCCGCAGCTGTTTGAAGAATTCAAAAAAGTTGATGCTGTTTCTTATATGTGGGACAGAGAGTTTGTCGATGAATTGCCAAATTGCAGTTATATGCCTCTTGCCGTCAATTACAAGGCTTACAAATCTGATTTGACAGACTTTGTTGTACCAAAATATGATATCTCGTTTGTTGGCCGTCCGTTAACAGACAAACGCCAGAGGATTCTCGCTGCACTTGTCAGAAAATTTGGCAAAAAGTTGAACATCTTTTCTTATGAAAAACACTTTTTGCAAAGTCTTGATGACATGCGTGACAAACATTTTTTAAATGAATACGAGCTGGATATTTATAAAAGTGCATACAGGGGATTTTTGAAAACAGAAGCTGAAATAGCAGAGGTTTATGCTAATACAAAAGTAAATATAAACATAACACTGCAAGGCAAGTCAGGGCTTAATTACAGGGTTTTTGAAGTACTTGCTTCCCGTGGCTTTTTGCTCACAGATGATATGGAAGACATTAGGCGTAATTTTATTGTGTCAAAAGAGCTTGAGGTATACAAAAATATTGATGACCTCATTGATAAAACTTCATTTTATTTAAAACATATTGATATCGCACAAAGAATTGCCTTTATTGGTTATGCAGATGTTGTCAAAAGCCATAGCTATACAGCTAGAGCAAGAAAGATAATTGAGGATTTGCGCAGGCTTGATGTATAATTATAAAAGTTAAAGCGTAAGGGTAAGGAGTTATTATGAAGGATTTACAATCTGGCGCACAATCAGCAATAGAATACGGAGTAGTCGTACTTTTGCTGGTAATTATATTTGCCGGTTCATACAAACTCTATAAAAACTGGACAACACCCGAGCCGGCAAGGATTCATCAGGCTAATCTTGTCAAAAGCAAAAAGCTGATGGAAAAACCTTCACGTGAGCTTTGTACTTATGTTATGAACCAATGCAAAGCAAGATATGACATGCAATAGGTCTATTTTTTGTTTAAATAATCTTTGAATTTCTTTTTATGTACCGTATAGCCGCAGCCTTCGTGCATGTCTGCAGGGTAGCTGATTCTTGGCATAGGATAGCGTTTGCACATTGCAAGACGTTTGTCATAAACTGAACATAATCCCTCTTTTGTTACGTATTTGCACGCAAAGATAAGGTTGCCTTCTTTGTCTTTTCCTTTTATGTAAAAACGTTTATAGGCAGGGTATAAAAACTGCATTATTTTGAATTCTTTTGGGGTGTATGTGTCAAAACTGTACATATAATTGCAGCATTTGCCGCATTTTTTGCATTCACCGGTAATTTCGTACTCCATTTTTTCGGGTACAAAATAAGAAAGAAATTCATAATATATTGATTTTAAAAAATCCAACATACTATGATTTTAGCATAATGGTTCTTTATTTTCGCTAGTGCGTGATTATTACACCCTGAACTTCTTTTTGTGCGTTTAAGGATTGTTTAAGGCTATGCATCAGCTCTGCTGCTGTATTTGCACTGTAAAATTTTCCGCTTGTCACGAGTGCAGTACACTTGAGCTGGTTGTTTGCTTCCTGGTCATAAATATTAAACGCTATAACATCAATATAAATGTCCTGACGGGTTTTTGTCAGCTCCATTACATAATCGCACGGGCTTTCGTCACAGTTTTCTCCCCCATCTGTGAGCAGTATTATTCTTTTTTTACCTTTTACACCGGCAAAATCACAGTTTACTGCCTGTTTTAGAGAATATGTTATTGGCGTCCAACCTGTTGGCTGCAAAGAAAAAAGAGCGCTTTGTATTTGTGCTGCGCTGCCTTTTATCATTGGTACAAGAAGGCTGCTGGCTTTGCACGCCATACCCGGTACCATGTAGCCGCCTTTATGTCCGTAAACTCTAAGACCCACACGCTGATTCTTGGGAATTTGGGGTAACAGCTCTTGCATTGTATCAAGCATCATATTGATTTTTTTTGTGCCGTGAAGCTTTTCAGACATACTATTTGAAAAATCCACAATAAAAAGGACAAATTCTTCATCAGAATCTTTAACCGCACAACCCTTCTGTGGTGCGGAATTTACCCCTACCCCCTTTACAAATAGTGTGAAAAGTACTATAAATATAATAATAAGTTTTCTGGAATAAAAATTAAAGTTGATTAGTTTCATATTTAGGAGTCCCGAATGAGTACAAAAGTGTTCGAGCCGCAAAGACGTGATTTTTTTGAGGTACTTAATACCCGTAAAACTATCAGAAAATATACGCTGGATAAACCCCCCATTGAGGCTATAAAAATAATAGCCGATGCGGGCAGACAGGCACCTTGTGCAACCAATACCCAGAACTGGGAATTTATTGCTGTGCTTGATGACAGAGTAAAAGAAAAAATGGCACGTGCTGTTGAGCAAAAATATGATGAGCTTCAGCAAAAGGTTGACAACGATATTGATAAGGCCAAGCTAAACGGCTATAAATATTATTCAATGTTTTTTACAAAAGCTCCTGTCGTGTTTGCAGTGGTAGAAAAACAGAGAATTTCTACTATTTTAACAATACTTGAAAAAAACGGTATGACAAAAGCCGAGCTGGATAACTATGATACACGTTCATCGATTTTGAGTATGGGAGCAGCAATAGAAAATATGTCTTTGACTGCTCATGCACTGGGGCTTGCAACGTGCTGGATGTGTGCACCTGTTGTTGCTCACAAAGAATTCGGCGAGATACTCGGGGTTAAAGAGCCTGATAAAGTTATCACTCTTTTGACAGTGGGGTATCCCGACGGGGATAACTTTTCAAGGCCGCCCAAAAAGGAACTTGATGAGGTTTTTCGAATAGTTTAATAATTCATATAAAAAAAGAGGGTTTTAAACCCTCTTTTTTATACTAAACCCAACATTTTTTTGTACCAGCTGAATGTTTCCAATTCGAGTCCGTTAAATGTTGTTTTTAAGCATTGTCTTTTCAAGTAGTTTTCAAATTCATCGTTGAATCTTGATTTTACTTCTTTAACTTCCGTTGATGCAGTTTTAGTAGACATAGAGCCTCCTTTACAGAAAATGTGAACCTATATATTTATATCAAACCTAGACCTTATGCGAATAATTATATCACACTTTTTCCAAGTTTGCCAGCAGATTTACTATAATTGTAAAACTTGTAAACGTAAAATTTTGCTAAAAATCAAGAGATTTTGAAGATTTGTATCTTTACATTATTTTACAATTAGGTGTAACAAATACATTTATATCAACGACTGTTTGTTCGTTACAATCGTTCTTGCTATTTTACCGGGCGGATGCAGTCTGTCGCCGGATGGCAAATCGCCATATTTTGACCTTATTCTGTTAATAAGATTTTTCTTTTCGGGGTCGGGTTCAAAAAATAATTTTGCATACACGCTTACCCCGTCTTTAATAATAGGTGCGTCGGAGTCAGAAAACAGGTCTCCGTACTTTTTAATAAAAGCACGATGTGCTATTGCGTTCATCCCCAGGAAGTTTAACTCCTCCTGGACAGAACTTTTACCGTCTTTGTCTTTGGCATGGCCTGCTTCGTGCAAAATAGCCTCTCCAATCGCCAGAATAACAGGAAAATCTTTTGTATTTTTATATTTTTTGTTGATTAATATTGCATTTTTAGAAAAATCATATTGCGCATGAATCGTCTTTTCATAAGGTTTGGCAAATGAAATTCTGATATTGGATTTTTCAATAAAATCAACACATTCTTTACCCGAGTGGAAGGGCAGCTCAATGCCCATGTTTTTTACATACCTCATATCTTCCGGAGAAAAAACAAGGTCATTGATTTCGGACAGCGCTGTCTGAATAGATGTGTCTCTCATCCAGGGCATGTCCCGCATAAAGTCTATTTCTTTGGCACGTCTTAATTCCACAGGGTCTGTGGCGCTTTTTTTCCAGTTATAATTGCCCATTGAAGAGGCAATGTTGGCAAAAACGGGTGAAATAGGTGTCATTAGATTAGTTTTCGTTATCGTAAGTGATTGTATAATTAGGGCTTACTGCCAGCCAGCGGAAGGTTTCCGCGCTTTCGGTTTCATCTTCGGGTATGTCCATAACAAAAGTACCGCCGTATCTTCCTCTGGAAAAGTTGACGTAGCCCTGTTTAGATAAATTTTGCAAAGCTTTTCTTATTGTGTTGGACGAAACATCAAAATGTTCTGACAATGATTCCATTGATGGTAGCTTGTCTCCAATTTCAAAATTGTCTTTAATGTAATTTTTGATTATATTTTCAATTTTTTGATAGCTGTAAAATGCTGCATCACGCGCCGAAGCAAAGATAGTGGCTTCTTTTATTGATATTTCATTTTGCGGCTGCAAGAGGTTTTCGTAAGGCAATTTTATTACAGTTGTGCCGTATCTTCCTCTTCTGGCAAGAAGGTAGCCTTCTTCAATAAGGTTTTTCATAGCATCGTGTACTGTTTTAATGCTTACTTTGAGTATTTCGGAAAGTTCCTGATGTGCAGGCAGTCTGTCGCCTACTTTAAAATTTGCTTTAATATAGTCCTTGAGCTCTGCTTCTACTTTTTCAACAAGTGTGTCAGCGCTCAATTCTTCGCTTTTTAGGAATTCTTTTTCCGTATCGTCAAATTCAGGTGTTTTTTTCAAAATCCAGTTAGACTCGTTGGAGCGGAATGCTCTTGGGGCGATTATGCCTTGAGAACCAAGATAATCAAGAGCAAGTCTTGTAGTGTTGGTTGAATTGCCTATTGCAGCAGAGAGTGCTCTTGCCGAGGGCAGAGGGTCGTTAACTTTTATATCATTATCAATAATGTATTTTTTGATTAGAGCAATGACTTTTTCTCGCTTGGAAGAGGCTTTTCGTATAATAGGGTCAGTAGAATCAGAGCTTCTTATAATGGTGCCGATTCTTTGTTTGGATTCCAAAAATCCTGCGTCTTCGACAAATCTTATTGCATTTTGAATGGTACCGACGCTTACACCCAGATAATAGGCAAGGTCTTGCTTTTTGGGCAAAAGTGAGTTTTCTTGCAAACGGCCTTTTTGCACGCCTGTTTTAATCCAGTCTGTGAGCCATTTTTTTATGACAGAGTCTTTTGACTCAAAAGAATTTTTAAAGTTAGGAATTTCTTTTGGCAGTTGTGAAATTTCAATTCTTTTTAATTCTGCTTTTTCTATTTTTTCAAAACCTGTTTCGTTTTTAATATTTTTGTTTGATGCAGTTTTATCACTCATTAGGGTTGAACCTCCACACATTATTTAGCTAATGTTACCATAATTATAAATAAACAACAAGAATTTTTTTGTTAGTTTTTTTCACGATGTAAATAAAAAGTTTACAAAAGCTAATTCAGGCTTATCGGGTCGCTAAAACCGTCCAGATATAAAAATGTGTTTTTTCTTTGAACAGGAGAGTAGTCTGCTTGCCTGTATTGGGCATGCATTTTTTTCATAATGCCGTAGGCTGCATTATATACAGCATTTGTTTTTTTTATGTATAAATTTTTTGCCTTTTCAAAAAACTCCCGCACTCTTTCGTCCTGGTTGTTTGCTCTTATTGCTGTGAGAGAAATATCTCTCAATTGTTGTCTGTATTGACTTGTTGGTATACTCAATTGTTCGGCTGCCTTTTGTATATGTACAGGCATTACATAAGCCATTTTGTCTGCGGTTGTATCTATAGAGTTAATTTTTTTGTGTATTTTCTCTGCCTGATACTCTGTGTATTCTTTTGTTTCCATCAAAAGTTTTTGGCTGTGTTTGTCTTCTGCTTTGTCTAAAAAATACTCCTGATACAATGTCTCTGCTTCAAAAAATAAAGCTTCCTTTTGTGCTTGAGTTGAGGCTTTGTCCATTTTTTCTGACAGTGCATTCAGTCTTGATATGGGGTATTTGTCTTTTGATAACTTTTCTTCAATCGTTTTTACTGCTTCTTGATAGATGCTGTTTGCTTCATCCTGACGGTAATCTATGCAAGAACGCAGGTTGTTGAGCTGCTGGGCATAATAATCTGCCAAAACTTTTTCAATAGTATTGTTCCCTTTTGTGTAAAAGCTGTCATAGGTAAAGTCGTCTTCAAAAAAATCTCTTTTAAATCCCGGTTGTTTAGCGGAGTGAGGATTTAATTTAGAAAATGTTGTAGAAAAATTAACTGCTCTTATCATCTTTTCTCTCTTTAAACTAATTGTCACCTTAAAAGCTTTAAGTCAGGAAAGTAAAATTTTTGCCGGTTATTTGTTTAATTGTTACAAATTTGTTTACAAATTTACAGCAAGAAGGCAATTTGAACAGCACAAATGTTTTTACATGTTTATCAAGGATATTTATTAAAGGAGACAATTATGGGCGAAGGCTTTTCAGTAGTAGACACATCTCAGGGCAAAATAGTATATAGAGCAAAAGACGGCACAACAAACAGCGCCTTTAAATTAAAAGAAAAAAACGGACAAATCCAGATTTTTGCACAGAATGTAGATATTATGCTGCCGAAAAATTCTGCCACAAAGCTTGCTATAACAGATGACGGAAGCTTTTTTAACGCTAAAAAATCTAAAAACGTAACTGTCATTGACGGAGCCGAAAATGACGGCAAAAAATATGCAGATGAAATAATACTCGACGGTGATGAGCTCAGATACATTGCCGCAAGAAAAACTGACGGCAAAAATCCTTTGTGGGCTAAAGATTCAGGTGGCGGAGACAAAATTTATGTAACTAACGGTAACAACAATAGAGTTTATGCAAAAAGCGGAAACAACGTATTTGTTTCCGGTGATACAAAACATACTGTTGTAGAAGCTTATCAGGGAACATATGTAAAAGATGCAAGCGTATCAACTACAGTAGAGGCAAAAGCTTCTCCTCATACAAAGGGTAAAAATCCTTCATCAAATATTTTTGTAGAAGGCAGTGATTTTACTATGGTAAAAACAGAAAAAGGCACTGTTGTAGAAACAAACAACAAGCCGATTATTGTTACACCGGAAGGCGATAAACTGTTTGATGAATACAGAAAACAATTTTAATATTTGATAATCAAAACGTAATTTTTTCCTATTGTTGCTTCAAGTGTCTCACTTGTAGTAATATATAGGTATGGAAATAAAAAATAATCAAAATAAAGACATCAAAGAGCAGCTTCTTGAACAAATAACAAAGAACCCTGCTGATGAAAAAAACTATGAAGAATTGAGCAAAATATATATTGCCGAACAAAATTATGAAGAGGCATTAGGGCTATATGAAGCTTTGCTCAATGTTAACCCTCTAAACGCACAGGCTCTTATCAACGCCGGCAGTTTAAATTTCTATTTCAGAAATATTGATAAATCGATTGATTATTATTCAAGAGCAGCTGAAATAGAATCAAAGAGTTTTTCTATCTATATGAACCTCGGCAATGCATATGCCGAATTGAACAATTTTGAACAGGCAATGAAAAATTATACAAAAGCGCTGGAGCTGGAATCAAACAGTGCACCTTTGTACAACGCAATCGGCCTTTTGTATCAGGATAACAAAGATTTTTTAAGTGCAATTGTATACTATGACAAAGCCATAACAATTGATGACACAAACCCTGAAAACTATATAAATAAAGCCAGTGCACAAATGTCTATGCACATGTACAGAGAAGCTGTAAAATCCTTGAAAAAAGCTGTTTCTCTTGATTCAAAAAATCTTAAAGCTCTTATTTGTATGGCAAACTGCTATTCATCCTTAAGAGATTTTGAAAATGCTGATAAGACATTTGAAAAATGCTACAAAGTAGATAACAGAGTATATCAGGTTTATGTGTGCCATGCGATTTCTTACTCTGATGCAAATAGAATAGACATGGCAATCAGTAAGTATAAAGAAGCGATAGAAGTTGCTCCTGATATGCCCAATGCTTATATTTTGCTGGGTAATATTTATGTTGACAGAAGAATGTATCTTGAAGCTCTTGACTGCTACAAAAAAGCTTCTCAAATTCAACCTCAAGACGCAAAAACATATACCTTCATCGGCAATACATACTTTATGCTTGATGATTTAACAAATGCGATTTACACTTACCGCAGTGCATTGAAATGTAATGAAGAATCTATTGAAAACAAACTTGTTTACATAGAAATTTTGCAGGAATACATAAAGAGAAAAGAAGCTGATACACAGGCTGTATCTTAGTTTCGGGAGAAGAAATTGGCAGTTCCGAGATATAACTCACCATCACTTTTTGAAAAATTGGTTGCCAGTGCATCGTATATTTTTCCGCTGGTCGGTTTTGTTTTTGTAATAATTACCGCACTTTTGAAAAAAGATATGAAAGCATTTTTAAAATATCACATTTTTCAGTCCATTTTTATTGCGTTTACTCTATGGCTAGTAGTATCAGGGCTTGGTTTTTTGATGAAATTTGTGAGCTATATCCCCGGTGTTAAAAATGTCGTGGGGATTATTACATTTTTCCTCAACACACCTTTGTTCTATGGCTTTTCTATAATAACTTTTTTATACTTTTTATTTGTTATTTATTTGATTATCGGAGTATTAAGAGGTTCAGACAGTTATGTGCCGTGGATATCCGATGTTATCAAAACTAACCTGAGAGGGCAGATTTAGTATATGAAATTTGATAGTATTACAGTACAGGGGTTTCATCAAGCAAAAGATAACAGACATTGTATACCCGTACCGATTTACCAGACAACGGCTTTTGACTTTGATAATGTGCAATATGCCGCTGATTTGTTTGACCTGAAAACTTCCGGTGATATTTATACAAGAATATCAAACCCCACAACACAGGTGCTGGAAGAACGTGTGGCTGCTCTTGAAGGCGGCGTAGGTGCTCTGGCTGTGTCTTCCGGACAAGCTGCATCATTGATTGCTGTTTTAAATATTGCAAAGGCCGGTGATGATGTTGTTGCGTCTTCAACTTTGTACGGCGGGACATTCAATCTTTTGCATTCAACATTAAGAAAATTAGGCATCAACACTATTTTTGTTGAAGGCGAAACATATGAAGATTATGAAAAGGCAATAACTCCAAAAACAAAATGCCTTTTTACAGAAATGGTGGGCAACCCAAAATTAAATGTGCTGGATATAGAAGCTGCTGCAAAAGCTGCTCACAAACATAATATCCCGCTGATTGTAGACAATACCGTACCGTCTCCTTATCTGTGCCGTCCTTTTGAATGGGGTGCGGATATAATTGTTCATTCTTTGACAAAATATATCTCCGGCCACGGAAACTCAATGGGCGGAATGATTGTGGATTCAGGCAGTTTTGACTGGAAGGCTTCGGGCAAGTTTCCTGACCTTGTCGAGCCGGATGAAAGCTATCACGGCTTGAGCTACACGGAATCCTTTGGCAAAGCTGCATTTATTGTAAAAGCAAGAGGCCAGCTTTTAAGAGATTTTGGTTCCTGCATCAGTCCTTTTAATTCTTACCTGACCTTATTAGGGCTGGAGACACTGCATTTGAGAATGCAAAGAGTCTCTGATACGGCTATTAAGGTTGCACAACACCTTAAAAATCATCCTCAAATCGCATGGGTAAACTACCCCGGACTTGAGGAAAGCGAGTATTATCCGCTTGTAAAAAAATATATGCCTAAGGGTGCGTCTTCCATAATAAGCTTTGGTATAAAGGGCGGAAGGGATGCCGGTATAAAATTTATAGAAAATGTAAAACTTTTAATTCATGCAACAAACATTGGTGATTCCCGCTCGATTATTACTTATCCTTGTTTGACCACGCACAGGCAGCTAAACGATGAGCAGCTCAAGGCTTGCGGTATTTCCGATGATTTTATGCGTCTGTCTGTTGGCCTTGAGGATGTTGATGATATAATAAATGATATTGAGCAGGCAATAGAATAATTTATAGATAAAGAAAAGGAATATGAAAAAAGATGCAAAGTTACGTTCAATCAAAGGTTAGAGACATTGTTGATTTCCCTAAAAAAGGAATTGTTTTCAGAGATATTACAACAGCCGTAAAAGACCCGAAGGCTCTAAAATTTATGATTGACTTTTTGACAGAGCAATTTGAAGATAAAAAAATTGATTATGTTGCAGGTGTTGAATCAAGAGGCTTTGTGTTTGGCTCTGCTCTTGCTTACAACCTCGGTGCAGGTTTTATCATGGTAAGAAAACCCGGCAAATTGCCTGCTGATGTAATTTCTCAAGAATATTCACTTGAATACGGTACTGATAAAATTGAAATCCATGCTGATGCTGTTGAACCCGGCAAAAATGTGCTTGTTATAGACGATTTGCTCGCTACAGGCGGTACTGTTGATGCTGCTTGCAAACTTCTTAAAAAAGCAGGTGCAAATGTTGTGGGTGCCGGCTTTATCATTGAGCTTTCCGACCTTGGCGGAAGAGAAAAACTCAAAGATATTGAAGTTACGTCAATGATTCAGTACAAAGGCCTGTAATTTTAATCATTGGCCAGCTTTGATTTTGTTTCGATAAACAGATTCATAAGCTCAATATCGTCATAATCTATATAAGCCATTTGAAACAGGTTTTTTCCTGCTTTAACGGTTATCTGGTTGTCTGCATTTGGCCTGATTAAATTACGCGGTATTTTAATCTGCTGATTGTCTCCGTTAAGGTTCAACTCTGCAATCATGTTTCCGTTAAAAAATATCTGCGGAGGAGACGCATAGGTTGTAGTGACCTTGGATTGTCCCATATCTCTGGCCATTTTTGTATCTATTCCTATAACAGAGCCAATGACGAGGTATGCGTCTTCGTTTGGCGGAAGGTTTCCTACTTTAAAACTTTTTGTATAAAAAGGTCCTATGGCTTTAATTCTGAATTCTGCTGCGTTGGCGGAATTTTCAGAGTAGTTGTCATCACCTATGTGATACATATTTTTGTCGATAATAATATCGTGGGGATTTGTTTTTTCAATACCAACAACAATGGGTTTTGAAAGAGATTGGCCGTCAACTGTCAGGGAAAAAGGCTTGTATCCGTCCTTTTGCACAGACATGATAGTTGGCGCATCTATTTTTGCACCGAGAGAGAATCTGCCTTCGTTGTCGGTTTTTGTTTTGTATCCTTTTGATGGCAAGCTTACATCAGCCTGTGATACGGGTGATTGGGTGCGTGAGTCAATGACTTGGTTGTAGTCTCCCACTCCGCTTTTTTCTATGTTTCCGTTTATCGCTGCGCTTGTTTGCAGGCATGGAATACATAAAGACAGGGCCAGAGCACAAACTCCTAATATCTTAAATTTGTTCATTTTATCCTCCCGATTTTATTTCTTATTTGACAATTTTAAATAAAATCAGAAGATGAACTATGCCACACACGGGCTAATCTTTTTGTATACTATTCCCCTCTTGGCAGCAAAGTACAGCCTGTGTTGGGGTTGTATTCGCATATGCAGTTTTTGCCGTTGTTTTTGGCGTTGTATAAAGCAACGTCTGCAAGCTCAATCAGAGTTTGCTCATCAAGTGCGCAAGACGGGTATTCACTCATACCAATACTGACTGTCGGACAAATATAGATGTCGTCTTTTACATTGATTTTTATGTTGCTAATATTTTTTCTTATTCTTTCTGCAATGATTTTTGCGTCTGTAATATTTGTTTCAGGCAGGATAACAGTAAACTCTTCACCGCCGTATCTTGAGGCAATGTCAATCTTACGGACTGTTTGAGCAATACAGCTGGCAATTTCTCTTAAAACCTGGTCGCCTACAGGGTGGCCGTAGGTGTCGTTTACGCTCTTGAAGTTGTCAATATCCATCATCAACAGGGTCATTTCATGGTTGTATCTGGAGGAACGTTTAATTTCGTTTTCAAGCAATGTATAGAAATGCCTGTAGATATAAAGCTTTGTAAGACCGTCTTTTGTTGCAAGCTCGTATAATTTTGCGTTGTCTATGGCAATAGCTGCCTGGTTTGCAAGTGCTTCAATAAACTCTAGGTCCTGTTTGTTAAACAGTTTTCCGTTTAGCTTATTTGTAATGTTGATAACCCCTATTGGCTCGCCTTTGGCAATCAAAGGCACGCACAAAAGCGAATTAACATTGAGATCCTGTCCGTTATCTATGAATCTCGGGTCATTCTGGCCGAGGTTTGAGATTATGGATTTTTTCTCAACAAATACCGTACCTGCAATGCCCTCGCCCACTTTGATTTTTGAGCATTCTATAAGACCGTTGTTGATTTCTGTCTCCAGATTTTTGTCAGCCAGGCCGTAAACAACTTTTGTTTGCAAAACGTTTTCTGCAAAGTTGTAAAGCATTAAAGAGCCTTTTTCCGCGTCAATTGTCTCAAGCGCTTTATTCAAAATAACACGCAAAAGTCGTTTGAGGTCGTCAATAAAATTAACAGCCTGTGAAATATTATACAAAATAGAGATGTTATGCAGTGATTTTTGAAGTTTTTTAAGGTCGTTTTCCTGGTCTCTTCTTTTTATGTATTTGATAAGAATCGGGCCAATGTAGTTAAAAACTTTTGAAAGATAATGCAAATCTTCATTGCTAAAATCTGTACCGTCTGTTTTTGTACCAATTGAACAGATAAAGTATGGTATTGAATCTTTTTGAAACAGTTTAAAATAAGAGCTGTGAAGGTTATCCAGAGCGTATTTTTCCCAGAATGAGCGATATATTGGACTGCCGGCATCATCAGATACTTTGATGAATTCGTTTTTGTTTAAAACTTCCCAGAAACCTTCTTCATCGTTTTCAAACTGAAAAAATTCCTGATCATCAGATTTTTGGCTTGCAACCATGTAATAAACTTTGTCATGGTTAATAAAAAATCTGACATTTTCAATGCTCAAGGCTTCTGTAATAAAACCTGTCACTTTTTCTATCAAGTCCTCAATAGAGTCAGCCTGTGTGGCGATAATGCTTAATTCAAACAGGCTGTTAAGGTCATAGAAATTTTTTTGTAGTGTGGTTATTTTATCCGACAGATTTTCCATAATAACTATTTTATTAGAATTTTTAGAATAATTCAATCAATTAAATAGAGTGGTTATTTTGTGTTTAAATTAAAATATTTTTCTTGTAAAACATCTTTTTTTGCGCTATTTTGGTGTTGAATATGCGCAATGCATGAGTACAAAAGAGGAGAACTCAAAAAATGGCAGAAAGAAAATTAGTTGGAACAAACGAAATGTTCAAAAAAGCATTAGCTGGCGGATATGCTATCGGTGCTTACAACGTAAACAACATGGAAATTTTGCAAGCTATTGCCGAAGCTGCTGAAGAAACTCGCTCACCTATTATTTTGCAAGTTTCAGCAGGTGCAAGAAAATATGCTAACCAAACTTACCTTGTTAAACTTGTTGAAGCTGCATTGGCTACAACTACAGTACCTATCGCTTTACACTTAGACCACGGTGCTGATTTCGAAATTTGTAAAGCTTGTATCGACGGCGGTTTCTCATCAGTTATGATTGACGGTTCAAGATTTTCGTTTGAAGAAAACGTTGCAGTTACTAAAAAAGTTGTTGAATACGCTCACGAAAGAGGCGTTTCAGTAGAAGCTGAATTGGGTAAACTTGCAGGTGTTGAAGACGATGTTAATGTTGATGCTAAAGACGCTAAATACACTAACGTTAAAGAAGCTGTTGAATTTGTAAAACAAACAGGCTGTGACTCTTTAGCTATTGCTATCGGTACATCTCACGGTGCTTACAAATTCTCTGGCGAAGCTAAATTAGACTTTGACAGACTCAAAGAAATCAAAGATGCTTTGAAAGAAGCAGGTTTTGGCGATTATCCGATTGTATTGCACGGTTCTTCTTCAGTTCCTCAAGAGCTTGTTGAAAAATGCAACAAATACGGCGGAAACCTTCCTAACGCTCAAGGCGTACCTGAAGATATGCTTAACTATGCTTCTAAACACGGCGTTGCTAAAATCAACATCGATACAGACTTGAGATTGGCAATGACTTCTACAATCAGAGAATTCTTTGTAGAACACCCTGAAAAATTCGACCCGAGAGAATACATGGGACCTGGCAGAACTGCTGTTAAAGAAATGGTTATGCACAAAATGAGAGACGTTTTGGGTACAGCCGGTCACGCTGATGACTAAGTTTTAATACAAATAAACTTAAAAAACCGTTTTGAATTTTCAAAACGGTTTTTTTTATTATTTACTAGCAAGCACTTTGTGTATTGCATTTTGTTGGTTTAGTTTTTCGTATTTGTTAATGTCTTTCATTATCCTGCTTGCATAAGCATATTTGATGCTGGAGCTGTTGTAGTTAACAAGAGCGGTTCTTATATTGCCGCCGGACTCTCTCAAACGTGCTTCATACAACAACGCTCCTATTCTGAGATTGAGCAGAGAGTTTGTCTGTAAATCGTTATAAAGTTGTTTGGGGCTTTTATATTTTGATGTTATGTTTTTTAATTTTTTGTGATAAAAATCAGGTCTCAAAAACATATCTTTAACAGTGATGCTTGTTATTTGCATCATACCTTTACCGTTTTTTGATATTATATCTTCTGTAAAATGTGATTCTTCTTTTGCTATACAAGCAATGTGCACAGGGTCAAGATCATATTCTCTTGCTACTTTTACAATATTTTGTGCAATTTTTTCTTTGTTTTCGGGGTGGGTAAAGTTTTTATCTTCTGTCATGATTTTTGTTACAACAGCTTTTTGTTGTTTTCTTAACAGGGAATCAGCTTTTCTTATCATTATTGAACGATTAATTTCCGCAAGTTTTTGTTGAGCACTGAACCAGTCTGTGGTGTGTTCTCGCGGCTTTAACTCAGGGACATGGGTATTTAATACTTTTTCAAGTGCTAGTGTATCATTTTTCATAATCCCGCTGCCACCAAGTGCACCTGCGAGCTCAAGGCCGAATACACATTTTTTTGCTGCTTTTTTCATGGGGATTTTTCTTAGCAGCTGTACCCCATTTATTTTTTTAATCATGTTATTAATGTCTCTTTGTTTAAGTGATTTTTTTTAGCCTAAAAATTTTAGCACCAAGGTTTTGTTAATGCAATATAAACATAAGAGTGATTTTATTTGTTAAAAAAGTTGTTTTTATTGAATAAAGCACATATAATTAAACATTATGGATGAAAAATATAAAAATATACTGGGGAGAATTCCTGATATACTCTCGTCTGATGACGATTTAGAAAAAAATTTCGAAAAATCCGTTCTGGAATTTAAAGAAATTTTAGACTTTGATAATGCATATATTTGTTATCTCAATGCGGGTTGTGCAAATATTCAATTTCGCATGACTTATTCTGAAAGCGCACCTGTTGCACAGGATGAGAGTGTGATTAATTTTCCCGAGATATTAAAAACCAAGCTATATGAAAACAGCGTTTTTGTCTTTGATGAAGCTTCCAAATTTTTTAAAGCGTTAAACCTTCAAAAAACAGACTCTTGTTTTATGCTTGCAAAATTAAATATTAGAGAAACCGTATTCGGGTTTATGCTTGTAACAAGGCATAAAAGTCTGCCTTTTACACAGGATGATGAGGAGCTTGCAAAAGCTTTTAGCGCACTTGTTTCTTATTCAATAAAAGATTCTGAACTCTCAAATGTATTCAAATTGCAATTAAGAGCTCTACAAGACAGCATTGTGGATAAAACAGAAGCCTATGCGACCATAAAAAAACAGAACGAAAAAATTCTTGCAGCTGACAAACTCAAAAACGAGTTTCTTGCAAATATCTCACACGAGCTTCGTACTCCGTTAAATGCAATTATAGGTTTTTCAGAGGCGCTTTCAATGAAAATGTTCGGGCCTTTGAACGAAAAACAGGAAGAATACGTATCAGACATCCATGTCTCAGGCCTTCACCTTCTTGGCATGATTAACGAGATTCTGGAGCTTTCAAAAATCGAAGCCAAGGCCGTAAAGCTTGCACTTTCCAGGTTTAATCTTCAAACTTCCTTAAATGAAGTTGTTAATATTGTCCGGCCTCTTGCAAATAAAAAACATATTGAGCTTGAAAAAACAACAAAAGACTTTTTGGAAATAGATGCGGATTATCAAAAGATTCAACAAATTTTGTACAATCTTTTAAGCAATGCCATAAAATTTACACCCGATGACGGAAAAATAGAAATAGGCTACACTCACAACGATGAAGATGTTCAGATTTTTGTTAAAGATAACGGTGTTGGCATAGACAAAAAATATGAAGGCAAAATTTTCGGCAAATTTGTACAGCTCAATAATGTGTATTCCAAAAAAGAAAGCTCAACAGGGCTGGGTTTGACCATTACAAAAGAGCTGGTAGAGCTCCATGGCGGAAAAATATGGTTTGAAAGTACAGTCGGAAAAGGTACAACGTTTTACGTAAAACTTCCGCTTGTGCATGAGAAAAAACAGGAAGAATAGATATGGCCAAAATCCTTGTTATAGAAGATAATGAGCTGAATCTTAAGTTAATGAAAGATATCCTCTGCGCTCAGGGCTATGAGGTGGACTTTGCATGTGACGGTCAAGACGGACTCGATAAGGCGCAAAATAACGAGTATGACTTGATTCTGCTTGATATCCAGATGCCTGTTGTTTCGGGGTATGATTTTTTAAAAACTTATCAAAAACAAACACCCGTAATAGTTGTTTCTGCCTGTGCAATGGAAAATGAAATAAATCAAGCAAAAGAACTCGGTTGTGTTGACTATATTTCAAAACCCATTCAGATTATGGAATTTTTAAATACAGTAAAAAAATACGTTTAAGCAACTAATCATCATTAAGGCTCAAAACAGCCATAAATGCTTCTTGCGGAACTTCTACACGTCCTACTGCTTTCATACGTTTTTTACCTTTTTTCTGTTTTTCAAGCAGTTTACGTTTACGCGAGATATCACCGCCGTAACATTTATCAAGCACACTTTTTCTCAGTGCTTTGATGTTTGTACGCGCAATGATTCTTCCTCCAACAGCAGCTTGAATAGGCACCTCAAACATCTGGCGGGGGATAATGTCTTTGAGTTTTGCTGTTAATTTTTGACCAACGTAAAAAGCGTTGTCCTTGTGCACAATTGCACTCAATGCGTCAACAACTTCTCCAGCGAGCATTACATCAAGTTTTACAAGGTCTGAACGTTTGTATTCCTTAAACTCATAATCCATGCTTGCGTAACCTTTTGTACGGGATTTTAGCTGGTCGTAAAAATCAACAATTACTTCACTCAACGGCATTTCGTATTCCAAATCCACACGCACTTTATCAATGTAGTGCATGTTAATAAATATACCGCGTTTGCTCTGGCATAAGTCCATAAGCGTGCCAACATAATCATTGGGGGTAATTATATTAACTTTTACATAAGGCTCTTCAATATACTCTCTGTATTGAGGGTCTGGAAGATTTGCCGGGTTGTCAATTTCAACTACTTCGCCATCAGTTTTGTATACTTTGTAAACTACGGAAGGTGCTGTGGTGACAAGGGACAGGTCGTATTCTCTTTCAAGACGTTCCTGTGCAATTTCCATATGCAGCATACCAAGAAATCCGCAGCGGAATCCAAAACCAAGAGCAGAAGATGTTTCCGGCTCAAATGTAATTGAAGAGTCATTCAATTTAAGTTTTTCCAAAGACTCTTTCAAATCCTGATAATCATCGTTGTCCACAGGATAAAGACCTGAAAAAACAACAGGAAGTGCTTCTTTATAACCGGGCAAAGGTTCCTCCGCAGGTGCTTCTGCGTGTGTAACCGTGTCACCCACAAATCTTGTAAGCTCTTTAATCGAACATGCCATATATCCTACATCGCCTGTTCTTAATTCATTAACAGGTACGCGATTGGGGTTAAGATAACCGAGCTCGACAACCTCATATTTGTTGCCGGATGCCATAAATTTGACTTTGTCGCCTACTTTTATGCTTCCGTCAACTATTTTGAAAAAGCATAAGGTCCCAAGATAAGGGTCATAAGCGCTGTCAAAAACAAGCGCTCTTAAAGGTTTGTTTGAGGTGTCTTCCGGCGGTGGCACAAATTTAACTACCGCTTCGAGAATATCTTCTATACCAATACCCGCTTTTGCGCTGGCAGGAATTGCGTGTTCTGCATCAATCCCGAGTATTTCTTCTATTTCTTCTTTTACTCTGTCCACATCTGCAGAAGGAAGGTCGATTTTATTAATAACAGGTATGATTTCAAGGTTCTGGTCGATTGCAAGGTAAGCGTTTGCAAGAGTTTGTGCTTCAACACCCTGTGTGGAATCAACAATTAAGAGTGCACCTTCGCAAGCTGCAAGCGAGCGGGAAACCTCGTAAGAAAAATCTACGTGGCCAGGTGTGTCAATCAGGTTTAATTCATATTCTTGCCCGTCTTTTGCTTTATATTTCATACGTGCTGCGTTTAACTTAATTGTGATACCGCGTTCACGTTCTATTTCCATAGAGTCCAAAAGCTGGTTTTGCATGTCTCTTTGGGCGACCGTGCCTGTGTATTCCAAAAGACGATCGGCAAGTGTCGATTTGCCGTGGTCAATGTGGGCTATGATACAAAAGTTTCTTACCTTATCAATGTTTCTTTCACTCATAATTTCACCATAAGGACAGTATAGCGAAAAATAGTTTTTTGTAAACTTTTTATAAATAAATTTGAGTATAAACCTGTTACATAGCAAAAAAAATTTATCACAGGTTATTTACAATCAGTGAAGTTTACACTATTATAAAAATCCAAGTTATCACCGTAATTAATTAGATTTTGGCAATCACATTTGGATTTTTAACAGTCTGGATACATAGAAAAAAGGAACTTTAAAATTGACGGAAATAAATTCGACATATTCATTAATAATGCCGAAGGTAAAACTGACGCCGATTAAACAAAAAACTAAAAAAGAAGAAGTAAAAGAAATAATCCAAAACCCTGACGACCCTCTTGCAAAATATCCGTTAAGAGCGTTTGGATATTCTAACGAAGTTGGTGCGGCTGTTTCTGCAATGCCAGGCTGGGGTAAAACCGCGGAAGTTGCACTGTGGGTTCCTGCTTTAATGTATCTTGGGGCTGATATTTATGACAAATTTAAACGCGGTAAAGAAGGTGATTACACAAAAGCTTCTTCTTCTGCCGCTGTACAACAGGCTGTTTTTCAGGCTCTTGCCAGTGTAATTTTACCCACAGCCGCAGTAAAAATGGGCCAAAGTATTGCCGGTCAGTTTACAAAATTTGATGGTTCCGGCTTGAACGCTACTGCAAAAGAAGAAATTTTGGACAAGCTGCAAAACGACTTTGCAAAAGCAAAATTTGCAAAAGGCGACCGTATGGAAAACGGTGTGCTCAAAAAAGGTAAAGATGCTGTGTGGGAAAGAATCCACGACCATAGCTTCCTACACGAATTGGACAATACACAGGTAAAATTACGCACAGAAAGCGTGTTCAAAAAAATCTGGAAAGTTTTTGCTCATGGTTCAGGCATGGATGCTACAGCTGTTGCGGATAGAACAAAAGTTGAACAATTCCTCAAAAGGAAAGTAAATGACATTTTTGACAAGCAAACATTGATTGAAACAGGTACGTTAGAGCAAATAGAAAAAACTAATGACAAAAATTTAATCAAGGCATACAAAAAGGCTATCCAAAAAGCACAGGTCAATTACGAAAACCTTATCAAAGAAAGACCGAACTTTGTTGTTGAAAAAATTCTTTCTTCAGGTGAACAAAAACACAAACATCTTATTGATATGATTACGCAGGAATTTCCTGCAGTAAATGACAGGAAACAGCTTGTTTCTGCCACTGATGCGGGCAAAAATGTCAGTGCAAAGCTGCTCAAAAAGCTTATGAGCAATGAAACAAACAAACATCTGATTACAGAGCTTGCAAAAAAAGCAGAAGCCTCAAATGAAGTAATAAGCAAACTGATTCAGGGCAAAAAATTGAAACTCGGCCTTTTGAAAACAACGGGCGGTTTTATTGCTCTTGGTTTGCTGGCTATTCCTATTGACCATTTTGTACATAATTATATTATCAAAAAGTTTGTTGAACCCGGTTTGGAAAATGTGCAGCAGCTGCAGCGTAAACTGTCTTTTAAAAGCAGCGATGACAGCAAAATTTAGTCTTGTTTATAAGAATTAACAAGCTCTTCTTTCTGGCTTCGCGAGAGCTTTTTTATTCTGCGCTCTTCTTTAAGCGCTTCTGATTTTGTGTCGAATTTTTTGACATACACCATTTTTAAAGGCTTGTGCGCGCGGGTATATTTTGCAGCAAGACCGGCTTTGTGTTTTTCAAAACGTTTTTCAGGGTCATCTGTATATCCGCAGTAAAGAGTGTTGTCAACTGTTAAAATCAGGTATGTGTAATATTTTTTGTCCATTACTTTTCAATATCGGCAAATTCCCTTTCCCATAAAGTTGGCGGGGTACTTTGCTCTTTTAATCTTTCTTCCAGCGTTATGAGTATTCTCATTGCCTGCACAAAACCGTTTTCCTGCACAAGTTTGTTTCTGTACCACGAAGCACCCTGAAAACCTTTGAGGTAATACGGATAAAATTTTCTGACAAACTGCATTGCCACCCTCTCGGAGCGGAATTTTACCTCATGCTCAATATGGTCTTTTAAAAGTGCAATGCGCTCAAAAATATCTGAGTCAGGCAGCGTCTCTCCTGTTTCCAAATAGTGTTCGATTCTTGCAATCAAATCAGGATTTCCAAGAATCCCTCTGCCAATTGCTATTCCGTCTGCGTTTGATTCTTGAAGGCATTTTTTTGCGCTTTCAATATCAACAACATCTCCGTTAGCAAATACCGGCACTTTTATTTCTTTTTTTACATTACAAATAGCCTTCCAGTCTGCCTGTCCGGCATACATCTGTGCTCTGGTTCTGCAATGTATTGTCATTGCGTCGGCTCCGGACTCTTCCATGAGCTTTGCAAATTCCATAAAATTTTGCTCTGCTGCAGTGTATCCAAGACGGAATTTCACGGTAACAGGCACATTCACAGCATCTTTTATTGCTTTTACAATGTCGCTTGCAAGCTGTGGCGTCCTCATCAAAGCGGAACCGTCACCGCCTCCTACAACTTTTTTTACAGGACAGCCCATATTTATGTCAATGATATCAGCGTATTTTTCAATTTTTTTTGCTGCTGCTGCCATCATTGACGGCTTGTGCCCTGACAATTGATAAGCAAGCGGGAATTCATTATCTTCCCTTTCAAGAATCATATTGCCGTCTTTTCTATTTTGCATAAGCATTTCAGAGCTTATCATTTCGGTGGTTAAAAGGCAGTTTTTAGAATACCTTCTGATAAGCTGTCTCAAAGGCAAGTCTGTAATACCTGCCATCGGTGCAAGAGAGACGCAGCTTTGCACTTCAACATTGCCTATTTTTATGATTCTTTTATTTTTTTGCGGAGGGTTTGGGTTCATAAGCTTTTAAATCCTGTATTCTTTTTGCAGAATATCTTGTGTAGTCATTGGTTTCGCCTTGTTTTTGGGTTTGAGCAAGGTATTTTTTATGGTACAAAAGGGCATTTGAATACTGTGCCAGATAGTCGTAATCTATTGCTATTGAATAGTTTGCAATCGTCATTTGAGGGTTGAATTGCAAAGCTTTTTTATAATCATTTATTGCCTGCGCATATTTTTTTTGTGCATCATAGACCATTGCTCTGTAATAATAAGCATCAGCGTTTTTGGGGTCAAGTGAAATTGCTTCTGTCAGTAATGTTATGGCTTGCTGGTATTGTTTTGCGTCAAACAGGTTGATAGCTTTGTCCATTTTTGTTGTGCATTCCTGCTCTTTTACGTATGCCATAAGCTCTTTTGCATTTTTGTTTTGCGGGTCTATTGTCAGTGCTTTTTGTGCATAAGTTTTGGCTTTTGAAAAGTTTTCAATATTTGAATAAGCCAATCCTGCGTAATATGCAGTGTCTGCATTTTTAGGGTCAAGGTTAAAAGATTTTTCATAATACTGTGCAGCCTGCGCAAAGTTGTTCATTGCCTGATAACAAGCACCTATACCCAGAGTGGATTCGGCCGTTGCTGGGATTATTTTATTATACATATCAATGGCTTCTTGATATTTCTTTTCTCCAAAAAGTTTTGATGCGTTTGTGTATAAAAGTGATGTTGTTTCTGCGTCAATTGATGCAAGCTGTTTTTTGATTGTTGTGTTTTCGGGGAAAAGACCTTTTGCCTCTGTCAGGAGATTTCGTGCTTTATCAAAATTGCCCTGCTGGGTGTAGGCTTGAGCAAGGTTTATGTATGCATTTTCGCTTTTGGGATTGAGTTTTATTGCCTGACTGTAGTATGGAACGGCTTCTGCCAGCCTGTTTGCTTTGTGCAGTTCATATGCGTATTTATAATTTAATTCTGCATTTGAAGGTTCTTTTTGAAGCTGTTCTTTTATGTATGCAAGTTTTTCATCCTGTGTCATACCTGTTTCATACACGCTGTAGAGCTCTTCTTTTATGTCTTGATTTGAAGGGTCAAGGTTGAGTGCCAGCTTGTAATTTTGTATGGCAGCATTTTTATTGCCCATAGCTTTGTAGCATTGAGCTTTATAAAGATAAGCAAGCATAAAATTGGGGTTTACGTCAATAATTGTGTCATAGGCAGCGATTGCTGTTTCGTATTCTTTTTTTGCCTGATACAATGTCCCCATATTCAAACGTGTATTGACGTTTGAAGGGTTAAGCTCTTCTGCTTTTTCATATTGCTGGAGTGCTGCTGCAAAGTTATTTTGCTTTTGATAAACCGCACCTAGGTTTGCGTGAGCTTCTGCATCATTCGGGTTGTCGCAGACTTTTTGACGCCATATGTTTTCAAGCGACATTAATATTTCTGTGTTGTCGCCGGAACGGCTCAAGGCAAGATTGTACTGCTCTGCTGCCAGGTCAACTTTGCCCAGTCTCTCATAAGCACCTGCCAGTTTTAAATGAAGCTCTGAATTTTTAGGATCCAGCACAATCGCTTCATTTAAGTAGTCCACTGCCTGATTGTTTAAATTTAATATATAATAAATCTCTCCAAGATTAGCCAGCGATTGCTTTCTGTAGGTCACATCCGTCTGGGATTTTTGAAACTCTGTAATTGCCGCAGCGAACTCTCCCTGTGCTCGCAGTGATTTACCCATCATAAAATGCCCTTTAGGGCTCTGGTCGGCTTTTATTGCATAAAGTACGGTATCAAGATTTCCCTCCATTGCGTTGATATCAGTGATATACATAGCGTCAGCGGGTTCGTTATTGTAATATTTCATATAAAATATCGCTGAGCGAAGGTCATTGGCTGCCTTATTGTAGTCCATTGCCTTGTTGTTGTAATACTGGGCACGTGAAAGGTATGCATTTACAAGCTGGATTCTTGAGGATTTGTCCTGCGGGTTTTCTCTTAATGCTTTTCTAAATTCTGTTATAGCATTTGTATACTGCGCGGATTTTAAGAAATTTACACCGTTGTTGTAATATTGTGAACCCTGTGCTGAGTACTCTGATGTATTATTAACGGGAACAATTTTACCTTCGGCAATTTCTTGCGCGTTCGCCGCGTTTATATTTATCAAAGCCAGTATAAACAGTGCGATGAGAGCTTTTTTGTTCATTTTACAATCCTCTTTGTATGGCAAATACTATATAATTATATGTCAAATGTTAAAATAAAGCATACAGTTTTGTTACTAAATATTACCAGTAGTCTTGCACAAAAAAAATTACCATGTATGATAAAAAAGTCAGAAAAGTTACCCGACAATTTAATACACACCCGGCTGATATTTTTCGGCTTCATTTTTGTTGTATAAATTGTCTATATATTTAAAAATAGTTTACTAAAAAGAATTACACTAAGGAAAGGTAATACAGTGGAAGAAAAAGAAATTCAAGAAGTTGAAACAGTAGAAACAGTTGAAACAACTGAAACTGTTGAAGCAGCTATCGAAGAAAAACCTGCTAAAGGTAAAAGAGCTAACAACGCTAAAGCTAAAGGCAAAAGAAAAATTGAAACAGTTGAAAATGCTCCCCAATCAGAATGGAAAGAGAGAGTAGTTCAAATCAGACGTGTAACAAAAGTAGTTAAGGGCGGTAAAAAACTGAGCTTCAGAGCTATCGTTATCGTAGGAAACGGCAAAGGCCAGGTTGGTGTTGGCTGTGCTAAAGCTTCTGAAGTTATTATTGCTATCCAAAAAGCTATTGCAGAAGGTAGAAAAAACCTTATTTCCGTACCTATCTTTAAAACAACTATTCCTCACCCGATTGTTGGCCGTTCAGGTGCCGGTTCTGTTATGTTGAGACCTGCTTCTCAAGGTACCGGTGTTATCGCAGGCGGTGCTGTTCGTGCAGTATTAGAGCTTGCCGGTATCGAAAACATTTTGAGCAAATCACTCGGTTCAAAATCTCCGCTTAACGCAGCTAACGCTACTATGGCAGCTTTAAAAGAGTTGAGATCTTTCAACGATGTTGCTAAAAAACGCGGTTTGACTTTAAAAGAAATGTTAAATTAATCACACAAAATCAATAAAGGAAATAATAACAATGGCTAAAGATAAATTAGAAAAAGTTTCGATTAAACTTACAAGAAGCTTAATCGGCTCTACAAAAGACCAAATCAAGGTTGTAAGAGCTCTTGGTTTGAAAAAGACAAACGATGTTGTTGAACACTTTGCCAGCCCTACAATTATGGGTATGGTTAACAAAGTTCCTCATCTCGTAACAGTAATTAAGTAATTAAAGAAAAGGATATAAAAATGGCAGACAGAATAACATTAGAAGATTTAAGACCTGCTGAAGGCTCTACTCACAGAACAAAAAGAGTGGGCAGAGGCAGATCATCAGGACACGGTAAAACTTCTTGCCGCGGCCATAACGGTGAAGGACAACGTTCAGGTTCAAGCTCTAAAAGAGGTTTTGAAGGCGGACAGATGCCCTCTTACAGACAAATGCCGAAATTAAAAGGTTTCACAAACTTTGCTGCTCTTAACTGTGCAGAAATCAATGTTAAAGACATTGAAAAACTCGACGCAGCAGAAATCGATTTGACTTGGTTAATCGAAAACGGCAAAGCTCATCCGAAATCAGAAGTATTGAGAGTTTTAGGCAACGGCGAAATTTCAAAATCTGTTACCGTAAAAGCAAGATACTTTACACCTTCTGCTAAAGAAAAAATTGAAAAAGCAGGCGGTAAAGCTGAGTTAGTATAAAAAAATATATAAACTGCAAGCTGATACAATATACAGCTTGCAGTTTAACTATTCTATCCGTCTTGATAGTTAGAAATATGATAGACGGAAAAATCAATGGAGAGGACTTATAATGCAAAATGCAAGAATGAAACCGCCTACAATGGATGATGTTGTATCAATGTTTCAGGCATCAGGTTTAAAAGCAAAACTGTTATTTACTTTTGCTATGATAGTTATTTTTAGGCTTGGTGTAGCGCTTCCTTTGTACGGGGTAAATAACGAGGTAATATCCAACCTTGCAAGACAGGGAAATCTTATAGGTTTTATTGACCTGTTTTCTGGTGGTGCACTTGCCAATGTGTCTATTCTGGCACTTGGTATCGGGCCTTACATCACAGCTTCAATTATCATGCAGCTGTTGACTGTAATCATCCCTCACCTTGAACAGCTTCAAAAAGAAGAAGGCGAAGCCGGAAGACGAAAAATATCTCAATATACAAGATATTTTACTGTATTTATTGCGTTCTTTCAGGCAACAATATTCTTGCTTTATCTTTTGCATCAAACAAGCAACGCACTTCTTCCCGGTGTGTCTCCGATTGTATTTTTCATCGGTTCTGCAATTATTTTGACAGCAGGTTCGGTTTTTGTAATGTGGCTTGCTGAATTGATGACTGAAAGAGGTATTGGTAACGGCGGTTCTTTGTTAATCTTTGTCGGTATCATTTCAAGACTCCCGTCTTATTGCGAACAGACAGGAACTCTTGTTGCAAATGATTCTTCTTTGCAGCTTGGCTTGCTGGCATTGCTGGCAATATTCTTTGCAACAATGGTTTTAATTGTAATCATGCAAGAAGCTGTAAGAAAAGTTCTCATTGTAAACCCTAAACGTCAGGTGGGCAATAAAATTTACGGCGGAGTAAATACATATATTCCGTTTAAGATGAATCCGGGCGGTGTAATGCCTATCATCTTTGCAATTGCTATTTTGCTCTTTCCAACAACAGTAATAAGCCTTATTGGCCAGACAAATCTGCCTGCCGGAGCATTGAAAGATGCAATCACTTGGCTTTCTACAACATTGAGCCCTTCCGGTTGGGTACATTATTTATTATATTTCTTGTTGATTGTTTTCTTAACTTTCTTTTATGCATCAATTATGCCTAATATGCAGCCAAAAGAAATTGCCAACAATCTGAAAAAATACGGTTCATCTATTCCTGGAATTAAACCTGGAAAACCAACCGCAGAAGCTCTTGATAAGATTATTTCAAGATTAACATTACTTGGTGCGTTGAGCCTTGGTATTGTTGCATTGATTCCTTCAGGCGCTACTTATATAACAAGGATTACGCCTTTGCAAGGTATTGGTGCTACGTCATTGATTATCATGGTTGGTGTTGCACTCGACTTTATCAATCAGATTAAGACGCAATTGCTGGCAAAAAATTATGAAAGCTTTTTGAAAGAATAAAAAAAACATCCCTGTAAAGGGATGTTTTTTTATGATATAATTTTTTTATGAAATTCAATTTAATTGAAAAAACAGCTTTTTCTGCGGTGTTTATTATTTTTTTATTTTGTGTGGTTCGTGATTATACAGTATCGCATGATTTTCTTATAACCGGTGTCTATGGGTTTATTATAGGCCTGCCGCTGGTTTTTATTTGCGGGCTTTATGTTTTGATAAAAACTCTTGTTGGCTCTAGTGACCCTGTTTCTAAGTCGATACCTGACAAATCAGAAAATCTCTACTGTGCTGCCCCTGAAAAGAAATATGATAATTCTTTGGTAAAAAAATTTGCAAAATTCGGGTATTTGACATGCGGATTTGTATTCGGTGGGATAATTCTTTTTGCTTCTATTCAAAAACTTTTCCTTTTGGGAATTTTATTTGTTCCCATTATGCTGGTGGTTTGGATAGCTGCATTTGTATGCGCAGTGTATCCTATTGGCATGTGTATTTCCTATTTATTATCTACAGAGTCAAAACCTGCATCTATTGAAAAAACACAGTTCAGCACCGATGAAACCTGGGGAATAATTGCATATTTTGTGGGATTAATCACTCTTGTATTAGTTTTGTACAACTTCTTTTTTAATAAATAAATTTTTTTGTATAAAGCAAAAAAAATGCTTACAAAATCGTTGCAAGCATTAAATAAACACGAGGATATTAAGAGAGAGAGAGTATATGGATAAAACTTTTATTATCGATTTAATTTGTAAGTTATAATCTTTAACTTGTTGTATTTTTCTTCCTTAAAGTTTTGATTTCCCTTACTCTTATATAAAGTATTTTGCTCTTAAAAAATTGCCTTTAATTTTTCAAAAAGTTAAGAAATGTTAATTTGATATTTCGATACCCTCTATTTGTCCAGTTGTTTTTTTAATATTTGAATAATTAAAAATTTAATAAATCTTAACAAAGCTCTTGAAAACGCGCACGAAAAGCCATTATTGAACAACTGCATTACTATTAATCATTTTGTTATTTTATATAAACAATCATCTACTCTTTTGTTAAAAAGGGCTCAAATCTTAATAAAATCAATCAAAAAAGCTTGCTTGTGGATTTTTACCATGTAAGATAAATATACAAGGGCGAATTATGCCCGTAATTAATATCTAAAAAGAAGGTAAAATGGCAAAAGACGTAATCGAATTTGAAGGCAAGATTTTAGAATCACTACCGAATGCAATGTTTAGAGTTGAACTCGAAAACGGACACGAAATACTTGCTCATATTTCAGGAAAAATAAGAAAGAATTTCATCAAAATTCTTCCCGGAGACAAAGTCAAAGTTGAAATGACTCCGTATGATTTAACCAGGGGAAGAATCACTTACAGACTTAAATAAATACGCTCCCGCCTCTCGGGACGTACGCGGCAAAAACAATAAAAACACTAGATAAGGAAAACAAAATGAAAGTAAGAGCATCAGTTAAAAAAATGTGCAAAGACTGCAAATTCATCAGAAGAAGAGGCAGAATCACAGTTATTTGTAAAAACCCTAAACACAAACAAAGACAGGGGTAGGATGCTTCAGCCGGAGCAGAGCCTTGTAGGGCTTTCAGGATTGAAAGACCGTAAAGGCGGAGCTTAACAACGGCGACGTGGAAATCTTTGATTTCCTCAGGAGCAATTACAACAAAAACAATCACTAAGTTAACATAAGGAGAAACAATGGCAAGATTGGCTGGGGTTGATTTACCCCGTAACAAAAGAATGATAATCGCTTTAACCTATATCTACGGTATAGGACCAACTCGTTCTGCTAAAATCTTAGAAGCTTGCGGAATTTCACAAGACTTAAGAACAGACGATTTGACAGATGACGATATCAAAAAATTAAGAAACGAACTCACAAATTACCACATCGAAGGTGATTTGAGAAGAGAAGAATCTCTTAACATCAAGAGATTATCTGAAATCAACTCTTACAGAGGTATGCGTCACAGAAGAAAACTCCCTGCAAGAGGACAAAGAACAAAAACTAACGCAAGAACAAGAAGAGGCAAAAAAACAGGCCCTGTTTCTAAAAAGAAATAAGAAATTGAGTTAGTTTAAGTACACAAGAGTAATAATTAAAGGAAATAAAAATGGCAAGACCAATTAAAACTAAAAAGAAAGAAAAAAAGAATGTATTGCAGGGTGTTGTTCACATTCAATCAACATTTAACAATACAATCGTAACTTCTTGCGATACTCAAGGTAATGCTATTGCATGGGCATCAGCAGGCGGCTGTGGTTTTAAAGGTGCTAGAAAAGGCACTCCGTTCGCAGCTCAATCTGCAGCAGCTCAAGTAGCTAAAAAATCAGTTGACCAAGGAATGAAAAAAGTAGAAGTATACATCAAAGGACCCGGTTCAGGCCGTGAAACAGCTATCAGAGCTATTCAGGCTGCTGGTTTGGAGATCACGTTAATCAAGGACGTAACACCTATTCCGCACAACGGATGCCGTCCTCCTAAGAAGAGAAGAGTTTAATCTCTGACCTTCCCGTCATTCCGGAATGTATTTCGGAATCCCCGTAAAATACGGACAAAGAGAGCCTGATAAAAATCAGGATGACGTAAAAATAGTTAAGAAAAAGAAAGAAAAAGGAGTCAAAATTGGCTAAATATACAGGACCTTCAAATAAATTATTCCGTAACTTCGGTGTAACGGATTTATCTAACAGAAAGTTGGTTTCTTCTTTGAGACAGACTGCTTCAGGTCAGCATGGTGCTGCAAGAAAAAAACTTTCTGACTATGCTCTTCACTTAAATGAAAAGCAAAAAATCAGACTTACATACTTAGTAAGCGAAAAACAGTTTGCAAAATACTACAACAAAGCTGCAAGAACAAAAGGCGTTACAGGTACAGTTCTTTTACAATTGTTAGAATCAAGACTTGATAACGTTGTGTTCAGAGCAGGTTTTGCAACAACAAGAAAACAATCCAGACAAATCGTTAACCACGGCCACGTGCTTGTTAACGGCAAAAAAGTTGACATTCCATCATACCTAGTTAAAGCAGGCGACGAAATCACAGTAAGAGCAAAAAGCTCAGACTTCGTTAAAGCTGTTATGGAACCGTTAGATGTAGCTGCTCCAGCATGGATGACAGTTGATGCTAACGCTCAAAAAATCGTGTTCGATAGAATTCCTGAAAGAGAAGAGCTTGATCCTGAATTCAAAGAACAACTCGTTATTGAGTACTACTCAAAATAATCCACATAAGTCCGAATAACTACAATTAGGAGAAAAACAGATGGAATTAAAAATTAAAAACGTAACAACAACAACCGGTTCTGACGGATCACAATACGGAAAATTTTCTATTGAACCGTTAGAAAGAGGCTTTGGTAATACAATCGGAAACGCATTAAGACGTGTATTGCTTTCTTCATTGGAAGGTGCAGCTGTTACAGCAGTTAGAATCGAAGGTATTACTCACGAATACACAGCTATCCCGGGTATTGTTGAAGACGTTATTGATATAATGTTGAATCTTAAAGGTATGGTTGTAAAAACTGATTCAAAAGAACCTCAACAGTTAAGATTAGACATTGACAAACCGGGCCCTGTTTTGGCTTCTGACATTCAACTTCCTGCAGGCGTTAAAATTGTTAACCCTGACTGGTTGATTTGTACAGTTGCTGAAGGCGGTTCTATCCACGCTGATATCGTGGTAGAAACAGGCAAAGGTTACATTGCTCACGACGTATTGAAAAACAATAACGGTGCAATGCCTATCGATATGTTACCTATCGATGCAACATTCATGCCTATCAAACGTGTCAGCTACAATGTAGAAAACACTCGTGTAGGCGATGTTACAGACTTCGACAAACTTAACCTCGAAATCTGGTCAAATGGTTCTATCGATGTAAACGTTGCATTGTCTCAAGCAGCTAACATCTTAATCGAACACTTTATGCAAATTGCGGCAATCACAGGTACTCCTGTTGTTTCTATGCCTCAGGTTGCAGCCGTGATTGAAGAAGAAGTTGTTGCTGATACAAGTGCTCCTACAATTTCAATCGAAGATTTGGAATTGTCTGTAAGAGCATACAACTGCTTGAAAAGAGCAAGCATCAACAACATGGCTGAATTACTGAAAAAATCAGAACATGATTTGTTGAACATCAAAAACTTCGGTAAAAAATCATCTGACGAAGTTATCGAAAAATTACACCAATTTGGTTTAGACCTTATGCCTAACCCTGAAGGTGTAGATATGGACGAGCTTGTATAGTCTGTATTTAAGAACAGAAATAATTAAGAAAAAGGATAAATAAAAATGAGACACCAGTCTAAAAAACATCACTTAGGAAAAGCACAAGACCAAAGAAATGCCTTGTTGCGTTCTTTAGCGACTGAACTTATTTTGCACGGTGAAATTAAAACTACTATGGCAAGAGCAAAAGCTCTTAAACCTTATGCAGAAAATATTATCACTCTTGCAAAACAAGGTACTCTTCACTCAAGAAGATTGGCTGCAAAATTCATCTTTGACAAAGAAACTGGCAAATTTATGAATTTTGAAACAGGCGAAGTTCTTGAAGGCGTAGAAAAAGCTGATAAAGAACAAAAAGCTGTTGCTCAAACAATTTTGAGAAAATTGTTTGTTGAAACAGGCAAAAAATACGCTAATAGAAACGGCGGTTACACAAGAATCTACAGAATGCCTCCAAGACGCGGCGATGCTGCTGAAATGGCATTGATTCAACTCGTTTAATCGAGGGTGTGATGCCGAAGTATTCAATTATAGTTGAATATATCGGAACAAATTATTCGGGCTCACAAGTTCAGCCTGATAAGGTAACGATTCAGTCTGAACTTAACAAAGCCCTTAGCACATTGAAAGTGGCGGACGCCTTCAACGAAGAAGGCAGCCAAAAACAAATAATCAAGACAATCTTCTCAGGCAGGACTGATGCAGGTGTGCATTCAAAGGGTCAGGTTGTCCATTTTGAAAGTTCAAAACCCATTGTTGCTTCAAGGTTTTTAAACTCGATAAACGGAATCTTACCTAATGATATAAGCGTTAAATCAATTCAAGAAGTTGATGAAAAGTTTCATGCACAGTTGAGTGCAAAATACAGAGTGTATCAGTACAAAATTGTCAACAGACAACACAGAAGCGCTTGGGATAAACATTCTCTCCTTGTTAGGGAACCCTTAAACATTGAGAGGATGAATAAGAGCCTATCATATTTAATCGGAGAACATGATTTTACTTCGTTTAAATCAATGAGAACGGCCAACCCCGCAAAAGATTGTATTGTATACAAAGCTGAATGCAAAAAAGAAGGTGATATTATTACTTTTGAAATTGCAGGCAACAGGTTTTTGTATAATATGGTCAGAACAATTGTCGGTACTTTGCTCATGATTGAGCACAATAAATTTGAACCCGAATTTATGAAACAAGTGCTCGAAGCTAAAGACAGAACAAAAGCGGGTCCCACAATCAGCCCTGACGGGTTGACACTGATTGAAGTGGGATATGAACAATATAACTTAGTTAAGTAAACAAAAGAAAAATAAAAGGAAAACTGAAAGATGAAAACATATTCAGCAAAACCTCTTGAAGTTGAAAGAAAATGGTATGTAATCGACGCCGAAGGTAAAACTTTGGGCAGATTGGCTACTGTTTGCGCTAACTTACTCAGAGGCAAATTAAAACCTGAATACACACCTAACGTTGATACAGGTGATTTTGTTATCGTTATCAACGCTGACAAAATTCAGGTTACAGGCAACAAAGAAACAGATAAAATTTACTACCACCACACAATGTATCCGGGCGGATTAAAATCAATTTCTTTCAAAGATTTGATGGCAAAAGACCCTACAAAAGCTATTGAAAAAGCTGTTAAAGGTATGCTTCCTCACAATACATTGGGTGCACAACAGTTCACTAAACTTAAAGTTTATGCAGGTGCTGAACATCCGCACGAAGCTCAAAAACCTGTAGTTTATGAAATGGAGGTTAAATAATGGCTGATACTAAAGAATTCAAAGCAACAGGCAGAAGAAAGACCTCTATTGCAGTTGTAAAACTGGTTAAAGGTAAAGGCAGAGTATTCATTAACGGTAAAACTATGGATGCATATCTTGGTAACAGACCGGCTATGAAAATTCTTGTTTACAAACCTTTAGCATTGACAGAAAACATGGAAAACTTTGACGTTAAAGTTAAAGCTGTTGGCGGCGGTATCTGTTCTCAAGCAGGTGCTATCAGACACGGTATTTCAAGAGCATTGTTACAGTACAACCCTGAATTAAGATCTGTTCTTAAAGCAGAAGGTTTGTTAACAAGAGACGCTCGCGTTAAAGAACGTAAAAAATACGGTAGAAAAAGAGCAAGAAAAAGATTCCAATTCTCAAAACGTTAATTCGAAGAATCTTATTCAAACTTATACAAAAAACGGTTTCAATCATTCAATTGGAACCGTTTTTTTGTTGTACCAGCAAATATATTGACCAGATGGTCAATATATTTTTAAAAAACCTTTAACCCCGTGATTGATGTTTTTGTCATGTGCAAAAAGTATGATTTAACTATAAAAGTTGAGTAACTCTTGGGGAGTATAGAGTAGTAATGAGAAGTATCGTAAAGTTTAGTACAAAATTATCTTTGGCGGCATTTACCGTTATTTTGGGTATGTCATCTGTTATGGCCAATACTTTGTCTGAGGTTGAAATTAGCGCTCAAGACACAGGCTACGGTATTGTTTTAAAAACTGATGAAGCAGCACAAATGAAAAAAATCATTTCATCTGATAATAAGATGACAATTGAGCTAAAAGATGTAGAAGTTTCTCCCGACCTCAACACTGTGTACAATAACGCCGAAAACATCGATAATGTTACAATTTCACCGGCATCAAAAGGCGATATCAAAATAGTTTTCAAAGGTAAAGGTATTTCAAACAGCAGAGTTTCTTTTGAATCTGCAAAAAATATTATACCTGCACTCAACCAAAATAAAAGCAGCCAATCCATTCAGTTAAGCGGCCCTGTGTCTAGCTATACACCTGTTTATAATCCGGAAGCTTTTGCACAAGATTCTGAAGATTCGCAAACATCTAACCCGCAATTGAATGAAGTATTAACAAAAATGCATGTTACAAGAAGTATGCTTGTGACAGCAAAAAAATATGCCAAAAAGACAATACATAAAGTTGAGTCAGGCGATATCAATTTTGCAACTGTTTTTGGAGTAATCCTTGTTATTGCAGCATTTATGCTTAAACCGAGAAGAAAATCTGCACCTGAGCAAAGACCTCAATCTCTTACAGGTATTCTTTCTAACAAAAGCCCTCAAATGCAGCGTGAAATTGGCTTGAACCGCGAAATGACATCTAACATGAATCTTGGTGCAGGCAGAGCAGCTTCTTTAAATTCCAATGCATTGAAAACAGGCTATGGAATGAGAGCTTACCAACAAAGCCAAAAAAATCCTTATATGTCTAACACAACATCAAATGGTGTTTCCGGTATTGCAAGAAGAAAACCCTTGCAAAGCGCAGCTCCTGTAAAAAGACAAACTACATCAAACAGACCGGTATCATTAAATATGAATGTTCCTATAAAATCAAACAGACCGGCTATGACAAGCCCTGTTGCTTCCAAAACAATTCCTGCTGCAAAGTCAAAAGCGGCAATGGAACCTTCTGATTTGGATAGTATGAAATTTTTGGAATCAATTACAAAAATATATGAAAAAAATGGCAGAACAGACCTTGCAAAAGGCTTGAAAGACAACCTGAGAAAAGCACAAATGTCAGGCCACGCAGCCATGTAAGATAAACAGTTTAAGAAGTGTAACTACAAGAGAGAGAAATAAATAGACGATACTCAACAATATACGAGACAGCAAAAACTGTCTCTTTTTTTTATAATAAAATAGCAAAAAAATTTTTGTTTATTTTTTATACTACCAGGTGAACGTTATGCAAATATTTTTTAACAGTTATTTTAATACCCCATCGTCTTTTAAAAAACAAAAAAATACACAATCATTTAAAGCAGCAATACCAAAAAATGTATCTGATATCACTAAAACTCAGATAGAAATCTGTATAAAACAGGGTATGAGCGTCAAAAGCATAGCTGAATTTTTAAATATAAGGCTAAATGCCTTATACAAAGCTATGGAAGAATTTAATATAATGACCGTGAATAAACAAAATAGGTTAAATAACCAGAAGAGTATGCATATTCTTAACTCTACTTTGCCAAAAATGCTGCCTAAAAATGCAGATCTTTTTGAAATGGCACAGGCAACCGGAGTTGATCAAAAGAAAATAATCTCCTGGATTGCAGAAAGAACAAACAAATCTTTTAAAGAAACCCGCCACAAAATGCTGCAGGACCTGTTTAAAAAAAATTATAATAAAGCACAAATTGCAGAATTGCTCGGTATAAAAGAGCATACAGTAAAAAGAATGAAATATAATCTTGGTGTTTTTGAGGTTGTAAAAAAAGATAAAAAAGTTGAAATGATTAAACAAATGCTTTCTTCCGGAATGTACCCTAAAGAAATTGCCCAAAAACTTGATATGGCTGTTTGTACAATTTATATGTACATGAAGGAATATAAACTTAAAAATCTTATATCAGAGTATCAAAAGAAAACTATTCTTGAACGCTCAAAGCAAGGCCTCAGTCTGTCTGCTATTGCAAAAGAACTGCGCATTGACAGGGCAAGCATTGCAAGGTTTGTAGACAAACACGAACTCAAACAAGAGATTATGCAGCTGCGAAACGAATATAATAAATCTATTGCCAGTAGGGTAAAAGACTCTTCATTGAAAACAGTTGCGGGTGAAATGAATCTTTCTCATTGTCAAATTAAATACAGGCTGAAAAAGGCACAGGATTCTTCCAATCTCCCCCAATAGACCCATATTTAGGTGATTTTGTATTTTTACTTCTTGTTTTATGATTTAATAAGACTAGGCCTAAATTTTTACAGGTGCGTTTAAAGGAGTTTAACTTGAGCGAAATCGGTTCTAAAGAATATTTTTGCATTTTTGGCGGCGGCGCAATTCGCGGGCTTGCTTATCTTGGTGCAATGCAGGCAATGCAAGAGCTTGGTGTTACGATTAAAGCTTTTGCCGGCTCTTCTGTAGGCGCTGTTTTTGCGGCATTTGCTTCTCTTGATTATACATGTGAGGAGTTTCGCGAGCTTTTTAATGAGGTGAATTTTGACCTTTTTAGAGACGTTAGGCTTGATTTGACCAAAAAATTTGCAATAAGCAAAGGCGAACATTTTCTCAACTGGATTAGAACAGGTATCGAAAAAAAATATTACGGTGACAAATACCAAAAAGACAAAAATCCCCCTGTAACTTTTAAGGATATAAAAAAGGATTTTTTTGTAATAACAACAAATATAAACGGCTGCAATCCGCATATTTTCTCTAAATATACAACACCCGATTTTGAAGTGGCACAGGCAGTTAGAATTTCAACTTCTTTGCCCGGCCTTTTAGAACCCTTTGAATATGACCAAAATGTTTTGATAGACGGAGATATGATGAAAAGCTGGCCCATGTGGCGCGTTAATGAAATTCTTTGTCCGAGAGACTCGCGTATTATTGAATTTAGATTGGAGGGTGCAAAGTGCTGGCCCAACGTAAAAAATTCTGTTGAATATCTAAATGCGGTATTTGCCACGTTATCAAACTTTGCTACAGATTACATAATGCAAACATATCAACCCAAAGATAAGTTTGATTATGTAAAAATAGATACAGACCATATTCTGCCCGTGCAATTTACTCTTCCGCAATCAGAACGAGAAAAACTGATTGTGCTCGGATATGATACAACAATGGAGTATTTTAAAAAGACTCTGCTGCAAAAAAAGAAATCTCTGCTGCCTCAATACACCGTTATGCTTGATCATTTGATTAAAATCAAAAACGCAGTAAAAAACAATAAAATTTGTGATGCCAAATCATATATTTGCGACATGTTTATTTATCTTTGTGATGCCAAAAGATATATTGATATAGCAATATATGATAACGCGGTGAGGTTTAAGGATTATTTCTTTTCACACCTTCAGACAAGCTTTTTTCTAAAAAATACAGAGCTTAAAGACAAAAGGCAGGTTGAATTTTATCTTAATAACCTTTATGACGAAGTTCTCGAACGCTGCATGGAGATTGAGGCTTATATAAAAGAATTCAGTATATAAAAACAAAAAAGCCGCTTTATTTCAAAGCGGCTTTTTATTGTATTTGATATATTTACTGCACTTTAGTACCGTCCAGCATCTGTTTTATACCGTCAACAGAGCTTAGGATACCTGTTGCTTCATAGGGCATGTAAACAACTTTGTTATTTTCACCTTCAACCATTTGTTTAAGTGTATCAAGATATCTTACTGCAATGAGGTATTTATCCGGCTGGCCGTGGTCTTGAATAGCTTCTATTGTTTTGTTAATTGCTGTTGCTTCAGCTTCTGCCTGTTTTACACGTGCGGCTGCCTGACCTTCTGCAACCAGTCTTGCGGCTTCTTTTTCACCTTCTGCTTCAAGAATTGCTGATTGTTTTTGACCTTCTGCTTTATTTATTGCAGCTGTTTTTTCACCTTCTGCTTTAAGAATTGCAGCTTGCTTTAAACCTTCTGCTTCGTATATAGCAGCACGTTTTTCTCTTTCTGCTTTAACCTGTTTTTCCATAGATGCCTGAACATCTGCAGGAGGAGTGATTTCCTGAAGCTCAATACGGTTAACTTTTACACCCCATTTGTTTGATGCTTCATCAAGGGTTTCTCTCAATTTTGCGTTGATAGTGTCACGTGACGACAGCGTTTCGTCCAGCACCATATCACCGATAACGTTTCTCATAGTTGTGAGTGTCAGTTTTTCAATAGCCTCGGGAAGGTTTTGGATACGATAAACCGCACTTTTTGCGTCCATAATTTGAAAATAAATCAATGCATTTATAGAAATAGACACGTTGTCTTTTGTAATTACATTTTGACGAGGGATATCCATGACAGATTCACGAAGGTCAATGGCTGTTTTTTCTGTATAAAAAGAATATGTTCTGCCATCAGGTCCTCTTTGAGAAGTTTTCCATTGAATTTTTCTGGGGTATTCAAAAAATGGAATAATAATGTGAAATCCTGCGTAGAGTACTTTTTCAAAAGCCCCCAGTTTTTCTATAATCATTGCCTCTTCCTGCTGGATAATTTTGATACCCGCTGAGAAGTATGCGATTACAAGAATCAATAATACCAATAATAAAAAGCCCATCTTTTTCTCCTTTTTTGTATTCTAATAGTTGTGCCTTATTCCGTTTCCATCTGTGATTTGTTTCAAATTAAACTCCAAAATTTTTATTCCCCAGTTTTGTGCATATTCGTTTGCAATATCAATGATACTGCGGGTTAGGTCTCTGAGACATTCTGCTGAATTAGTGCCTTCATCAGCATCAATGAGTCGTTTTTGCAAAATTCCTGCAAACAACTGGTTAAGAGCATCAAAAAGGTATGCCGCTTCATAAACTGCTTTATAAGGGTCTGTAATTTTGTAAACAATATCAGCTTTGAGTTTCATTCTAGCCTTGTCTTTGCCAAAGAATTCTCTGTCATCTTTGGGAAAACTTATTACATCAGGCTCAAGGCTGATTTTTCCGTTATTTAAAAACTTTTTATGGTTGTAAGGGTCTTCAATTCCGTGTAGTTTTTCAATAAAAGGTATAATAAGATGCACACCTTCGCCTATGACCCTGTCGAATTTAGCAAGCCGCTCCACCACAGCCTGTTCATTTTTGTCTACGATAATTAAGCATTTGTAGCTAATGGCAATAAATGCTAAAAGTGCTGTGAGTGAGACAATTAAAGATGAAATCATAAAATCCTATTCTATAGGCACAACATACATGATGATACTGTCATTTTTGACTATCTTTGCCTGCGCGCCTTTTTCTATTGTTTCTCCGTTAAGGGATTTTGCCTGCCATTCTTCGCCAAAAATAGCAATACGACCGTTATTTTCAGTAACAGTTTCCAGCACATTTGCTGTTTTGCCTATATACATTTCGACGGTTTCGGGTTTATCGCTGCCGTTTTTCTTTTTTAAAAGGAATGGACGCAGCCATATGAGGAAAATTGCACTGAATAAACCAAATACCAAAACTTGATATATCGGTTCTATGCCCATTTGTGCACCAATAGCTGCAATAAAACAAGCAAAACCAAGGTTTAAAAAGAACATAACGGGGGTAAACATTTCAATTATAAAAAATATGACGCCTGCTATACACCATATTTGCCATAACTGAAAAAAAATATGAAATAATTCCATCAGATGCCTCCTATGTTCTTTATTATATAGGTTTTTAGATGGGCTTGCAATATAAACCCGCAAAAAGGACGATATATCGTCCTTTTTGCGTATATTTTTAATAACCTCCGTCTGTTATACAATAGTGGCCGTCTTCAAGGTCATATTTGTCGTGTACTGTGCATACATTGCATAAACAGCCTTTATCTTCGTCAATACAGCGGCTTTTTGTATAAGCACAGAATAAATTTTCCAGTCCTTCAACATTTTCTATGCCTTTTAACATGTCAATCATGTTGTGCGGCATTTCTTTAATTTTGCAAGATGTTGTGTAAGAAGGGCATTTTAAGCAGTTGCATGCTTGTAGATTTTCTTTTGTTTTTTCAACCTGACTCATATATTTCTCCTTATTAACGCGGTTTCTTTTTTCCGTCCATCATGTCTTCAACTTCGTGAGCCCCTTCGCCGTAATATTTTGCTTCTTCGGGGGCCAGTGTAATCAACAGTTTAAATAATTCACCGGCATGTTCTCTTTCTTCATTAACAATGTCTGTTAAAACTGTGTGTACAAGCTCGTTATCTGTTGATTCTTTGATTTGTTCATAAAGTTGAATCGCTTCATATTCCGCGGCAATATTGAATCTGATACCACGGATTAATTCTTCTTTAGTGAGTTTTCTGTCACAATGCGTTACGTTGCATGAATTTTCAAAATGCGGCATATCCTGTCTCCATATTATGTATGCAGACATATTCTAAGCGCAAAATGTAGCATTTTAATCACACAAAAAAGCTAGCCAATGTATAGTTTAAACAAATCATTAAAATTACAAATCTTTATTGAGCAGATGCTTGCGTATCTTCAGCCGGTTGTGCGGGTTGTTCTGTAGCTGTGGTTTGTTCTTCCGGTGCATTGGCAGCCTGCCCGGTTGTCTCGCCTTCTTTTTCATTAGGCTCTACTACTGCAATACCCATAGCTGTTAGTGCCTGTTTTGCTTTGGGGGCAAGGGCTGTATCAGGGAAATTTTCTAAAATAGTTTGATAGCAGTCAATTGCTTCTTGTTTGTATTCTCTTGCTTTATAAAGGTTGGCTGCTTTGTAATATAATGGTGCAAGTGTAATATCGGGCGCAATCAGCATCTGGTTATCGAGTTTGATTTTTATTTCAATCATACTTGCGTTGTCAGCCGGTGAAAAAAGAGAGTTTGCATAAACTTTTCTTGTTAATCTATCAATTGTTTCTGACATTGAAGTCATGTCTTCCTGTGTTATGGAACCTGCAGATTTTTTTGATTTTTTTGCAGCAAGCGAGTCCATAGATGCCATGGAAAATACAATCATACCTATCAACAATAAAATTAAAGTCTTTTTCATAATCTTTCTTCTAAAAGTTTATACTCCTGCCCTAATGATATTCTATATTAAATGCATGTGTTTTTCACTAACCATATGGTCTAAATTTAAAACAACCCGAGCTGTTGCGTTTTGTCTTCGAGTATGTTTCTCAAAAACTTTGCCCTGTGCCATTTTGTGGGGCCGTATTGTTTAATTGCATCCACATGTTTAGCTGTAAGATAGCCCTTGTTTTGCTCCCAGCCGTATTGCGGAAATTTTTGTGCAAGCTCATCCATAAATCTGTCTCTGCTGACTTTGGCTAAAATGCTTGCAGCCGCTATTGATGCTGATTTAGCATCTCCTTTTACAACAGTTTTTTGCGCCATTGCATATTTTTTTATGAGCTTGTTTCCATCAACAAGAGTAAGCGTTTTTGCCTTGCCAAGCTGCTTTTGAACCTGCTCGCATGACAATTTCATGCAGTTTAGGGAGGTGTTTAAAATATTGTTTTTTTCTATATCTTCTACACTTCCGGCCTGTATAAAATAAATTGAATGTTTTTTTATGATGTCGTAGAGCTCTTCTCTGTTTTTTTCTGACAATTTTTTTGAATCATTTAATATAGAAAGTTCATTGTACAAATCGTTGTTGTGCTCTTTAAAACACACAGCTGCTGCAAAAACAGGCCCAGCCCCCGGACCTCTTCCGGCTTCGTCTGTTCCTATAATAAAATCAAAGTTGTTTTCTTTTTTGTTTGCATCATCAAAAGAAAAAAGCTCTTGTATTTTATTGCTCTGTTTTATCAATGTTGTCATCCAGAATAAATCTTCCTATACGTCCAGCACGAAAATCCGTAAGCACCATAACAGCGGTTCTTGTTATGTCCGGTTCACTGTTTTTAACAATCCAGTTGCGGCTTTTGGCTATATTTTCAAGTGTAATTTCATTGTCTAAATTGTAGTATTCTTTAACCTTTATCGGGTATTTTTGCGCAAGTATTTCAAGAAGCTCTGCTGCCACTTCTTCGTTTTCATATGCGTTTTCGCTGACAGAATTGACCATTGCCAGTTTTCCTGCTTTAATCTGGTCTTCCTGTTTTAACGGGATTATTCCCGGTGTGTCGAGCAAATCTATTTTGGGGTTTACTCTCACCCACTGCTGCTGGCGTGTAACACCGGCTTTTGCACCGACTTTTGTCTTACCTTTTTTTATAAGTTTATTTATAATACTCGATTTACCTACGTTAGGCATACCCACAACCACTACTCGTGCCGGGCGTGGTAAAAGCCCTTTGGCAACCAGCTTGTCTATGCGCGGTTTTGCAAGCTCTATAACTTTATTTACGATAGTTGAAATATCATTGTTTTTAGATGCACAAGAAGCAATAACCGGAAAACCTGAAGTTTCTTGATAATGTTTTATCCATTGTTTGAGCGCATTTTCATCCGCAAGGTCGGCTTTGTTCAGTACAATGAGTCGGGGTTTTTCTCCCAGAAGTTTTTTTATATCAGGATAAACAGAGCTGTCAGGGATACGTGCATCAAGCACTTCAATAACCACATCTACAAGGTTAATGAGTTCTTTCAACTTTTTCTCTGCTTTTGCAATATGTCCGGGGTACCAGTGGATATGTGCCATACATAGACTCCTTTATATAAATAAAGCGGCAATTTAATTGCCGCTTATTATGATTTTTTGCTTCAAAGCGTTGATTAACGCTTTTCAATTTTTTCTTTAATTCTTGTTGCTTTACCGGATCGTTCTCTGAGGTAGTAGAGTTTAGCTCTTCTAACGTCACCGCGTCTAACAACCTGAATTTTTTCTAAACGTGGAGAGTAAACAGGGAATACTCTTTCAACACCAACACCCTGGAAAGTTTTTCTTACAGTGATGGTTTTGCCTACGCCTGAACCTCTTTTTTTAATGATGATTCCTTCGAAAGCCTGAGTTCTTTCTTTGTTGCCTTCGATAATTCTTACGAAAACTTTAACAGTATCTCCGGGGTTTAATTCTGGGAGATTGTTATTTTCAATGTGTTTTTTTCCTAATGCTTCAACTATCGGATTCATTGTTTTATTCCTTTATTTCTGATTATAAACATATTTTTGTGACAATAAATAAATCTTAATCAAAACATATTCATATATCAAGGGGGTGTGCACCCTTACGTTAAAGTTTAGCAACATTTTTTAATGTTTTTATGTATTCAAAGCTTTTGTCAATCTTTTCTTCGGGAATTTCTCCATTTTTGACAGCTTCTATGAGCTTTGCAATAAGTTCAATAACTGATTCATCAGTGTTTCTGTATATAAACATATTAACACCGGCATTAATAGCACGCTTGCAGGCTTCAAATGGCGTAAATCTTCTTATTCCTCCCATTACCATGTCATCGGAAATCACTATGCCTTTGTATTTAAGCGTATTTCTTAAATAGCCGTCAATTACTTCCGGCGAAATTGAAGCCGGAATTTTTTCTTTGTTAAATGCTCTGTAATGTACGTGAGCAACCATAATTGCAGGAAGTTCATTTAATAGCTGTTTAAAAGGTTTTATGTGAACGTTTTCCATCTCTTCAATGCTAAGGTTTACTTCCGGCATTTCTTTATGAGAGTCGGTGCTTGTTTCTCCATGGCCCGGGAAATGCTTGCCTACAGGGATTATCCCGTTTTTTGTATAAGTCCTTGCTGCAATTGAGCCGAATTTTATAACTTCATCAGGGTCGTTTGAATAAGCTCTGTCTGCAATAATCGGGTTATTGGAATTTGTGTCAACATCAAGCACGGGCGCAAAGTTCATATTCAGTCCCAGATAAGTTAATTCCTGTGAAATCCACTGTACCTGCTGTTCAACGGCTTTTTCGCCCTGTTTTGCAGCGTTTCTTGCGCTCAGGTAGTGCGGTCCGCCGTAAAGATTGAGCGTTCTCTCCACTCTGCCGCCCTCCTGATCAATACTCAAAAATGGCGCAAATAATGCATCTTCCTTAATCATATGCACTGCAGCTTTGAATCTTTCTTTGTCACAAATATTCTGTGTAAAAAATATTACACCGCCAAGCCCTGATTTCAGTGCATTAATAAATTCCGGATTTGCAAGCGGATTTTCCCCTTCATAACCCAGAATAAACATTTGATAAACTTTTTGTTCAAGCGTTAAATTTTCCATATTTTTATTTTACATCAACAGTTTGTTTTTGAAGATGGTTTAAAAATTTGTAAATTTATTTTGAATTGAGCTTTTCTTCTCTTTCTTTTTTCGTTTCTTCCAAAATAGCTCTGTCTTCGTATTTGTGCTCTATTTCAATTTTTTTATAAGTTCTGTTGATAAGGCTCAATGCAATAGCGGCAAAAGCTGCTATTTTTAAATATTTGGGGGCTGCTTTAAAGTCTTTTATAAGGTTTTTTGCAGCTTCTTTAGGGCTTTTCCAGTTTATTTTGGGTGGTGTTTCAAGTTTTAACACAGGTTTATAATGGCCAACTGCGGCTGTGATACCTGCTGCTGCTGCAATTTCAATATTTGATGAAACAGAATTTTTTAAATGGCTGTATGCACAAGCTGTTCTGTTGGCTTTTGAGCCTTTGTCTTTGTCTGTAAAAGAATTTATTGTGGGAGATATTAAAAATAATATTTTAGACATAACACACACCATTAAGTTTATGTTGTAATAAACCCCTAAAATGAAATTTTTTGTTACTTTAACGATTTTGTTTTACAAATTTTAATACTTATAAAGAATATTTTGAAATATCTTCAAAATATTTTTCAAGTGCCATATATCCGTTGTAAATTTCGTTTGTGATAAGAGTGTATCTGCAAGCAGCAAGATAGCGCAATTCTTTTGCTCTTATTTCAATGATTTTGTCAGCATCACTTTTGAGGTTTTCATCAAGTGACATTGACCATTTTTTAAGAAGTTCTAGCTCTTCGTTTATTTGCTTAATTGTTGTGTATTCAAGCTGGTTGAAGTCGTATTTTCCTAAAAGAGCTTTTTCTTTGTTTGTAATTCTGCTTTTTACAACCGGTGTGCCGTATATTTTTTTGATAAACATATAATTGTCGGCAGCCAGTATGTGAGACATAGGGACTCCTGCACGAGCAAGCATTGAGGATGTACTCAAGGAGCTGAATTTGTCTTTTTCATCAGAGAGTGAGCTCATTTTTGTCAAAGGAGTAGTTATTTTTTCCTCGTTAGAAGTATTCAAATTTGAAAAATTCTCGTTAATTGTCCCAATCCTCTTTAATCTCAAAAATCTTTAATATCCCAATTTTATCTCACCCTTAATTTTTTGTCATGCTACTTTGTAGAATTGTAAAGTTTAAACAGGACTAATACAAATCGGGGGGCAATTATTTTGTACAAGTTGTTTTTATATATATAAAGGGAAAATTATAATTAATTTGGGGAATTAGAGGAAATGACACAAGGTGTAAATTTTTTCACAAATCCTAATGCGCCGTCTTCTAACGCGATGCGGCTTCTGGCAATGCAAAACGCAATGCCTGTGAGAGCTGCATCAGAAAGCATTGAAGATTACAACAAACGAATGGCGCAATGGAAGGATGAGCTAAAAGCAAAACAAAAGGCCGAGAATTCTGAAATACTGCAAGGTCTGATAGCCGGAGTTGATACAAAAATTTCAACGGATATACATTCATTGAAAAATACAAACTCTGCTATTGAGAAATTGAAATTCTGGCAATACGTGCTGGAAGGCTATGATACAAATTTGGATTCACAAATATCAGCACTCAAAGCAAAGCAGGGGCTGATACAGCAGCAAATAGAAAAGATAAAAAAACAGGGTGAACAGAAAGAAAAGCTGGATATCCGCGATGGACTGGGCTTGCGAAGCGCAGCAGAAGAAGAAACACTGCTTTCTTCACTGGCCGCTCCAAAAACGGGCATGTTTGATAATGATGAGTTAAAAACAGGCTCAAGAAATATCCTTGGCTAAACCACTACGCCGAATAAATCGTAATCATCACAGCCTGTAATTTTTACAGTTTCGATGTCACCGGGCACAAGAAGCTCTTGCGCTTCTACATAAACAAGGCCGTCTACTTCCGGTGCATCTCTGTAAGAGCGTGCAATTACTAGACCTTCAGAGGTTACAGATTCGATTATGCAGGGAATTTCTCTTCCTTCAAAGCTTTCGTTCACTTCTCTGGAGATTTTTTGTTGTAGTTTCATCAATTTGTTTTTACGCTGTTTTTTTACACGTGATGGAATTTGTTCCGGCAGAGAGTAAGCATATGTGTTTTTTTCTCTGGAAAATTCAAACGCGCCCATTTTGTCAAATTTTGCCCATTTTGTAAATTCATACAAATCGTCAAACATTTCCTGGGTTTCGCCCGGATAGCCTACAATAAATGTTGTTCTGATTGCGACATCTTTTATTTTTTCTCTCAATTTATTGATAAAACCTCTGTAATCAATAACAGGTCGCCTCATTGCTTTTAGCATATCAGGGTGAGAGTGTTGAAGCGGTATATCGACGTATTTTACAACCTTGTCGCAATTTGCAAATGCATCAATCAATTCGTCATCAAACATCGAAGGATATGTGTACATTACACGTATCCAGTTAATGTCTTCAATTTTGTTTAATTCTTTTAAAAGCTTTGCCAGAGAAGGTTTTTTGTATAAATCAATACCGTAACCTGTTGTGTCCTGTGCAATCAGGACAATTTCCGACACTCCTTTTTTGCCCAGTTCTTTTGCTTCTTGAACAATATTTTCAATGGGTCTTGAGCGGTAAGGGCCTCTTAACTGCGGGATTACACAATAGCCGCATTGATAGTTGCATCCGTCTGCTATTTTTATATAAGAGCTGGAGCCTACTGTAATCTGTTGTCTTTGAGCGTGTTCCGGATAAACAAAAACAGGGTTTTGTGATATTTCGCAAACATATTCTTGTTTTTCGCTGGTTACTTTTTTTATTACATCAGCTATTTTGGCAATATCTGAAGTACCCAGCATTGCAACGGCTTCCGGCACGGCTTTTTTAAGCTCGTGTTTGTGTTTTTGGGGGAGGCAGCCGGTGATTATAATTTTTTTGCCTTCATTAACCATTTCTATTATGGAGTGAACTGATTCTTTTTCCGCATCGTGGATAAATGAGCAGGTATTTATTATTACAACATCAGCTTCCTTGTCGTTTAGTGTGATGTTAAATCCATCTTGAGCCAGGATTCCGAGCATTAATTCGGAGTCTACAAGGTTTTTGGCACAGCCGTGGTTTATCAATGCAATTTTTATATCTTTATTTTTCATAAATTAATTATAAGTGAAAAATAGCTGAATCACAGCATTATCTGTACGGGTTATTTATTGTATACGCGATTTATGATATTATTAGCCCAGAGTTTATATAAATATGAGGTGTATTATGTTTTCTTTTCTCAAAAAATTCGGGTCACAAAACGTTGAAAACCTGGACAAAGAGATTAACACGGCTTATAAAAAATTAAAAGATTTGTACAGCTATGATTCAATTTCGGATGAACGGAAAGAATATCTTAAAAACCTCATTGAAGAAAACGGATACCTTCCTTTTCCTTACATAAAAGCAATTGAAGAGCTCTCGCACGCAGAGATTCTCTACGGGCTGGAAATAAAATGGAAACACAACAGCGTTTTTGATGAAGAAAAAGGAGAATTCAAATTTGATAATGATAAAATTTCTCCGGCACAAAGGGCTGATTACAAAAACGGCGACTGGCTCAAAAAAGAGCAGCATAACGTAAAACTCATAAACCTTGCAGGTCTGGGCGACGGCAACAAAACTCAAGAGACAGGAAAACTCATAGACTGGCTTCGTCAGGTTCTTATTCTTCCATCCGGAATGCCGGACAAAGGTGTGCTTGGCACAACGGTTTATCTTATACCATTTCACCCCAGAGAATTCGGCTGTGCTTACCTTCCCGTAAGTACAGAAGTAAGCCCGCATATTGAAGATAAAAGAATAACTGAAAAACTTGGTCTTGATACAAAACAACAGGTGCAGCTGTTTGTAAAACTTGCACAGCTGGCAGGCCACTGTGTTATTTATGATGTGCTTCCTCAAACAGGAAGATTTTCCAAAATGGTGCTTGCTAACCCCTCTATTGCACGCTGGTATGACATAAAAGAGCTTATTGAAAAAATAGAAAAAGAGGCAGATTCTGCATATGAAAAGCTGAAAACAGAGTTTGAACCCGAAGATGTTGAAATAGTAAGAGATATTTATAAAGCAACACTCAAAAAAGGCTCAAATGACCTTTCGGAACACTATCAGGTTATCTACGACAAATTTGAGGAGCTTATTTCTCCAAAGAAAAAAGAATTCTCAGATGAAATGATGAAAAAAGAAAACCAGATAAAAATACACAACCGTGCAAAAGAGCTTATTGCAGGGGTTAATGACTTTAAACAGAACAAAAACATTGAAGAAGACGATATAAAAAATCAGGGAGAAACAATACAGCTTTTGATAAAAGAAGGTCTCTGGCCGGCACCGGGAGGGGCTTGGTGCTCTTGCGGAACACCGGTTTTTGACAGAATGTCTGACACGGGTGATTATCCAATGTTCAAGCATTTTGATTTTAAATGCGAGGATGTTACACACTTTGCAAACCTTGATTGCCAGACGCCTTATTACTTTGTTTTCCTTGAAACAGGTGAGTATAACAAACCTGTAATTGATGTTTATATCAACTATCTTAAAAAACTGCAAAAAGACTATAACTTTGACGGTTTTAGGGTTGACCATATTGACCACATTGTAGACGAAGTGTCAGAAAAAGACGGTGTGCCCATAAGCTACCGTGCCCCCAGAGAAGTGCTGGGCCGTGCAAATAAAGAGCTGAAAGCTGATGTTGCCCACTTTGCAACACTGGCAGAATATATGCTGTGGGACAGATACTACAAAGAGTATCATGATGATATGGCTTTTGATGTTTTGTGGGGTAATGATATTATTTCTCAATTCTCTAAAACTCCACAGGCTATTGTAGAAGACAATCAGGAGCTGGAAAGGTTTAATATAGCGGATTCTGACTCCAAATTCGGCAATCTGTCCATTTTAAAAAGCTACAACAATCAAGACGGTGAGTTCCGTGCAATTGATCAGTATCCCGGTCAACTCGGCGAGAGAGGTGCTTTATTTAAATGGTTTAAGTACAAATTTCTCCCAGGCGGCAAAAATGCTCAGCGTCCGGTTATGTTTATTGACGGGGATGAGTCTTTTACTAAGACAGGCATGGAAAGTGTCATAGGTGCAGAGGTCTCTATGCCCAGAGAAAAGGATTATAAATTCTTTAACAAATTTAATGCAGTGAATAAATTTGCTTTGCAAAATGAGCTTACGCGTGAAGGCGAAGCCGAAATCATTACACAGGATGACGATGGTTTTGTGAGCTGGATGGTTTCAAAAGACCCGTTAAAAGAGTCTTTGCTCGTTGTGGCAAACTATAACTCTCCTACAGAAAAAGTTACGGAAACACATGATGACGGATATTCAAATTCTTACATAAAACCGGGCGAAACTGTCTATAACAAACAGGTTCAAATGCCATGCGACTACATGATTGTTTCAGAATATATTTATAAAGAATCCGGCAAAATAGGCGAATCGGAGTTTGAAGAAGTGAAATTCGAAAAACCCGAGTCAGAGTTACACTTTGGAGAACTCAAGCCTGCTGAATTTAAAATATATAAAATTGTAAAATAATAAATATTAAAAAATGTTACACGGGCAAAAATCATGAAAACCATGATGAGAAGCGGGTTATCATGATTGTAAAAAAACTGTTACGTTTATACATGCCCTAAAATGCTTCACAAATAACCTTCTCGATGGTTTAATAAATATATTGAAATTCATTAATTGTTGAGAAATTGAAGAAAACAAAATTTTTGGGAGGAGATTTGGACGATTTCCAAATCTAAAAAAGACCGGTAACATAACCGGTCCTTTTTATTTTTACAGAATCTATTTTAATTTTTGTAAAATTAAAATTCTTAAAATAGCAAAAAAATATTTTTTGAAAGAAAAAATGAGAATAATAGAATATCTTTTAAGAATCATAATAGCGTAGTTTCTTTTAATGGAATCAAAAAAGAACTTACTGATAAACAAAAAAGTGAGTGCCATTATGTTATTCATTAATATTCTTTAGCTTGTGCGGGAATTTCAGCTTTTATGGGTGAAGCTTATGCCGCAGGAGCGGATATTCCTTTTCTTATTACAACTGAAGCAGGAATGTTTACTGCTTTGGCAGGAGTGTTAAATGTTCCTTTAAGCCCAGCTATGTTACATGCTACCAAACATATGTGGTCTGCTGGCATTATTGGAGGTAACGTATTGAAATTGCTGAATAGTGTAGCATCATTAGGTGGTCATATAATGGCTGCTCCAACAACAGCAGGTGTTGGTAATGTTGCTATTAGTAGTTATTTGAGAGCGTCAAATGCTGCTCTGTCAGCATCCTTTTGTGAATACATGGGTTGGGCATTTGTTGATGATTATAAAAAAGGTTTAATGAACACTAAACAAAAAACAAAAGAACTTATTGCTTTTGGTGCTTTTTCTCAAATTATGCAAGGCTTTAATTCATATCTTGATTTAGAAAAGCCTGCTTCTATGCTTGAACATAAATTATCAGAAGCTTTCGGTATGTCATTTGCAAGTAATTTGTCCAACGAGCATGCTTCTTTCGTAAATCAATCAATGAAGTTTTTGGCTAAACATCCGTTTTCCTTAGCTGCTAAAGGTATTGAAATAGTTACACCAGCCTTAGCTGCTCATTTAATAGAAAATGATGGTAAATTAAATAATCAATTTTTAGGTAATTTAATAAAAGGTTCTATATATTCTTTAGTATGTGGGCAGTTGCTTGGAGATTCAACGAATGATTATAAAATAAAAGATAAGTCTAAACAATATATAGGATACATGATGAATGACCCTTATATACAAAAACTAATAGAAGAAAAGTTGGTTATAAATGGAATAAAGTCTTATGGATTATATAAACTGGATAATAAGACATTGAGTTCTTTAGAATCTATATATAATGAGCTAACTCCTCGTATTGCTGATATAATAAAAAAACAAGAGGCCTATAATTAGAATAAATGCATTTAATACAGTAAATACACATCTTTCTTTTTCTTCAAAAAAAGAAAATGACTCTACATATTGGCGTATTAAAAATCCGGAATCTGCACAGGATAAATTGGAAAAACACTTTGCTATGGATTTTATAAAACGATTTCCAAATTGGGAGCAAAATGAAAATTTGGTGCACCGTCTAAAACAAGACACAATAAAATCTAGAGCTCAGGGAAAACTGCATTCAAAATGGCATGAGTTTGATACTTTTCCAGGAGTATCAGCATTAGCATTTAGTGCATTAACTATTTTATCGTTGCTTGTGCTGCTGAAAAATAAAAATTTAAATAAAAGTGAAAAAATACTTTTTAAAACAGCAGCCGTACTCTCTCCTATTTTTGCAATTGATAACTTGATGTATATTTTTACAGGCAGTAATTTATTTGATAAAAGAAAATCAAACAAATAAAAAAACAGGCAAGAGACTATTCTCTGCCTGTTTTTTTATTTTTATAACTTTTGGATAATTTCAATCTCATTTCCGTCAGGGTCTTTGATGAAAGCTATTTTTGATTGTGCTGCTTCCATAATATAAGGTTCGTATAAATACTCTCCGCCAAAGGCTTTGAGCTTTTTATCGAACTCGTCCATGTCTTTTGTTTCGAGTGCAAAATGGCCGAAGGCACTGCCGTTTGTGTAGCCGTCAGCAGGGTTTTCAAAGTTTTGAGTCAATTCTATTTCAAAGTCTGAGTCTTCACCTTTTAAAAAGTGCAGAATGGAATCATCCAGCTTAATTTCGTGTGTTTTTTTTAGCCCCAGAAGCTCTGTATAAAATTTCATAGATTTATCTATATCTTTTACCCTTATCATCGCGTGTAAAATTTTCATTATTCTTTCTCCTTTTCTTAAAAATTGTAAACTCGCCTTACCGGTTAATCATATCATATCATTGTAATTTTTACTTTAATTGCTATAGTTTAGATGGAGGAAATATGACATCACTACAGCAAACAATTTTATTCGTCATAGATGACCTTGAGCTTAAATATTTTGAGTTTAATGATTTAGTCACTAATTTTTGGATTATAAAGGAATTTTTAGACCGTGATTACGAAGTTTTTATTGCAGTAAAAAGCGGTCTTATGACAGAGGGCAATGTTGCAAAAACTCTCTGCTGGCAAGCATACGAAAAAGACGGCGATATTTTTTATAAAAAAGATGAACCTAAAAAATATGTAATAGAACACTTTGATGTGGTCTTTTTCCGTCCCGATCCGCCTGTTGATATTGATTATATCAATGCTTGCAGTGTTTTTGACTACGTGGATACAGAAAGAACGGTTGTTATTAACAACCCTATTGCGGTTAAAAATTTCAATGAAAAATTCCACCTTAACTACTTCCCTGAATTTGCGCCGGAAAATATTGTTACAGCCTCGGCAGAAGAAATAAAAGCTTTTGTCAGAGAACATAAAAAGGCTATTATAAAACCGCTAAACCAGTGTTTTGGAGGCGGAGTCTACTACCTTGATACAGAAGAAAGAAATATCAACACCATAATCAAAAATCTTACTAATAACGGCAAAACCATGGTAATGGTGCAAAGATATCTGGAAGGCGCTGTGCACGGAGATAAACGTATTCTTATTGTGGGGGAACACGTTTTTGATGAGTGTATCCGCAAGCTTCCCGGCAAGGATGATTTTAAATTTAGCGAACATTCTGACAAATATTTTGAAACAACACATCTCACGGCCGAAGAAAAAGAAATGGCTCAAAAAGTTGCAAAACATCTCAACGCTGTAGAGCTTTATATGGTAGGGTTGGACGTTGCAGACGGCAAAATAATGGAAATAAATGTAACAAGCCCCTGCTACTTTATCCGTGAAATTAACTCTCACAACAATGAGCGTTTTCAGGATGTTTTGATGGAAAAACTTATAAATCTTATTGAACTAAAACAAGGAAAAATCCCTGCAACTGTATGCTAAATGCAAAAATTAATACACAAGAAAATCTTATAACCGATGAGTCTCAACTTACAAATATCTTTTACAACGGTGCAAAAGATGAGTGTGTGTTGTCTCAAAAACGTACCGGTGTAGAGTTTGAAAAACTCCCTGTAAAAAAAGATACTTTTAAGTATGCGCCTTATCAAGATGTTGCAAAGTTTTTGCTTGCATATAAAGAAGACAAAGATGGTATTTATGAAAACGGCGCTATACTGGGACTTTCAAATAATGACGGCACCGTTACGCTCGAGCCGGGCTCGCAGACAGAGTTGAGCTTGAATCCGTCGTCTGACCTTAATTCGGTCAAAAGGTTTATTGATGTTTATAACAAAAAAACATCGCAAATTGCCGAACAATTTGGCATATACTGGTTAGGTTACGGCATTCAGCCTGTTTCAACTTACAAAAATATTCATATTATCCCCAAAAAAAGATATGAATATATGACAAAATACCTGCCCACAGTAGCCAAAAAGCCACTTGTTATGATGAGAGAAACTTCGGGTATTCAGGCAAGTTTTGATTATAAGGATGAAGCGGACGCGATGAGAAAATTTGCTTTTGCTCTTAAGCTCTCGCCTATTGTCAGTGCTGCTTTTGCAAACTCTCCTGTTAGAAACGGACGCCTGACAAAATACAAATCAAACCGTGCAGCCAGCTGGCTCGATACGGATAATGACCGCTGCGGGCTTGTTAGTGCCAAGGTTTTTAATTCACATTTCGGGTTTGAGGATTATGCCAAGATTCTTTTAGATGTGCCCATGATTTTTATAGAACGTACGATTAACGGCGTGAAAACTGCAATAAGGGTTGAAAACATAACTTTTAAAGAATTCATAAAACACGGATGGCAAGGTTTTAGAGCAGAGGAACAGGACTGGGAAACCCACCTTAGTCTTTATTTTCCTGACGTAAGATTGAAAACCTATATTGAAATAAGAAACCATGACAACCAGCGCTCACCTTTAATTTGTGCGGTTCCTGCATTGTGGAAAGGGCTTATTTATAACAATGACGCAATGTCAGCAGTAGAAGATATGCTGTGCAATCTCACCTATTTTGACTATGAATACCTGAGACGCAAAACTCCTCAATACGGAATTGATATGAAAATCAAACACCATTTTGTGGCTGATATTGTCTATGAAATTGCAAAAATCTCGGCAGCATCATTAAAACTTGATGGCAATAACGAAGAGCATCTTTTAGACCCCTTGCTTGAGCTTTTAGCGCAGAAAAAAACTCCTGCTGATATTTTGATAGGTAAGTGGGAAAACGAATGGCGCGCTGATGTCTCCAGACTCGTTCAATACTCAAGACTCATCTAGTCTTTGACAACTTTTTTTAATCCTTTGGGAGAGTCAGGGTTTTTATCAAGAATAGCTGCCATTTTACAGGCTATTAACTGCAATGTCATCAGAGAACCGAAAATTGCTTTCATTTTTCTTTTTGTTTTGATGTAAATGTTTATGTCCCCTGCTTTTACTTCCTGTACAGATGTTATGCAAACAATTTGAGGGTTGTACTCTTCTTTGATTTTTTTCAGGTTTCTCACAGCAAATTGTGCATTTTCTTCATCAATAATGGCAATAACAATAGACTTCTGGTTTAAAACAGCAACATGTCCGTGCATAAATTCACCAAAAGGGTACGCCATTACATTTAAATAACAAGTCTCTTTGATTTTCAGAGCTCCTTCTTTTGCTATCGGATAATAGTTTTTGTTGCCAAGAATAGAGATGTTGTTGTACGTGGCTACGGTTTTAGCAGTTTCTTCTATTTTTTCTTCGTCGCTTTTTATGCGCTCAAGATAAGAGGGCAGCCTTCTTAGAGTGTTGAGGTATCCTGAGATATCACTGTTGTTTTTATGTTTAAGTTTTAAGAGTACAAGCATTGAACATAAAATTTGTGCGGTCAGTGCTTTTGTTGATGCAATACTTTTTTCTTCTCCGGCGTCGGAGAGAATTTTGTAATCACATAGCTTCCACATAGCAGAATCTTTTGCATTTGTGATACACATTGTTTTTACGCCTTCTTGCTTTATCATTTTTAATGCGTTTAATGTATCGGAGGTTTCTCCGGATTGTGATACAAAAATGTAGAGCGAGTCAGGAGTAATAAAATGTTTTTTTTGTAAAATAAACTCGCTTGAATACTCGCATTCGCACGGGATATTTGCGTACTCAATAAATAAAGGGGCTGCTATTGCCGCGCAGTTGTATGAAGAACCGCTTGCCACAATGACAATATTGTCAACTTTTTGAGGCAAATCAATATTGATTTCATCCTCAGGTGTGACGTAGTTTTGTATGAGATTTTTCACAACACCCGGTTCTTCAAAAATCTCTTTTTTCATTATTGATGTCATAATACACCCTCTATTTTCTAAACACACAAAAAACACATTACTTATTAATGTTATCGGTTTATTTTAAAAAAAGTTTAATAATAATAACAAAATTGTTAAGATATATAAAACTAACTTTTTACAAGCTCATCAAAATTGTCCTGAGCGTATTTGTATAAATCTTTGAGTGCATTTTCAACTTTGAGCCTGTATGATTCCGCTTCTTCTTTTGAGCAATCGGAAGGAACATAAATAGGGTCGCCGTAAACAGCAATTGTTTTTACACCAAGCAAAGGAAAACGGAAATTATCCCATGTGTTGAATTTTAAAAGCCATTTTGAAGGTGAATACCACACCATTGGTATAATAGGAACCTGTGTGAGCTTTGCAATATTGATAACCCCGTCTTTTACAACGCCAAAGGGACCTCTCGGGCCGTCGATAGTTATTGCTGCACATTCTCCCTGCTCAAGTTTTTCTATCAAAGCCAGTGAGGCTGCAGCTCCGGAACGTTTGTGAGAACCTCTTACTACTTTTATCCCCATATGTTCTGTTGCAGCTGCGATAATATCTCCATCAAGAGATTTTGATATCATTACATTAAGGTTGCCCCTGTCCTCGTTTGCATAAAGAGCACATTGATGTGCGTGCCACAGTGCAAAAATTGCAGGTTTTTCTTTTGGAAAATTAATGTTTTTACAGTTATAAAACAGGCTTTCAAAAGCATAAAAATGCTTTGTTAAAAACGAAAGCAATCCAACCGTATATTTTTTGTCTATCTTTATACCCATAGGGTTATATTATAACAAAAAAAAATTTTTGCACATTTGCTCTTGTAAGCTATATTTAAGCTCTTCTCATCAAATCGGATAGTTTTAGTTCCTTGTTTTCTTTCTTTTTGGGTCTTTTCAGCATTGGTTTGGGTTTTCTTTTGAAACCGCTCAAGCCTACCATTGTACTTTTTTCTTCTTTTATAAGAAGCAGCTCTTTCATTAAATCAACAATTTCTCTCACTTTTTATTCCTTTCTTTCTCTCATTCACAATTTAATTTATGCACTCTCTTTTTTTAACCCCCGCTTATGGTATATTGGTGACTATGACAGAAGATATTCAAATTTTAAAAGAGATTGAAAAAGCTGCTGCTCTTTGCGAAAAACAATACACAAGAGAAGATATTTTTTGTGTGCTCAATACCCCATCAACAGATTGCCCGGACATTGATGTGGAAAAACAGATTTGTATTTTAAAACTTGATACAATCAACTCGCAGCAAGAGGCCGATTTGCTTGTTTTCCATCAGACAAACCACCACGGATTGATAAGAGAGGCATGCTCGCAAAAAATTAATGAGTTTATGAAAAAAGCTGATATTTGTGTGTTTTTTCAGACAAAAGAAATCCACGACACACTTTTAAAAGCAGCAAATGATATTAACCCGAATATCTGCCGTGCAATCATAGAAATCTTGCCTTATGTCAATGATAAAAACTATCTTCTTGATAAACTCTACAAACGCTTTGATGAAGTGTTTGAGGAATTGGAAAAACTAAAAAGAAGTAACTGGTATACTAAAAAACTCTTTAATTTGTACTGGTGCCTTGAAGCTTTGCATGCTCTTAACCCGCCTTACGATAAACGTATTGAAAATGTGCTTTCAAAAACATCTAAATTCAAAGACTATACTATACGTGAAAAAACAGCAATGGTACTTTCCGCTTTGGTTTATTCTTCCGAGGTTTTGAACAACATAAAATCTGCACTCAAAACAGATGGCAATTTTTACGTAAGACGCTACAGCCGTGATTTTTAATCTTATTGGTAAATTTATATAACGTTTTCTTGCAACATGGCTGTTTCGCTGGTAGAATCTAGCTAATAGCACACGGTGTTTAGAATTAAGGAGACGGTTATGAAAAAACTTTTAACTAAAGCTTTGATGCTCGCAGCAATATTAGGCTTTACGTCTGCTGCTACTTTTGCAAAAGACTATGCCGATTTGCCAAAAGACCACTGGGCATACAAGCAAATTCAGATTTTGACTGATTTTAATGTGGTAGTAGGTTACCCTGACGGAAACTACAGACCTGAACAAAATGTTACAAGAGCAGAATTTGCAACAATGGTAATTAAAGCTTTTGAACAACAAAAAGCTGAAATCAAACAACCTGCAAAATTTACAGATATGTCTGAAAAAGATTGGTTCTGGGGAATGGTTCAAAGAGCTGTTATGTTTGACCTTTTAAAAGGTTATCCTGACGGACATTTTGACCCTTACGGAAACGTTTCCAGAGGCCATGTAATTTCTACTACTGTTAACGCTTTGACTACAGAAACAATCTCTAATCAGAAAGCAAAAGAAATCCTCGAAAACAGCTATTCTGATTATGACCAAATTCCTGATTGGTTAATAATAGCTGCAGGTAAAGCAGAAATTCTCGGTATGGTTGTTAAAGCTCCGGGAGAAGAAACTGTTATCAATGCTGAAAGACCGGCAACAAGAGCAGAGCTTGCAGCATTTTTGGTAAAAATGCTTGAACAGGCAAAATTAAATCCAAATGCAAAACTCAAAGAAGCTATGAGCCCCAGAACCGGTGAAGGTATCATAATACCTACAACTACTCTGGAAGGCTATATTGCTACTATTCCTGCCGGCACAGTGATTCCTATTATGGTTTTGAACAAATCAATCACCAGCCAAAAATCAAAAGCCGGTGAACAGTTCCTTTCAAAATTACCTAAAAACCTTATTACAAAAGAAAAATATCTTCTTCTTGTAGAAAATGATGCTCTTAACGGCAAAATTGCCAGTGTCAAAGTGGGCAGACTCTTTATCAGAAACGGTGAAGTGACAATGGAAACACACACTATAACTACTGACAAAAACCAGACAGCTGCTTTTTGCGGTGATGCTCTGGGCGGTTACAGACCCGAAGGCTTTTGGAAAACTCTTTATCTCAAAGTTGTAAAAGGCCACAGAGTCCAAATAAAAGAAGGCGATATTCTTAATTTGAAACTCAATAAACCTGTTAGAATTGACCTTACAAACGGTATGATTCTGGAATAATTTCAGCTTACAAATAAAAATAAGACCGGGATTTTAATAATCTCGGTCTTTTAATTTATTTGTGAATTTGGTATTAAAGTTTTTGTATTTTTGTCCGATTAATAAAATACACAACAACGGAGAGACGCTATGCTTTTTAAAAGAAAATGTAAAATAACCTTTATTGCACACGGTGCAACCTTATATACGGAAGAAAATCGTATATGTGATAAAGAATCACATCCGCCGTTGAATGAACAAGGTCAGGAAGAGGCTGAGCGCATTGCAAAATGGATAATTCATCGTTCTCCGCGTGTGGACAAAATTTATACAGGTGCCTCTTTAAGCTGTGTGCAGACAGCTCAATATGTGGCAAAAGAATACGGACAAGACTTTGAAATCAGACCTGAGCTGCGTAATCAGGAATATGGCGAATGGAAAGGCCTGAGCTACTCAGAGATAGAAGAACGTTATCCTGAGCAGCTGCAAAAATATCATGACCTTACTTCAAGCTATGCTCCGGAAGGCGGAGAAACTTTGCTCGAGTTTGATGAAAGAGTGGATGCTACAATCAACAATTTGATTGAAGAAAATCTTACAAGAAGAATTATTGTTGTAACGCACTCAAACTTTATCAGAGCTGCTATTAGAAATGCTCTTGATATTCCTGTAGAAAACCAAAACAGAGTATTTATTCCAACAGGTAGTGCAAGCCAGGTAAAATATTATAAAGGATGGAATATTTTGATGTATTCAGGTCACATTCCTTTGTTTTTATAAGTTTTATTAAAATATGCAATAATCCTTCCGTAAATGTTTTTAAATATATATAAAGACAATACGGGAGGATTTTTCTTTGGGAGAAATTGCATTAATTAATTCTGTTTCACAAAAAGATGTAAAAAATACCGGTAATGTTAATAACAAGGTTTTAAACTCTAAAAATTCTACAGTATCAATCCATGGAGACAAAATTCTCCAAAACAAAGATGTTTCTTTATCTTCTTCGGATATGTTTGCAGTGCTTAGTGATGCTTCTCAAAGAATTGCAGATAATGCCAACAACTTAAAAGAAATGGGCGTTCCCGCATTACAGTCAGTGGCAGTTACTGTTTCTAACAAAGCTGTCAATATAATCAGCTCTGCAAGCAATGAATGTTTTAAATACGATGGTGAATTAAACAAAATTCTTGAAGACAGCTCCTTATCACCTGATGAAAAAAAGAGCAAAATAAATTTGATTAGATCCAAAAAAGAATCAGTCATAAAAGAAGCAGAAAAAAAGTCAGTTTATTAGAAAAAATTTCAGATAAACTTACACAAATGGCACCTGCTTTTTTACAGCTAAAATATATGCAAGTGGATACCACAGAGCTGACTAAACCCCTGATGTCATTGATTAACGGCATTGATACAGCCCCGTCAAATCTAAAAAATGCAAGAAATCCGCAAGATTTACAAAAAATTTCGATGGAGAATATGAACAATATTTTCGGTACAGATTCTCAAGAAGACTTGCAAAAATTAATAAAAAATATTGATAAAAAAATAGACAAAAAAGAATATCAAATGAATGACAAATTTGCAGATTATTTTGTAAGGGTAAGAAATCCTGAGGAAATCAAGGTTTTAAAAATTCAAAAACAGCTTTATACAGAATTGGCTGCAATGTTTAAGGACAACAATGCCTAGCTAGGCTTCTGTCTGTTTTAAAAACTCCGGAATCTGGCAGGCTTCTATAGTGCCTGAAACAATTTCCCATTCAGGCATTGCTTCTTGCAGCTCATGCTGCATGTGTGACAACAGTCCGGGGATAATAATTTTTCTTGTATCTACCTTTTTAGCAAGTTCAAAATCTCTGACAGACTTTGCTACCAGATCTGCAGTAAACTTGTCAGCTGACCAAGCTGTTAAAACACTCATCCCATCAGATGGTGTAACAACAAGATAAGAGCCGTAAGGCAGAGACTCTAACTCGCCTGCTACAGCGAAATATGTGAGCGCAAAATTTGTTGTGAGCAACACAGGTGCATTCTTATCCGGGTCATTAAATTCATAAACCTTGGCTTCTACCTGCAGTGGCTTTTGCGGGTTTGTATAAATATTCTGGCGCAATGTAAATAAAGTGGAAAGCAGGGCTTCATTAAACTCATTGAGCACAACAACATTCGCGTATCTGCAAATTAAAAGCGATGCAGCGGCACAGGCTTCGATTGGATTCATTTCAACAGGAAGGCGCACCATAACAGGATATGTAAGCGGTTCAAATCTTTGTAGAATGGCTGAGCGTCTTATATACGTAAGCTGTTCCATAACCTGTGCAGCAGATTTTTTGCCGTATTCCAGCTCAAGAATTATTTCTTTTTTGCCCTCATCTTGAGTTTGTTTTGATTTTTCAATCAGCTCTTTTTCATTGTCGCCTTTAACAATAACGTAGTTTTGCTTATCTGAAATAACGGCAATGCCTGTTTTTTCAACCTTTTCTTTTGCCTGTTCAATATCTGAACCCGTCAAATAAACAGCATTAACTTTAAATGTTTCGCCAATTCTTTCAATCTCGTAGTTTTTAATTTGTTCGAGTTTATTGTCAAACTCCTTGTCTTGAGCATCCAGTGCAATTGCTATTACTGTGGGGTTTACAAATGTTTTGTCATGTCTAAACATTACTGTTTCGCCGCCGGTAACCAAATTTTCGGACAGCTTTATTGTATGTTGTTGAATTTTTGACGCTTCGCAAAACTTTTCTCTTAGCTCATCCGGTATGTGCGGGCATTTTTCAATATCGGTTTGTTTTTTTGCCAGCTTGAGTGCATAAGCCATACAAGTCGGGCTGCCGCACTGTTTGCAGTTTGTGCCTTCTGCTTTTTTTGCTGCAGGCAGGTATTTAAAAATTTGTAAACCTGTTAACTCCACTACACAATTCCCTTCAACACTTCAATGCTCTTCGGGTTCCACAGTACAACAATATTTGCACCGGCGCTAATCATTGCACTTGCGGCCGATATTTCCCACATAACAGAACGCTCGCTAAATTGGCCCCAATTTTGTGCAAAAGTGTCAGATTTTGCCTCTTTTGCTCTGTAAGATTCCTCTCCGATAAAAGCTATAACCGGCATATTGAGCATTGTGTCACCGTCAAACGCAGCTTGTCTGATTTTTTCTATAATACTGTAGCCGTAATCCAACCCGTAGCCCAAGCCGCCCATATCAGGGTCAATTAAAATTCTGTCCGGAGATATTCCTTTATCAATTGATAGAATATTGAGTTCTTTTGCAAGATTTATGTCAATTGGGCTTCTTAAAACCAGTATGTGATTGTTTTTTACAACGGATGGAACGATGTTTTCAAATGTATTTTCGTCTGCAAAAGCTATAATACATTCCTGATTTATTGATTGAGCGAGTAAAGGCAGGAGTTTTTTGTCTATGTCATTGTTGTTTGCTCCTCGTAAAATGAGAGGCTTGTTTACAATTTTTTCTACCTTTGTTAAAAATTCTTTTATTTCATTTTCATCAAAGTTTTCATCTTGAATATCAAATTTAACAGAGATTATGTCTGCTTTGTTAGGTGATGAAATTTCTTCAATAATGTTGTTTGAAGAATACAAAAACTCAAGAGCAAAAAGCGGGTGTGCTGTATTATTGTTTTCTGTCATAAATGAAAATGACTTGTCACCGCCAATTTTTAAATTGTGGAAGTTAATCTCTCTTATTTTTTCTTTTATACAAAAAGACAGGTCTAGCTTATTATCTTGCATAGACCTATCTTAAAAAGTAAACGGTTTATTGTCAAATTAACCTAAGTTCATGCTTGCGTGAACAACAGGTCTTTCTGCTGATTCTGCAATCATAGAGCCGTGTGGCTGTCTTTGAATAAATTCGCTAGCTGTTTTTGCTTCATATGCTTCAGCTGCGAGTTTGTTGTTCAATTTACCTAATTCTGTTTGTAATTTGTTGTTATTAAAGAAAGGAATTTCACCTTTTGCTGCCATGAAAGATGCTGCAATCGGGTCTTTTTTAGTTTCTTTGATTAAAGCTTGTCTCTCAGCTCTTGCTGCGTTTCTAAGTTTTGCGGGAACAGTATCAATGATTGTTTGAACCGCTACTCTGTTGATTGCCATTTTTTTCTCCTTTTGTTAGAAATTTGTTGATGTTTATTGGGACTAAAAAGCGTCAAGTTTTTATTTTGACGCTTTTTAAATTTAATATTTACAATTCTTATTAAAGAATGAGTAATTATTTTATTAAGCTTTGGCCTGTCATTTCTGCCGGTTGTTTTATTCCCAGTAGTTGGAGGATTGTTGGAGCTACGTCACACAGTGCACCTGTGTCTTTGAGCTCGTATTTGCCCTGGCCGTTAATTAGCATAAACGGAACAGGATTTGTTGTGTGAGCAGTAAAAGGTGTGTGTGTTTGCGGGTCTTCCATGCATTCAGAGTTGCCGTGGTCTGCTGTTAAAAGCATTACAACACCGTTTTCTTTTGCTTTTTCAACAATTTTGCCAACACAGGTATCTACTGTTTCGCAAGCTTTGATTGCTGCATCAAATACGCCTGTGTGACCTACCATATCAGGGTTTGCAAAGTTTACAAGGATAAATCCGTATTGAGGATCGTCCAGTGCTTTTAAAACGTTTTCACAAACTTGAGGTGCACTCATCTCTGGTTGAAGGTCATAAGTTGCAACTTTGGGAGAAGCAACAAGTGCTCTTGTTTCCAGTTTTCCTGATTTTTCCTCTCCACCGTTGAAAAAGAAAGTAATGTGTGCATATTTTTCTGTTTCAGCAGTTCTGTATTGTTTCACACCGTTGTCATCAAGCACATCACCGAGAATATTTGTAAGTTTTTCCGGCGGGTAAGCAATAGGAAGCGGGAATGTTTCGTCATACTGAGCCATGCAGACATAGTATAGATTATTTCTTCTTGCTTTTCTGTTGAATCCGTCGAATTCTTCAAACGTCATAGCACGTGTAATTTCGCGAGCTCTGTCAGGTCTGTAGTTGAAGAAAATTATTGCATCATTGTCTTTGATTCTTGAATCAGGGTCAGCATTGGTGATTGTGGGCTCTACAAACTCATCTGTTACATCTTTTGCATAAGAAGCTTTGATTGCTTCATCAGAGTTTGCTGCTTTTTCACCTTCGCCAAACAAAAGCGCATTGTATGCTTTTTCTACTCTGTCCCATCTGTTATCTCTGTCCATAGCCCAGTATCTGCCTGATATTGTAGCTATTTGAGGAAGATTGTATTTTTTAAGTTCTGCTTCAAGCTCTGCCAAAAATTCAACAGCACTTTTAGGCGGTGTGTCTCTTCCGTCTAAGAATGCATGAACGTATACTTTTTTAAGGCCGTTTTCTGCTGCCATTTTAACGAGTGCTTTTACATGTTCAAAAGAGCTGTGAACACCGCCTGTTGAAACAAGTCCGTAAAGGTGAAGTGAAGAATCATTCTTTTTAACGTGTTCGATAGCGTCTTTAAAAGCTTTATTTTCGAAGAATTTTCCTTCTCTGATTTCTTTGTTGATTCTTGTTAAATCTTGATAAACAACACGACCTGCTCCCAGATTGAGGTGGCCTACTTCGCTGTTGCCCATTTGTCCGTCAGGAAGACCGACATATTCACCTGAAGCATTAATTTGAGTGTATTTTTCTGTTTCTTTCAGTTTGTCAAAGTTGGGTGTTTTTGCTGTTTTTGTTGCATCTTTAGGGCAGTCTTTATTGATTCCCCATCCGTCCATAATGCATAAAAGGACTCTTTTGTTATCTGTCATAGTTTCTCCTTTTTATTTGTTTCGGTTAATTATATTATCAACGCTAAAGGAAAAACTTAAAGTAGCTTACTCAGGTTAAAACTTCAGCTCTTTTACTTCGCTGTTAAAATGTAAATCAACGTAATTGTATATTTTTCGTGGTATTTGAGGGTTGAAATAATAGTTGTTGTCACAAGGGGTGAGTTTTAAGAACGTGTAATTCTTATCCTTTTTTAAAATATCGAGCAAAAACTCTCTTCCTTCCGCTTCAAAAATTATGTATCCGTTACGTGATTGCATCTCTTTTATTTCGTACTTGTTGAAATTTACACTAGACAATGCCAGATAATAAAGTTTTTCATACGGCAGTTTGTATAGCCTGATACAGTCCTTGTAATTTGTGTAAGAAGCTGCATTTTGTTTGTAAGTTTTGTCTATTGTATCTTGAGAAAAAGCTGGAACGGCTGATATTGATACACATAAAAGCGCACAGGCAAGAAATCTTTTTATCATTATTCTTCATCCTCCATCCAGGAAGAGCCGTATTCCATATCTACAACAAGAGGAACCTTAAGCGGCTGATTGAGCTCCATTGCCTCTTTCACGAGTTTTTGTACTGTTTCAAGCTCATCTTTGCAGGTTTCTAAAATCAATTCATCGTGAACTTGCATAATCATTTTTGATTTTAAATTATTTTCTGTAAGCTTCTTGTCTAAATCAATCATTGCCAGTTTTATAAGGTCAGAAGCGGCACCTTGCAAAGGTGTGTTGATTGCAGCTCTTTGTGCAAATTCTTTAATATTTCTGTTAGAGCTCATCAACTCATCAAGCAGATATCGTTTTCTTCCGTACATGGTCTGTGCATAGCCGTGGCGATATGCTTCTTGAATTGAGTTTTCCATATACTCTTTAACCTTGGGATAGGTCAAAAAGTATTTGTCAATAAACATCTGTGCTTCTTCGTTTGAAATTCCGAGTGCAGAAGCAAGTCCCCAGCGTGTTTGTCCGTAGATTATACCGAAGTTTACTGCTTTTGCTCTGCCTCTCATTTCTTTTGTGACTTCGCTCAACGGCACATCAAATACTTTTGCTGCTGTTTGTGCGTGGATATCTTCTCCTGTTTTAAATGCGTGGATAAGATTTTCGTCACCCGAGCAATGAGCCAGAAGCCTGAGCTCTATCTGAGAATAATCCGCAGACAAAAGCACCTGTGCATTTTTATCTGATGGAACAAAGGCTTTTCTTATACGGCTGCCCAGTTTTGTTCTTACCGGAATATTCTGTAAATTTGGATTTGAAGAAGACAATCTGCCGGTTACGGTAATGGTCTGGTTGTAATTTGTGTGGATTTTTCCATCCATTGGGCTTATCAAATCGGGCAGCGCATCCACGTATGTGGATTTCATTTTTGAATAGTGGCGATATTTTAACAAGCAGCGTGCAATTTCGTGCTCTTTTGCCAGCTCTTCAAGTACTTTTGCGTCTGTTGAAAATTTTTGCGCACCGCGTTTTTTCTTATGTTCAATGCCCATTTTTTCGAACAAAACAGTAGCAACCTGTTTGGGTGAATTAATGTTAAAACTTTCTCCCGCAAGAGCAAATATTTGTTCTTCCATCTCTTTTAAGTTGGTATCAAGCTCTTTTGCTAGTTCAGCCAGATACTCTGTGTCTAAAGCCACACCCTGCTCTTCCATTTTTGCAAGTACAAGGCTTGTTGGAACTTCTATGTCATACAAAAGCTTTTTGCTCTGTTCGTCGAGTTTTTCATTCCAGTATCTTGTTAATTCAAGTGTTACAAATGCGTCGTCACAGGCATAGTTTGATGCGTCTTCAATTGCCACATCATCCATTGTAATCTGTTTTTTCCCCTTGCCTATCAGCTCTTCTATTTCTGTCATAAAATAGTTGAGATTTTCGGCAGATTGGACTTTCAACCCGTGTTTTCTTGACGGGTCATTTATGTAGCTTGCAAGCATGGTATCAAAAATAATACCTTTAAAACCTATGTTGTATTTTAAAAGTGTATTAATTTCATATTTTGCATTCTGGAAAGTTTTAAATATTGCAGGATTTTCAAAGATATCCTTGAGCTTTTGAAGTACATATTCCATTTCCAGCTGTTCACCAAATTTATGGAATACCGGTATATAAAACGATTTTGTCTTACCCTTGTTTTGGGCCTGTAATACTTTGGAATCTTTTGCCTGTATTTCTTCATTATAAGCCAGAGAAATCCCTACAAGGTCTGCTTCAAGCGCATTAACAGATGTTGTCTCTGTATCAATAGCAATGAGTGTTTGTTTGTTGAGCTCTTCCAGCAGTTTTTCAAAGTCTTCTTTTGTAACAATTGTTTTTCTTTCATTCACAAGCTCACAGTTTGAGACATTCTCCTGTGGTGTGTCTTCTGCTGCAAAAAGACCGAGCTGCTGCTGGGCGGGTTGTTTGGGTTTTGATTCCGGTTCTTCTTTTATTTTTTCTACTCTTGTTCCGTCTTTCAGGCTTATAAAATCAATAAGTTTCTGGTCCATTAACTGTTGTTTTTTAAGCTCTGCAGAATCTATATTCTCCGGACGCGACGCAAGAGAACAGACACTGAAGGGACGGAGTATATCCGGAAGATTTTTTAAGAAACTGAAAAATTGAACTCGTTTTAAAAATTCGCTCACTTTGTCTACATCCGGCATGTCCAGCTTTGTTTTTTCAAAGTCAAACTCTATATCAACATCGCGTTTTATTGTTGCAAGAAAATAGCTCATTTTTGCAGCTTCTACGCCGTTTGTAAGCTTTTCTTTAAGGGATTTTCCATCCACATCTTCTATGTGAGAAAGCACATTATCAAGAGTTTGAAAACGATCCAGCAGCTTGACAGCAGTTTTTTCTCCGATTCCTCTAATACCTGGGATGTTATCAGAGGTGTCGCCTCTCAGTGCTTTGTAATCGATTACCTGATCCGGATAAATGCCCAGTTTGTTATACACCTCATTCCATCCGTAGTTTACAAGCTCTCCTTTAGACGGGATAAGTACATGAACAAGGCCTTCTCTGTCAATTAGCTGAAATGCATCCTGATCACCTGTCAGAATCACTGTTTTGTGCCCCAGTTTGGAGGCTTTTGTCACAATTGTTCCAATTACATCATCCGCTTCAAAACCTTCTTTTGTATAAATAGGTATGTTGAAAGCGTTTAATCCTTCCATAATCAAAGCCATCTGGCTTTTCATTGTATCGGGCATTTGCTCTCTGTTGGCTTTATATTCTTCATAGCATTCCGTTCTGAAAGTATGATGGCTGACATCAAAGGTTACGGCAATGCAGTCAGGGCTTATGGTCTGGTTTTTTAGCAAATCAAAAATAGCTTTAAAAAATCCGAATACCGCCCAGGTTGGCTCTTTGTCGGACGTTTTCATTCCTGTTCTTTCAAGTGCAAAAAAACTTCGAAACGCCAGTGCGTGTCCGTCAATTAAAATCAATGTCTTGCTCTGTGCGTTATTATTTTTTTCCATATCCCCTATCCATTCTTATGTATAAAAAAATATTATCATATTCAAACCTAAAATGCTATCTAAAATGCTGCTTATAAGGCAGCTCCTGTTGTTTTGTACAGGGTTATGTAATCAACAAGGCGTTGAGCCTTGGAGTTATCTTTTTCTGTTTGAAGACTTAATAAAGTTTCTTGAAACTGTATCATATCAAGGTAAGAAATGATTCCTGCTTTGTATCTTTCTTCAATAAGTTTAAAATTATGCGTTTCAAGCTTTACCTTTTTCATATTTGCATTGTCTTTTTGGGTGTCAAATTTTATCATACACATGGAATCATTTATTTCCTGTATTGCTGTTAAATCTGCCTGTTTATAAGCTTCGAACAGTTGCTCATATTTGATTTTGCTTATTTTTAAATTTGCAGTGAGCAGCCCTCCTGTATAGAGTTTTTGCATTGCCACAACACCAACAAGCCCAAAAATATTTGTCCAGTTGAAAACATCTTTTAAAAGCATTGCGTTATAACCGGCAGAGCCAAAAATTGGAATTGTTGGTAAAAATTCTTTTCGAGCCACCCTTATGTCGATTTTTGCTTTTTTTAAATCCGCTTCAGCCTTCATAAGGTCAGGTCTTGAGACAACAACATCAGATGAGATGCAATCAGGAATTTCTCCTTTAAACTCTAATTTGTCAAAGCTGCCGCGTTTTAGAGAACCTGCCTGTGAAGGACACTCGTCAATATACACAGCAAACCTGTGCAGTAGCAGACTGCGCTGTCTTTTTAAATCTGTAAGATTTATCTGTGCCTGGGTGTGTAGTTTGTCTGAGTATGTTACATCATACACAGAAGCAAGGCCTGCCAGATGCCTGTCCTTTGTTAAAAGCCAAATTTTTTCCCTAATTTTAGTTACTTTTTCCTGTGTTTTGATTACTTTATCAAGCTTTAAAATGTTTATGTACAAAGATGCTACATCGGCTGCCATTGCAATATCAGCAGCTTTTTCTTCATATTGTTTTGCTTCGTATTCTTTTCGCTTTGATTTTGTTTTGTCGTGATTCTTTAAAAAAATATCAGCCTCATATGTTGCAAACAAAGGCAAAACATAAAGGTTGGATCGAAGAGCTGCTGTTTCTATATCAAAAATTGTATTTTGTGCTGTTTTTATTCTTGCAAATGTCGGAGAAAACTGTAAAGTGGGAAACTCTTTTGACATCGTAACTTTGACCAGTTCTCTGTACTCTTCTGTTTTTAGTGCTGCTTTTCTTAAGTCGTGGTTTCTTTCCAGCGCCTTATATATATAATCTTTTAAATATTCATCAGAGAAATTATCCCACCAGTTAATGTTTACCGCATTGACACGGCATATGATTTTTGTCTGCACCATATCTGCCCTGGCGGTTGCGGCGGAAAAAGGAAAATTCAGCAGATATGGTATAATGATTACTGAACAAACAATCTTTTTAACAATATTAGCAAGCATTTCTTATTGCCTTTTTTGATTTAGTATGTTAGCATAGCAATTGTTGTTATGATAACAGTTTAGGTGGAAAATTGAAGAGAATAAATAATATAGATATTGATCTTGGGTTAGAAATGGCGCTGACTTCGTCTGCTTATTGTGCTGCGGGCCAAAAAACTTTGAAAGTCCATGGACAGGATGATATCACCCGTGAGCAGTTTGGTATATTACTCGTTTTGTCCCTGACTGACGGATTGTATCAAACCCAGATAGCTAATATATTAGGCAAAGATCGTCCAAACATCACAAGAATGATAGATGTTTTAGAAAAAAGAGGTTTCATAAGAAGAGAAAAGGACGAAAACAACAGAAGAATTTTGAAAGTTTTTCTTACAGATGCAGGGCTGCACAAAGTAGAAGAGGCAAAACCTTTAAAAGACAGAATGAATGCCACTCAATATAAAGGAATGACCGATGATGAAATATATACACTGGTGACCCTTTTGAGAAAAGTACGTAAAAATATTGAAGACGAATACAACTTAAATATGTAACTAAGTAAGGCGGTATAAAATGGAAGAGAATAATAAAAACGAAGAAGCAATGGCTTCTGTGTCAGATAATACGGAAAAATCATCCAAAAGAGGCAAAAAACCTAAAAAAGTTGTAAAAAAGAGATTTCTTATCCCTACTCTTTTAATACTGGTACTTTGTTTACTGGGTTGGATGTATTTTTCTACCTTCGAAACAACAGATGATGCTTTTGTAGAAGGGCATATCATCAGGGTCAGCCCTAAAGTTACCGGTATCATTGAAAAACTTTATGTTGATGATAATGACCATGTCAAAAAAGGCAAGTTACTTTTGACAATTGACGACAGAGACTATAAAGTCCGCTATGAACAGGCAAAAGCTGCTTACGAAATGGCCTTGTATAAGCAAAAATCTGCAGTTGTAGACAGAAATGCCGCACAAACTGATATGAATGTTGCCCAGCAAGACTATGACAGATATAAAAATTTATACGAAAAAGGTGCTGTTTCTCAGCAGGAATATGACCGTGCAAAATCAAAATTTGATATGGCAAAGGCAAACTATGCAACAGCACAGCAGGCAGTGTTTTCTAAAGAAAAAAACAAAGTGGCTGACGCTGAGTTAAAAAGGCTGGAAGCTGTTATGAATCAGGCTGCACTTGAACTTTCTTATACAAAAATTTATGCGTCTGAAGACGGAAAAATCACAAACCGTTCTGCAGAAGAAGGCGCTTTCATCAATGCAGGTGCACCGTTGTTTTCAATAGTACCTGACAAAAGATGGGTTGTTGCTAACTTTAAAGAAACCCAGCTAAATAAAATCCGCGTGGGCCAAAAAGTTATTGTAAAAGTCGATGCTTATCCTCATTTAAAACTTGAGGGCAAAGTTGATTCCATCCAATCAAGCACAGGGGCCAAAACAAGTATGTTCCCTCCGGAAAATGCAGTGGGCAGTTATGTAAAAGTTGTACAAAGAGTACCGGTAAAAATTGTTTTTACAAAGCCTATTGACCCTCAATACAGCATTGAACCCGGCATGAGTGTTGTACCTAAAGTACTTGTAAAAGAAAAGAATTAATTAACAAAGCAGAAAAATAAATATGAGCAATGAAGCATCAATAACAGACATTTCCGAAGAAAACTGGAAACCGTCGCGTAATCCCTGGTATAGTGCAGGAGCAGTAATGCTCACAATCTTTATGGTTGTGCTGGATTCTTCTATTGCCAATGTCGCACTTCCTCACATTGCGGGTACTTTCTCTGCAACAAGAGACGAATCAACCTGGGTTTTGACAAGCTACCTTGTTGCCAACGGGGTTATTATTCCTTCTACAGCGTGGTTTTCCACATTGATGGGACGTAAGAATTTTTTACTTTTGTCTACGCTTATGTTTACAGTTGCTTCTGCAATGTGCGGTTTTGCAACCAGTATGACAATGCTCATTATTGCCCGTGTTATACAGGGTATTGGCGGCGGGGCAATTATGCCTATTGCTCAGGCTGTTATGATGGAGGAATTTCCGCCTGAAGAGCGCGGGGTTGCCATGTCTGTGTTTGGTTTTGGTGTAATTTTTGCACCGATTATCGGGCCTACACTGGGCGGATGGATTACTGATACTTATTCCTGGCACTGGATTTTCCTTATAAACGTGCCATTTGGTATTATTTCTTTATGGCTTATTAAAAAGTTTATTGAAGACCCCCCGTATGCAAGAAAAGGCAAGGTGAAAACCGTTGACTACTGGGGATTTATACTTCTTATTATATGGCTGTTTGTTTTGCAGATTATACTGGATAACGGCCAAAAATCCGACTGGTTCGGCGCAAGCTGGGTAAGATGGTCGGCTACGGTTGTTGCAATAACTTTTGTTGCTTTTATCATAAGAGAGCTTGTTGTAAAAGAACCTATTGTAGATTTAAAAGTTTTTAAAGATAAAAACTTTTCCATTGGTACGGTGCTTCACTTTGTAATAGGGGCTGTTTTGTATTCTACTCTTGCAATTTTGCCGCTATTTTTACAGCAGCTGATGGGCTACACTGCAACGTTGAGCGGCTTGGCCATCAGCCCGAGGGGCTTTGGTTCATTGACCGGTCTTGTTATATGTGCAATTCTTGCAAACAGAGTGGACCAAAGATGGGTTATCGCTGCAGGTATGCTTATTCTGGCTTTTTCAAACATACTTTTTGGCACCCTCAATTTGCAGATTTCCATGGGGAATATTATATTGCCTAACGTCATATGCGGTGTTGCTTTTTCCATGGTTATGATACCTCTTATGACTATTTCTTTTGTTACTCTTAAAAACAGTCAAATGACAAATGCAACAGGTGTTTTTAACCTTGCAAAAAGTGTGGGCGGTGCTATTGGTACTTCTGCTGTTTCTACAATGGTTTCTCGTATGAGTCAGGTTCACCAGACTCATTTAATCAGGAATTTGACTTATTCCAATCCGGGATTTGTTGAAAAATTAAACGCAATGCAATCCGGTATTGCTGCATTATCCGGCCATGCTCTTTCGGCGGCAAAGGCTAATGTTATGGTATACAAACAGCTTGTGCAGCAGTCTACTCTTATGGCTTATATGGATTGTTTCAAAATTTATGCTGCAATGCTTGTTTTGTTAACCCCTTTGATTTTCTTGTTCCAGAAGGTAAAATATAAAAAACAAAAGTCCGCAAAAGTGGAAGCTCCGCTTCCTTCAAAATAACCTTACAGTCAGGAGTTTTATATGCTGTTTACAAAAGAATACGAAATTAAGTATTACGAGCAAAATGTAAACGGGGATTTAAAAGAGTCTGCTCTTTTAAACTTTTTGCAGGATATTGCCACTTTGAGCGCGGAATCACTGGGGTTTGGCCCGAGTTTTGTTTTTGCCAACAACTATGCATGGGTTGTGCTCAAATACCACATAGAGCTTTTTGCTCCGTTGAGGAATCTGTCTTCAATTGTTATAAAAACTGAACCAAGAGGTATTGCAAAACTTTATGCTTACCGTGATTTTGAATTATATACAAAAGACGGCCAATGCATTGGCAAAGCAGTTTCTACATGGGTGCTGATTGATATTTGTACAAGAAAGCTTTTAAATACACAAAAAATTCTGGCTGATTTTATGGCACCTTATCAAAAAAGAGAAACTGATCTCGTGTACGAAAAAATAGACTCTCCTGATGAGCTTATGTATCAAGAGGTTTTTGATGTCAGGTTTGATGATATTGATGTTAACAGGCATGCTAATAATTCAAACTATATTGTCTGGGCATTGGAAACTCTTCCCGTTGATTTCAGGCTAAAACATTCACCAAAGACCATTGATATAAAATATAAAAAAGAAATCGGGCTTAATGCAAGAGTTTTGTCAGAAGCACAGCAGATTCTAACGGATGGTAACGTACAAACTTTGCATGTAATAAAAGATGAGCAAAATGCACAAGATTTGACTTCTCTTAAGATTGTGTGGCAATAAATATTTCAAAATACTAAGAGTTTGTCATCGTGTTTGTGTAGTCTATAATGGAAGAATGAGAATATTGGGGATAGATCCGGGAATAGCAATCGTCGGCTACAGTGTAATAGATGCTGTAGACGGTGTTTATACTCTTGTGAGCTCAGGTTCTATCCAAACTGACAAAAACAAGTCTGAAGCAGGCAGGCTGTATGAAATAGCTACGGATCTGGAAGAGATAATAAAAGCTTATAAACCTGATACGGCAGGTGTTGAAAAGCTGTACTTTTTTAAGAACCAAAAAACAATTATACCGGTGGCTCAAGCCAGAGGTGTAATAATGATGACGCTTGAAAAGTATTCCATAAGCGCTGTTGAATACACCCCGATTGTGGTAAAACAGACTATTACGGGTTATGGCAGAGCTTCAAAAGACGAAGTTGCCCGCTCGGTTGAACAAATGGTCGAAAAAGACGGCAAAAACTGGCCAAAACTGGATGATACAGTAGACTCTATTGCAATTGCCGTATGCCATGCCCGAAACGAAGAATGTAACCTGTCACAATACGCTGTATAGTAATTTTAGAGGTATATTATGGAAATAAAACAACTTTTGTTAAAACAAATGGGAATGCTCTCAAGTGTCCTTGGGTTGGTGCTCGGCGTTATTACTATCATTCCTTTTATCTGCAATTTTTCTTTCTTTGCATTGATAGTACTTTCTGCTCCCATAATTCTTGTTTACATGAAAAAGCTGGATATGATAGGCATACTTGACATCAGGCAGGGCGCTATGTACGGTGCAATTATTGGATTTATTTCTTTTGTTGCTTTTTCTGTGTCATTTGTGCCGCTGGCAACTATTATCGGGTTTATTTACAAAGGTTCTTACTACCTTGGTGTGAGCCTGTTGTTTAGAACCGGTTTCTTTGTTTTAATTATGATGGTGTTCTTTGTGGCATTGTTAGCTGCTTTAATGAACGCATTTTCAGGGCTTGTTACAATCTATGTGTACAACCAGCTTGAACAAAAACCTGAAGAATCAAAGACAGACATTAATATCGAGGAATAGAAGGAATGGATTTTAAATCAAAAATTAAAACAATTGAATGGATAAACGACAAAAAAGTTTCCAGAATGGTAGACCAGCTGGTTGTTCCGTATGAATATAAACTGGTTGATATTTCTACATCAGATGACATGTTTGATGCAATCAAAACAATGATAGTAAGAGGTGCACCCGCCATTGGTATTGCCGGCGCACACGGTATGGCGCTGGCAGCTTTAGAGATTGCTGAAAAAACACAGGATAGTGAAGAGTTTTTGAAACAACTAAAAGAAAAAGCGCAGTATTTAAAAAGCGCAAGACCCACTGCTGTTAATCTTATGTGGGCTGTAGACAAGCAGTTTGACTATATTAAAGACTCCCACAAGTCTGTTAACGAAATGGTGCAGATGCTTATCGACCATGGTGTTAAACTGGAAAATGAAGATATTGAAATCAATAAAAAAATAGGCGATTACGGTGCGCAGCTTGTGCCTAAAAAAGGTGCAACAATACTCACTCACTGCAATGCCGGTGCGCTGGCAACTGTGGGCTACGGTACGGCTCTTGGTGTTGTGCGTTCTGCATTTGCAAATGACAACACAGTGCAGGTTTTTGCAGATGAAACAAGACCACGTCAGCAGGGTGCAAGAATTACCACATTTGAACTTGCAATGGACGGAATCCCTGTTACTCTTATCACTGACGGTATGAGCGGATATTTTATGAACAAAGGTATGATAGATATGGTTGTTGTAGGTGCTGACAGAATCGCTTCTAACGGTGATACTGCCAACAAAATCGGTACATACAATCTGGCTATTGTTGCAAATTACCACAATGTGCCTTTTTATATTGCTGCACCTTTGTCCACAATTGATACATCCATTTCATCAGGCAAGCAAATACCTATTGAAGAAAGAGACCATAAAGAAGTTACGCACATCAACGGTAAAAGTGTTTGCGCTGAAGGTGTTAATGTAATCAATCCGGGCTTTGATGTAACACCGGCAGAATTAATAAAAGGTATTATTACGGAAAAAGGTGTGCTTTATCCTCCGTACAGTGAGTCTATTAAAAAAGCGTTTGCTGAATTATAATGCAAAAAAAAGCCGTCCATTGAGGCCGGCTACTAGACTTGGGGAGGAGGTTTGTTAGACCTTTTGTCTAACAATATATCTATCGGCACATTGGATTCAAAACTTTAGAAATATCATCTATTTGGTTTACAAAAATTCATAAAAAAGCAGCCTGAATTATTTCAGGCTGCTTTTTATAGTTTGCTAAAAACTACGAAACCTTTTTCATAAAGAAGTTTTCACCTGTTTTAAACATATGAATTTCTTTGGACATTTCTTTAACCGGTACTCGCGTTAACTCGAGAAATTTTTTGATTGTTTTTTCTTTTTTATATCTGTGTCCGTCTGCTCCCACAACTACTGTTCTTATTGTCTTAATTTTGTTTGTGCATGGCGTGTTGTTAATAAGCAGTTGTGCATAGCTTTTTGAAATTTGTGAACCGTCTGCCAGTAAACCAAAGGAATTGTATTTTTCACCTTGTTTTGTTTTGCCTATAAGCGAGACAACGCCTGTTTTTTTGTTAATGTGTTTTACAATCTTATAGGCACCGTCTTTTTTCATATTTTTTTCTGCAGTTTTTAAAATTTTTCTTGTGTGCAATTTTTTCATAACTGATGCAACAATAGACATTTTTACCTCTTTCCGTAATGTGATAAATCCTCTTTTTGTAATGAGGGGTTACAATTATATAACGTAGTTTTTTAATTCACAAGTAGTTTTTTGTAGGGACAATTTTTTATTGTTAACGAATGTAACGAAAAATATCTAAATTGAAATTATATAAATTTTAAATACTTTATATATGTGTAAGTGTTGTAAACAAGAGGTAAACAAAGATGGCATTCACTCCTAACAATGCAATAGATCAAAAACTTGCAAAAATGTATGCCGAAAAGGTTACGGTTAATCTGGATAACCGCTCAACCCTTGATCCGGAAGATTTCTGGAAGACCATGCAGATGATAGCTGTCGCAAACAAAGCGATGATGCATATCAATTGTGCATAGAAAAAAAATTCAAATCCCATATAACAGGGACCTTATATTGGAGATTTATGGAGTTTTCCCTATTAGTCTAGTTTTGCCTGAGTTTCTCTCAGGTTTTTTTTGCTTATTTTTCTGGTTATTCTTCTGTTTATAGCTAAAGGTGCGTGGTTGCAAATTACCGGTTAATTTATCTTTGTATTTATGAAATTAATTGTTATCTTAATTGTTATAATAATTTACTTAAGCAATGCACCTTGTACTTTTGCAAAGGACTGTGTAAATATAATCTATCTTCACGGTTTCAACGCTTTTGACTATCCGATTGTTGAAGACGAAGCCAAAAGGGTTGCTCAGGCTTTTCAAGGACGCTGTATGGGCAATTACTGTTTTAGCGGAAAATATAGAGTAATTTTCTGGGCAGATTTGTATGACTGTGATGAAGCATTCAAACTCTATGAATCAGCTTTGATGTCTTTAAACAATACTCACAATCACACAAACCCAAAAATACATCTGAGTATGGATCAACAAAAGTTTAATCTTTTTTCTCCGCTTATTCATCCTTCGGACAGAGGCTCAGGGCCTGTTTCCTGTTATTTGAGAAATCTTATTAACGGATTTTTGTTCCAGATTTTTTTCTTAAAAACATCTCTTTATCATCAAAATATTGTAATGGACAGAATACAAAAAGCCATTGATACAACAAATGGTAAATTTGTTATTATTGCGCACAGTTTTGGCTCTGCTGCGGCTGTTGATTTTTTAGAAACAAGGATTATACCAAATCCGGCTAACGAACAAAAATTTGTAGGACTAATTACATCAGCCGATTTGACCACAACATTCAATGCCAATTACTGGGCACAGAATAAAGATTATGACCCTCTAAAAAAGATTGCTCAATTTATTGTGCAAAAAGATAAATTCTGGATTTGTTACAATCACAGAAACGATATTGCAGCAACAGGGCTGCCTAAAAAACTTACGGATTATAAAAAAGAACACAATTTAAAAGGTAAGGGCTTTATTGTCAGCAAGACTACAAAGTCTGCTTTTTTGAATAATTATACGAGTTTTCTCAGGCCGTTTGCGCTGGACAACGGAAAAATCAGGGCTCATGCCTGGCTGCATTTACGTCCGTATGATTTTGCCGACAAGGTTATAAAAACTTATGAACAGGAGCATTAAATCTTTACTTTAGCTGTGCGGTTTTTAAAAGGTCTATGTATTTTGCCTTTTCTTCATTGGTAAAGGCTCCTTTTTTTGCAAAATGGATATGATAAATACCTTTTGGCGTGTATACAACCCGTGCTATTTCAGTTTCTTTGGCATTATCAAATTTCCATTCGTAAAGAATCTCATTTTTGTTTTGATAAATAATTTTCTTTTCAAACGGTTTTTCAGAATTTTTGGCTATTGCTTCTATCGCACCAATATGGGTTTTGTAATATTCATCAAGAGTTGTTTTAAAATTGTCTGTTATAACAAAATACTGTACTGTAACAAGTTGTGTCCATTTAAAATTCTTTACATCTTCGCCTTTAATTCCGTATTCAATCACAATGGATTTGTCATCTTTTTGCTCTACAGCTTTTTCCCATTTTTTAGAATCCAAAAGTAACATAACTTCACCGGTTTGTTTTTCAGGTGTAATGTCATTTGTGGCTTTTGTGCCTGTGTATGCGTTTACTATTTCTGTTTTAAATTTTTCTTTTGACTGCTGCTGTGCTATCGGGTCTTTTAATGCATAGGCAGCCTGTTCATCCTTTATTTCTTTCAGCAGTTTTTTATAATACAGTTTTTCTTTGCCTCCCATAGATTCCAGAGTAACAGCTGTTTCATAGTAGTCCATAGCTACCTGATAGTCTCTTTGGCTTCGTTTTATATCCGCAAGAAAAACATACGCATTCCACTGGTCAGGGAAAAGTCTTATTGCATCTTGAAAGGTTTTTTCTGCCATTTTTGTGTCTTTGTTGTAAGCATAGCTTGTTCCAAGCAGACACAGTGTGCTGTAAGAATCAGGCTTGTAGTTAAGAGCATTGTTAAAACTTATAATGGCTTCGTTGTATTTTTTTTCGTTGTAAAAGCGCATACCTTTGTCGTATTCGTGACGAAAATTCAAAGCCGCACAACCGCTCTGTAATAGTACTATTACAGTAAGCAATGAACAGGTTAAAAATTTTGTAATTTGTTTTAACTGCATTATGTCCCCTGATATTAATTATAATGACAGGAGGTGTATCGGGCAATATTTTATAAGTATTTTTGCTGTATAAGTTTTTTCAGCGCTTTTGCGTTGATTGCATCTGGCTCTATCTTTATTAATTTGTCCAGATAATTGAGTGCTGTTTGATAATTGCCCAGTTTTTTGTGAGCAGCTGCTATTGCATAAAGTGCATCAAGAAATTTTTCATCCAGCTCAAGAGCTTTTTCAAGGTCTTCTACAGCTTTTTTTATATCCGGGTTTTGTATATCTTTTCTTGTAAGGCTTATTCTTGCACGGTTGTAGTATGCATCTGTCATTTTTTCGTTGAGCTGTATTGATTTTGAATAATCGAGCATAGCCTCATCATACTTTTCCAGCGAGTGGTATGCCACAGCCCTGTAAAAATAAGGGATTTCCCAGTCATTTTTTAAATCAATGGATTGGTTTATCTTTTCAATACCTTTTTCAAAGTTTCCTTTGTGTATTTCGGCTATGCCTTCATCCAGAAATGTTTTATAATCTGTCATACAGACTCCTTTGTGTGTGCAATGTAATATTTTCCGTCAGATTGTTTTAAACTAATTTCAGTTTCAAATATTTCAGACAGGTTTTGTGAAGTCAGGATATCTTCCTTTTTGCCCTGTTTGTATATTGTCTTATTGTACATCAAAGCAGCGTGTGTAATCTGGGGAAATATTTCATCAATATTGTGGGTAATAAGTATTACCGCTGTGTTTTGAGAAAGTTTTTGCAGAAGATTCAAAAAACTTTTTTGCGCCTTTATATCGAGCCCTGTTGTTGGTTCATCAAGAATAAAAGCCCGCGGACTATGTATCAAAGAACGGCCTATAATACACCTGCGCTGCTCACCTGTGCTCATTTCACACAGCTTTTTGTTAGAAAGTTTTTCAATGTCCAGATATTTCAACACTTCGCCTGCTTTAGATATCTGTTCATCAGTAAAATTATGGTGCTGAAAAATACCAAGAGAGCTGTACAAACCGCTTAAAACAATTTCCATACCGCTTGTTTTGGGGCCGTAGTTCAAGAATTTGTTTTGCAAATCATTTGTAATTATTCCGAGATTCTTTTTTAATTCGAAAATATCCCACCTGTCTTTGCCAAAGATTTCTTTCTTAAACTCATACTGTGTGTTTGGATAGATGTCGTGCGAGAATAGTTTCATTAACGTAGATTTGCCGCTGCCATTGGCTCCGAGAATAACCCAGTTTTCTCCCTCGTTTACAGTCAGGTTAATATTCTCCAGAACAGTTGTCATTCCATAGTTAACATGTATATTTTTAAAATCTATAATTTGATGTGTTTTTGCGCTGTTCAAGTTAAATTTCCACTGTTATATTTGTTGTACCTAAGTAATTATAGAATAAAACCGGTTATAATTTGTAACAAATTCTTTAAATAATAGCAAAAAAATTTTTGACAGCCTTTAAATATAAAGGTATTAACAAGAGAGATTGTAATTTTCTATGAGAATTACCGGATACAAAACTTATAAACCTGCATTCTGTGCCGGAAAAACACATGTCTATTCGGACTTTGACGGAACCTACTGTCCCGCAAGACATGTCTCGCTGCACAATCCTGAATTAAACCGGGATATGCCTGAATATTGCAGCAGAATGAAAAATTTGTTCGACACTGCAAAAGATAATTTGCATTTTCATATCACATCAGGAAGAACGTTCGGTGAGTTTGATGCGGTGTTCTGGTTGTTAAAAATAAGAGATTTTAGGCTTCCTCTTCCTGAAACATATATTGCTAAAAACGGCAGTGACGTTTACTTAAAAACCGGTTCCGATGAGAATTTTTATAACAAGGGAATATTCCCTTTCTCCTATAAAGTCACGGACAAGCAAAAAGAAAAAGAGATAAAAAAACTGACTAACTGGGATGGCGCAAATATCAAATCATTTATTAGAAATCTTTCAAACAAATATTGCATAAATCTTATTGAAGCTGATACAGAAAACAGTGTTGCAAATTACGGCGAAAAATCACTTTTTTCCAAAGGCAAGCTCAATTCAGATGAATGGAAAAAACTGCCTTATGAAACCGATGGCGGTTCTATAAAATTTATTGCGCACGAAGAACCTGTTGCAGATTACAAAATTGGGTCAAGAAACGATGGTAATCTAAAAACGCATCTTATATTTTCTCCTGACTACGGACCTTGCTCTGAAAGAAATTGGATTTATGACAATTTTATGGACGAGCTAAAAAATTATTTAAAAGAAAATAATATAAAAGTTCATATAAACTGGCAAGCACCTGGTGAAAACAATTTTTACCGCACCTGTTGTTCTATCACACCGCAAATAGATAATAAAGAATTAACAAAACTGTATGACACGAAAAAGGCTCTGCAAAAAGCTGTAAAAAACAATGATCTTGTTATTGTTGCCGGTGATGGTTCCAATGATTTTAATATGCTGAACCCGCTTGAATATTTGGACTCAGATTATGTAGAACATTGCAAAAAACACTCAGCCCATCGTGAGTTTTACACACAGAGTATGCAAAGAAGGCTAAAAGACTTGCAAGCGGTATACAACAACGATAATACACAATATATTCAAAGTCTAAAAAAAGAATTAGAAACAAACGGTATCTTAAATAAAATACAAAAGATGCCATTAATTAGCATAATAATAAAAAAAGACAAAACTAAACTTAGTCTGATCTCTGATACTTTTTCCGGCACAGGAAAGGTTGTAGTTGTTGAAAAAGGACAACTTGATAAAGGGATTAAAGAAGCTGTAAAAATTTACGCACAACAAAATGAGACTTTTAAACAAAATATGTCTGACGATTTTAAGCATCTAATCTATAACAACTAATAAAAAGGGAATGAATATGAAAGTTTTATTGCAGCCGCTGAATCAAAAATCTAAAATAGATAACAACAAAAAAAATAACTTTTGGCAGCATAATTTTTGAAAATTATAACAACAAATATGATGATATAAAGACCCTGCTGCGAACAGAAATAGAAAGATTTTCAAACGGAGCAAATAACGCAGTCTTATTGGGAGAAGGCGTAAGCGGAGAAACATATAAATTTACAAACCCGAGATTGAGCAAATTTGTAATAAAAAAGAACAAATCAGGGTTTAGTGAAGATTATTCAAAGGAATTTAAAAATCTGGCAAGTATTCCTGTAGAAAAAGTAGGCGGACAAGAAGCTATTGCAAGGGTCTACAACAACAGAAAAGACACACATTACCTTGTTTCCACTTTGGTCTCCGGAAAAACTGTATCAACACAAAACAGATATACAGACAGAAGTTTAAAAATTCTGTTTGATAAAATGTTTGAGCTGGATAAAGTCGGTATTTACCACGGTGACTTAAACGGCAAAAATATTCTTCTAGACGGCACAGGTAATGTGAATTTTATTGACTATCAATGGACTGAAAAAGTAGACAAGAATAACCTCTTTGATAATGTGAAAAGCCAAAAAACACTGCTGCCTGTTTCAAATTTTCCGGAAAATGCGCAGATGTTTGAGATGGCTTCTATGCCGTGGTATATGGAAAATCTCGACAGCTCTATAGAAAGAGAGGCTTTTCTTAAACAATATTTGAGGGCAAAAGCAAATTATCATGAACAAAGATACGATTATATAAAAAAAATTACAACAAACTGGAGATATTCCTCCGAATTACCATATATAAAGGAGGCTCTTGACTCGGAAAAAGCAAAAGCAATGCTCTTTAAAAATCCTTCTGACGGAGTATTAAAGATAGAGATGAAAAAATTGCAGTTTCTTTCAGATTACCGTGATGCCTATTCTCATGTTGATCCAAATCTTCCAAATAGAAACATTCTGCCCGCACCGTCAGCTTATATTTGTTCTCTAAGCTCTGTTCAGGATTTTAGAAAAGAAGTCAGCAAACAAAGCCCCCTGTTTGTTGATCAGCATGCAAAAAACTATATAAAATCAATGGAAAGATATGGCGACTACTGGTACAACAATCTCAAAAACTATACAAATGATACTTTTGATTACATTATGAGAGCTGTTAAAAAACAATATAAATCAGGAGAAGAACGCCATGAATTTTATATAAACGAAAGAAATCCAAGAGTATTTGAGCCAAATCGAGATTTGCTTGCCAAAATGCCCTCATCATACAGGCCGTTTTATGAAAGAAATTTTGATATACCTATAGCTGGCGTAAGGATTGAATATAGATATGAAGGAACAATCGATTCATTAAAACAAGCAAAATTGTATGATCTGAAAACACAACATCATATTTATAAACTAAGCAGAATTTTGAAAGAGACAAAGCAGTTTATTAATGACAAAGAATACCTGAATCTTTTGAATTTATCAGAGCTCTCTATTTTAAAAATAAGAGAATTTATAAGTTATTCAAAACATAATCAGAAAGATCCATTTGTTCTAAACCGTATTGATTCACTGTTCAGAGATGTTTCAAGATATACACATAATCTTTTCAAAATAATTCAAGGCGGACTGCAACAAGAAAATGCAAAATCAATTATTGTTAAAGGCTATGAAGAGATGAGGAAATTTAAATATAAAATTTAGAAAATTAAATGTACATCAACCATAAAAAAGAACGCTAATTTAAAAAATGGTGGTGCTTTTAGTTTGCACAGCATTATTCTCTTTTTGTGTATAGCGCCAAAAGTGTTATAATGAAACAAATTATTAATAATAGTAAGTAAATAAATGTCGTCAACTTTAAAAAAAATTAGTTCTCCTTTTGCAACAGGAGGGGGTGGGATAGATTTTGAACGTGATGTTCAAAGTGCTTTTGTGGTACTCTTGCTGGCTAATGGCGTATTTCATCAACTTGGACAATACCATATCCGACAAATAGATTTGCAGGCAAAATATCGTGGTTATAATACAGATGACATAATAGTTTATTGTGCAGATGAAAATGGACAGAATCAGAGAAAAATGATTGCACAAATAAAACATAAGATAACGGCTTTAAAAAAAAATGAGGAATTTAAGGATACATTAATTGCGGCGTGGGCTGATTATCATAACCCAAAATTATTTAATAAAAATAGAGATATAATTGCAATTATTACCGCTCTACTGCCTAAAACTGAAACAAATGCTGTTAGAGGACTTTTGGAAAATGCAAGAGCAGCAAAAGATTTTGATGATTTTAATACCAGATTAAATACTAAACGTTTTTGCGATAGTAGACAGCAGGACAAGTTTCAGATATTTAAATCAATAATAAATGATTCAGATGAAGATAGCCAAATCAATGATAAAGATATCTTTGAATTTTTAAAAGTTTTGCATCTTTTTATTTATGATTTAGATGTAAAGGGAATTACCCTATCCTTGCTAAAAAGCATTATAGAACAGCATTCACCGCAAAATTCTGCTTCTGTTTGGGCACAAATTCAAAGTTATGTCAGGGATGTAGATAAATCGGCAGGCTGCATAACTATAGATAGTATACCAGATGATATTAAATCATATTTTAAAATTCAAAAAGCACTCGAAATTCCTGAGAAATATGTTTCAAAAGAAGAATCGTTAACAAAACAATCAGTTATATCTCAGTATGCACATGAATTGGCTCAGGCTTTTTTGATTGGCAGTTGGAATGAAAATAAGGACGCGGATAAACAAGCGGTTTCTTTAATTGTGAAAAAAGATTATTCGGCTTGGATTTCAAAAATGAGGGAAATCATACAACTTCCAAATTCACCTTTGCAGCTGAAAAATGGTATTTGGTTTATAAAAGATAGGTTACAGCTTTTTCATCAAGTAAAAAATATGATATTTGATGAAGATCTTGATGCATTAAAGTCTATGGCTGCTGTTGTTTTAAAAGAAAAAGATCCTCAATTTGAACTGGAGTCTGACCAACGCTATGCCGCTCAAATATATGGAAAAGTTACAGAACATTCTTCAAATATAAGAGCAGGAATTGTTGAGGGATTGGCAATAATAGGAAGTCACGCAGAAGAGATTACTTATTGTTCTAAATATAAGCCTGCAAATACAATTTATTCATTATTAGATGATGTTTTTAAAGATGCGGACTGGCAAATTTGGGCAGGATTGAACCAGCAGTTACCATTGTTGTTTGAATCTTCACCTAAAAAAATGCTTGAAAATATAGAATATGAATTAAGCAAGAAAAATAATGTTTTTTGTGAATTATTTAAGCAAGAAGACACAGGCATTTTTGGCGGATGCTGCTATATGACAGGTGTTTTATGGGGGCTTGAAAGACTTGCTTGGCATCCTGAATTTTTATCTCGCGTAACTCTTATTTTGGGAGAATTAGCCAGTATTGATCCCGGCGGAAATTGGGGAAATCGTCCGGCGAATAGCCTTAGTGACATCTTTTTACCATGGCATCCGCAAACAATAGCAACAGTACAACAAAGAATAACTGCAATTAATGCCCTCAATACAGAATTCCCTGATATAACCTGGAATTTATTAATTGCGTTGCTTCCTATGCAGCATCAAACTACAGGTGGCACAGCAAAACCAGTATATAGAAACTATATTCCTCAAGGGTGGGAAGTCAAAGTTTTGCAAAAAGATTATGCTCAACAGATTTTGTTCTATTCTAACCTTCTTGTTGATAATGCTAATTGTGACATAAATAAAATCAAAGAACTGCTAAAATATATAAACACTTTGCCTTTGGAAAGTTTAAATAAGTATTGGGATATTCTTGATTCGGAATTTGTTCTGGCTATAGAAGAAAACGAACGTACCTCGTTATGGGAAGAGCTGAAAAGTCTAATTGCCAGACATAAACATTTTTGCAATGCTGATTGGGCAATGAAAGGTGAAAAGTTAGGTAGACTGGAAGAGATTGCAAACAAACTTGCACCTAAAAATCTGATAGATAAATATGCTCGACTTTTTGAACGTTCTGTCTTTGAGGAATTTGAAGAGCCTTATATCGAAAACAAATCATTTGACTATAAGACAACAGAAAAAAAAGTAGAAGCAGTAAGACTGGAAGCTTTAAAAAATATACTGACAGAATATGATTTTGAAACTGCAATTAATAAACTGCTAAACAAAGTACAAGACAGCTATATACTCGGTGGTGTTTTAGGAAAAATAGAAGATCCCTCTTATGACAAATATATTATACCCAAATTTTTAAATGACAAAACTTTTAAGATAAGACAATTTACATCATCATATGTATCAGGAAAATTTTTTGTATCCGGTTGGCAATGGGTAGATAAGATAAATTTTTCCGAATGGTCAAATGAACAAATTTCAACATTTTATACTTATTTGCCGTTTGATATAGAAACTTGGAATAGAGTTGCTTCTATATCAAAAGCGGTTGAAGATTTATACTGGGAAACTGTTGATATTCATCCGTTTATAGATAAGGGAATAGCTACGGTTATAGATAAAATGCTTGAGTATAAAAGACCAGCCGATTTGATTAGCTTACTTCATTCTGCATTGTATTCAAAGAAAAAAATTGAATCGAATAAAATTATTTGTGCTTTGAATATGTATTTAGAAAACACATCGAAACAACGTTCTTGTGATTATTATCAGATAACAAGGTTGATAAAAGAATTACAATCCGATTCTTCCGTATCAGAAGATGAATTACTTTCTATTGAAATAAAATATTTCCGTCTATTAAATAATGAAAATGGAGTTACTCCAGTTACTGTTAATAGAAAACTCTGTACCAATGCTGAATTTTTCTGTGAATGTATACAGTTAGTTTATAAATCAGATAAAGAAGATGAACAGAAAAAAACTTTGTCTAAACAAGATGAAGCAGCAGCAAAACTTGCTTGGGAAATTCTGCACCAATGGAAAATTCCGCCCGGAACCAATTCTGATGGCGAATTTGATGAACAAGCTTTTGAAAATTGGTACAAAATGGCTGTTGAAATTTGTACTAAATCGGGACATCTGGATGTATGCTTGTTAAGTATCGGGCATGTTTTATTCTATACCCCAATGGATAAAAACGGATTTTTTATAAATAAAACAGTTGCTAAAAAATTAAATAAAAAAGAAAACAAACTTTTAAGAAGCGGTTATCGTTCAGAATGTTTTAATTCAAGAGGTGTCCATACTGTAGACCCTTCTGCAACCCCCGAAAAAGAGCTTGCTGAAAAATACAGAGAACAGGCTCAAAGTGCTGAAAGCGAAGGCCTCGTCAGATTATCGGAAGTTATGAAAGAACTGGCAGAAAGCTATGAAGAAGAAGCAAAAAGGATATTAGAAAATCCTTATTATTAATATTTTGGACAAAAAACAGAAATATCTTCTAATATAGGCTCCGTATATGTTACAGCTCTTTTGAATTTTCAAAAACACGGTATTAAAAGCGAAAAAACAGGGAAATTGTTTATTCCCCTGGATAATATCGACGATGAATTTCTTTTTGTATAAGTTGTGTCATTTGCTGTGCAAAAACTTCACGAATTTTAGGATCCATTTCGGCCCATTGTCTGAGAAGTTTTCCGTATTCTTTTTCAACTGCCTGAATTTGAGTGTTACTTTCTGTCTGTTTTTGCCTGTTGTTTTGTTCGTGGATATGTTCTTGCTCATACTCTTGCTCTTTCCCTGGCATTTGTAATAAATCTGCTCGATAAAGCATTCGCCTGGTTGGTCCGTCTTTTGAAATTGCATCAATAACGGTTTTTGTTGCAAGAGCTTCGAAGCAGCTGACTTTTTTTACGACTCCATTTGCATCTTTTGTATTTACTTCTTTGTTTAGTGAAAGTTGCAATGCTTCTTGTAAATTTTTAATTTTTTTAGGGCGACCTGATGGATTCGGACTTTTGCAGCCTTTTTTCCATTTGTATTCTTCTGGTGGTTTACAATAACCTACATCGTATTCCTTTTTTTGTTTTTTATTTTTACGTTTAGACATTTTTTACCTCTCTATTTAGAATAATATGCTTTTGTTTTGTCAACTCTTCCCAACGGTAGATTATGACATCGCAGTATTCGGGTGAAATTTCAATAATTCTTGCACGTCTTCCGCATTGCTGTGCTGCCATTAAAGTACTTCCACTACCGCCGAAACAGTCGAGAACAATATCTCCGTAATCTGAAGCATCAAGCAAAATATCAACAAGCATAGCAAGAGGTTTTACTGTAGGATGAAGATTGCCTAGCTTTTTAGACTGCATATTTGAAACATTCATGCCCTGATAGTTCCAAACATTACTGCGATTTCGGCCATTTTTACCTAAATTAATATTATTTTTATATCCCCCTGAACCATTTTGATAAACGAAGCAAAGTTCATGCTGGCTCCGATAAAAACTGCCCATTCCTCCTTGTTTTTTGTTCCAAACGCATACATTAAGAAGTTTGTGGTATACATCTTTACAAGCATATTTTATTTCAGAAATGTGCTTCCAATCCATGAAAATATAATGAACAGAGCCTTTCTTTGAATAGGTGGCAAGATTCTTTGTACTTTTGTTTAAAAATTCAGTAAACTCGGCCGATGTCATTTCGCCAGAAGCCTGTAAAAATTCTTTGTGATGTTGTCTTTTGGTTACATTTCCACCAATTTTAACATTGTACGGCGGATCAGTAATTACAATATCTGCCGTTTCCTTGCCTAACAAAGCCGTATAATTCTCTGTGTGTAAAGCATCGGCACAATACAATCTATGTTGACCCAGTTGAATTAAATCACCTTTTTTTACTACTCTAGGTACTTTAGGTATTTTTTTTATCTCTTGAACTTCAGATTCTGAAGATTCTACATTTAACGTAAAAAGCAAATTATCCATTTCAATAGAGGAAAACCCCAGTTCCTCCGGTGTAATTTTAAACGTTGTATCCAAAAGCCAGTTTTGGATATCAATCCTAAAATCTTCAATCTGAAGCTCTCCCATCATTAAAATTTTATTCATTGCCAGGGCAAACATTTGAATCTCGTCTTCCGAGAGATGGGTGATTTCAATGGCTGGTACTTCAGACATACCAAGTTGTTCTGCCGCCAGAAAAAGATGCTCACCGAATGCTATTTGCTTTCTTTTATCTACAAGTATTGGTAAAATTAGCCCAAATCGTTTCAAGACCTTGGCTGTTATTGCAATTTCTTGCTCTGTGTATTTTTTTACATTTTTAGATTTTATTTTTAAATCCCTTAATGGCAAGTGATCTACCGCTATTTTTAAGTTATTTTGTGTTGTCATTTTCATTCTCCTCTATAATATTTTTTAATTCTTTAATCAAGTTTTTTAGGGACATAGACTCAGTTTTAACTTGGAAAGAGGTATATGAGCTCTCTCTTTGTTTTTTGCGTTTTTCTCTTTCTCTTTTTTTTCGTGCTTTTTCCGCTCGAATTTTGTTGTTAAGATTGGTTTTTTCCTGTGCCTGACGGACTTTAAGCTCATCTTTTTGTGCTTCAAGATCATCTAGTTTTTTCATTTTTTTCTCCTCTCTTTTTTTCTATAAATTTAATTTATGCAAAAGAAAAAAACTGAATAATAGGCTGTAAAATATTGTTGTTATGCGATTTTTCTTTTTTGTTTGCACCCTTATAACAACTATTCTGGATAATTTAGTTGTTATAAAATCTGCTTTGTTTTAAAATTTTGAAATGTTTTGTATTTACTGCAATTCAAAAAAAGTTATAAAGCATGGCTTCCAGTCCGGTAAGCAACGCTACCGCTGCAAGGAGTGCCAAAAAGTATTTTGTGAAACATCTGTAGGAACAACGTACAGTCGTAGCGAAAAACGCCTGTTGTCCATGTTGCTTAATATGCTAGAAAACGATTTTTACGGTAAAGCTGATCTACAAGAAGTGTTGAACATGTCAAAAAAATATCGCAATGGCATTGGAAAAATCAGATTTAAAACAAAAGCGGTTAAATATGATAACAATAAAGAAAAAGATTTGACTTTAACTTGCTATAATCCAAAACTCTTAATCTGTTCTGATGACCAAAACATCACTTTTTATCAAATACCGTCAGGTAATTTATCTGATAATGCCTCAATAAACGATAAATCAAAACGTCAACGACAGATTAAAATTATTGATAATGTTGAGTTGAAAAATATTTCTTTCTTTCAAGAAGGATAAGTTTTGTTTACAGGTGCTTGTATTATCTACTAAAAAGAGTGATTTATATTGTAGTAATAACTGAAGGGTAATAGCTATGATAAAAAGCACATACGAACAAAAAATCATCCAGTGGGAACAATTACACGGAACTCTATCTTTAAAAGCACAACGGAAACTCAGGCGGCTTGTGAAACAGTATGAAAAAACCAGATCAATAAATATAGAGAAAGAAAAGCATACTGTCATAAGCCCAGGAATGAAATTGATAAAAGAATTTAAGGGCAAAAAATATGAGGTACTTGCAGTTGAGGATGGATATTTGTTCCAAAATAAAATTTACAAAAGTCTATCAGCAATTGCTAACGAAATAACCGGTTCTCATTGGAACGGAAAGAAATTTTTTGGAATCATGTAGTTTTTTTCAGCCAATAGCACCACAACACAAACCCCAAATAGCTTAAGAATACTCCGCCCCCTAGATAATAAAAGAATGGCATTAATCGAAAAGGATCAAAAATTATAAACATTAAGTCATTGTCCAATACAAAAAGTAAAGGGCACAAAAGAAGCAAATAATCAAAAACAAAAGCTGCCAAGAGTAATTTAATCCAATATTTTTTATCTTTTTTTATTTATATTTTAAATATCTCAAATACAAATTTTTTTTGAATATTTTTAATAACAAAGGCAAAAAAACAATTTTAAGAGAATATAAAAAGATGTAAATAACAAAAAATATTGTATTTCTTATAAAAATAGTCTTTTAGGATTTGATGAATAAGCTATATCATCGTGAGTTGCAAATCCGTATAGAAAAAACAATATAAATAAGAAGTTTAAAGATAAAATAAGAAAATTATATATTATGAAAAACAGATTAATCATTAGTAAATTATAACAAAATTTTCAAATCCCGTCTTTATTCAAAAAGCTCCAAAGCGACATGCTTAAATAAACAGGTAGGATTCCTCCACCGCAAAGAATAAAGACCAGAATCAGCATGAAAAAACCATAATATCTTTCATTTGCTGTTAAAACAGTAGCACCTAATAATAAAATACAGTCAAAAATTAAAGCTTGAGGAACAAGCCAGCCATTACTGGCAATGCTATTTTCTATTTTTTGGACCGTTGTTTTTGTATATTTAATCTTTCTTCCAATCATTAATAAAGCAGGAAACAAAGTGAACTTAACTATCCATACCCAAAGAATACATACTAAAAAAATATCAAAACCTTCTAATGAATCGATATACAAATGTGTGTTTAAAACATCATAATAAATCCATTTGTAAAATTTATAACAAAGAAAAAAATTAATGCATAAATACACTATATTAAATAAAATTAACCCTAAGAATTTTAAAATTTTCATATTCCAAATTATAACAAACAGGGATAACAATAGCTATCCCTGTTTGTAAAGATTAATTAGTCCAGATATTCTTTCCACTTTTCATACGGGTATTCAATTTCAACTATTATATAATAATTTTCGAGAAGTCCGTGTTCTTGCACCGCATGCGGGTATTCTACCCAAGGTTCATCAGCGTTGTAATCTACAGTATCAATTACTTTTGCATGTATAGTGTTCTTGTTGTCTAAATAAATATCAACAATATCACATCGATGAATAGCTAATGAGTTGTTTGATGAAGAATTTAAAAAGCCAAAGTTTAAGCTTTTATCAGGAACTCTGTCATTAAGGGCTAATTCTACAGCATTGTTTTTAACAAAATCTTTGAATATATTAGAGCCAGTTATACTTTTTGCTAAAGAACTGTTGCTGTGGAAAACAATACCCTTAGAATTAGTATTGAGCCTCTGTGAACGTAATTTTTCTGTTACTTTTTTCTCTAACTTTGAATTTTTTAAAGAAGATACTTGTGATACAAGATAACCGTTTTGCTTTATGTAATCCAAGCCATCTTCAAATTTTGTAGCGGACAATTTCCAAAGAGCTGCTGCATCAGGGGCCAAAAATTCTCCTTTTTTTACAAGCTCATTAACAGTTTCTTTTTTAATTTTTACAATTAAATCTTCTATTCTTTTATTTAAAGAAATTACTGCTTGCCTTAAATTAGAAATTTCTTGATGCTTCTCTTTTATATAATTGATATTATAAATAACAACTTTTGAATTCAGGCCGGTTATTAAATCATTTATTTGACTTTCTGTATAATCAGCCTCTTGTAGTAATAACGTTTTTTCATTTTGTGTTTCAAGACTTAGCTTGTATGACCTTGTCGATTTAAGATTGTTTTTTGATGCCCGTATATCCCCCAATAATTTCTCTGCTTCAAGTTTTAATAGCTCTATTTCTTCTTTGTATTCATATTGAGCACTGATTTCAGGGTCTATTACACTAATCTCTTCAACATGACACCTGCAATTTGGATGAGGTTTTTTAGGAACTCCTTCTTTGTCATAGATTTTGCCATGCATTGAAAGACAGGTTTTACAAGCACCGGGCTCTGTCAACCATTTGTATTTGGTTTTAATACTGTAACTAACGTGACCTGACAATTGAAATTCTTTATTTTTCATACTAAATCACCTCCTTGTTTATATTTAAATTTTTATTTATGTTGTGTATAAGAAAATCAGTGTTAATTTTCGGATTTTCTGTTTTATCAAGAACCGCATTACTCACAGCACCCTTTCTTATCGCTTCTTTGATAACATCAAGCCCGTAAAATTTGCATATTTCATAAAATGCTTTAAATGTGTTTTCTCCGAAGTCACCATCTTCTTTGATAAAATCCTTTATATCAATATGCAAAAAGTTAATCCCTGTTTGAAAATCCTTAATAGCTTGCTCCTTACCGACAGAAATAATGTGCTCTTTCATAAAATCTGCAATTTCTTTGTACTTCTGTTCTTGCTCAACTTGCGGTGCTAAATTTGGATTTAACTTTTTAAAACGTTCTTGTTGCATATTGTAAAAGTCGCTTCTTAAGATATCATCAAATTTTTGGGATGCATTTTGAGGAAGTTCTTGTTGCTCTGGAAATAATAATTTTGATACGGTTTTGTAATCTAAATTTTTCATAAAAATCTTTCTAGCTGCATAAATGCAGCAATTGTGTAATATTATTAAGGCGCAACAAATTAAAACAAACTATTACTTAAATAGTTGTTATTTGTTTATTAAATAGAACAAAGATTACCTGAATCTTTGTAAATAGTCTCCTGGACTATATAAATGCCTTCACGGAACCTGCCGCTACTCCGTACTTCGTATACGATACCTGACCGTACCTTTTCAGGGTCTCTCAACAATACCAGTTTATATCATATTTTCTAAATCGTTAAAATTCTTTATAAAATATTAATATTTACTTAATCGTCAAATAAAACTTATAAAGTAGTTTTAGCAGGTTTTCGTCATCCATTGCTGTTATTAATTCTTCGCGCAATTCATTAGCCGGCTTGAGCGGTTCAAACATGTACAACTCAAAGGGTTTTACCTCGAGGACTTCTGCTATTTTTTCAAGGGTATCCATTGACGGTGCAAATTTTCCGGTTTCAATATAGCTGATATTTGGCGTGCCAATGCCGACCAATTCAGCCAGTTTTTCCTGTGTCAAATTTTTGGAACGTCTTATTTCTCGGATTCTGTTACCCAATAGTTTCTTTATGTTGCTCATAAAGATATTATCGAATATTGGACGGAAAATTATAATACTATAACAACTTATAAAATACCTTGATTTATACCATATCATAGTATAAAATTACTATAACATTGAATAAAAGATGCAAAAATATAAAGTGTTACTATAAGTTTTGGTTTGGAGTTGTTAAATGGAGAAAAAGATTTTTAATAAAAGCAGATTCTACACACCCTTGCTTTTAGCTGTAATGCTTACAATAGGGAGTGTTACTTTTGCTAATGACAGAGTTACTGTTCCTGTGCCTGATACTTTGGATATAAACAATGGCAGTTTTGAAAGCCTAAAACACGAATCCTCAGGAGCCGGTGTATACAATGAAGGCTCTGTAAACATAAAAAATACTTCATTTAAAAATAACTCCATCGAACCTGATTTTCCAACAGAACCAACAGAAATATCACCTTATGACTACACTGTAGAAGGAGCAGCTATTGCCAATTATGGTGTAATGACAATAGAAAATACCATTTTTGATAACAATATTTCATCAGCCTTATACCGTTATATTTCAAAAAATATTATGCAGCCGGAAGAAGGTTTTCAGCAGGCAGATTTTACAATGTCTCTCGGATACGGCGGTGCTATTTCAAACCATAGCAATGCTGTAATTTCTGACTCTATTTTTACAAATAACATATCTGCACAAAAGGGCGGCGCTATATTTAATGACGAAAACGGAACACTTGAAATTGTAGGAAGCAATGAATTTAGCAGGAACAAAGCATATTCCGAATACTTTGCCGTTAATACTTACAAAGTAAACAATGAACTTATAGATGGCTATGACAATGATTACAACGGATTTGGCGGTGCTGTATCAAATTCCGGAACATTAAAAGTAGACGGTGCAAAATTTACTTCAAACCTTGCAGCAATTCAAGGCGGAGCTATAAATTCAGAGGGAAAAACAGACGGCTCCGGCACGGGCAAGATGGAAGTTCTAAACTCTACATTTGAAAACAATGTTGCAAAGTCAAACCACGATATAAAACGATATGATGAAATTAATCATAAATGGGAAGAAAACCACACAATTCAAGGTGCAGGCGGAGCTATAAGTACAAGTTCAGACACGGTTATAAAAGATTCTACTTTTATTGCAAATGAAGCATGCACACACGGCGGTGCGGTTGATTTTTATGGTACAAATTATTTCAATTCAAAACTAAGCATTCAAAACTCAACTTTTGATTCAAACAAATCAGGTCAACAAGGCGGTGCTGTGAATTTGAGTTTTGAAAAATTTGATGATGATATGACTATTCCTGCAGTTGAAATATTAAGCTCGGAATTTAAAAACAATTTTGCAGCACAGCAAGGCGGGGCAATTTCAACTGAAAAGGACACAATACTTGCATTGTCGGATTCAACTTTTGATTCAAACAAAGCTTATACAGAATACCAAAAAGAAGAAAATAATGGCGATAATTTACCAGAATATGGAGAAATTACAAGCCAAGTGGAAACAGGCGCAAAAGGCGATGGAGGTGCTATTTATAATGAAAACATTGCAAATATAAATAATTCGACATTCAGTAATAACGCAGCTGCTCAAAAAGGCGGTGCAATTTATAACAGAGGCACTTTATCCATTTCAGGTGGCAGTAAATTTAGTAATAATACTGTAAAGTCAGAATATGATTTAAAAGCAAAACATGATTTTACTGATAAAACCGGCTATGTTTATAAAACTAATGGAATAGGCGGAGCTATTCATAATGAAGGAACAACTGTAATTGATAATGCAGAATTTAGCAATAATATAGCCGGATTTGCCGGTGGCGCAATTGCGAACGGCTTGGATAACAATGTTACTGATTATACAGATACATATTCATTAGACATAAAAAACTCAACATTTAAAAACAATTCCACTTCTGTTACAAAGTGGGCATCACATATTTTGGCAATGGGTGGAGTTGATGAAGATTCCAATCAAGGGTCTATTGAAATTAAGCACGAAGCTATTGAAATCCACAATGAGGGCATGCGAGGTAATGGCGGTGCTATATTCAATGGATATAATTCTATAACAAATATCACAGACTCCTCTTTTATTGGAAATTCAGCATACTCCGGTGGATCTATCTATAACTTAAATGCAGATGTGAACATAAAAGATACATCTTTTATCGGCAACAAAGCAGAATTCGGCGGAGCTATTGCTTCTGATAATGAGGTATTTGATATAGGTAAAATTCCAACGATAAGTATCACTGCGGAAAACAAAAACATAGAATTTAAAGATAATACGGCAAATCAGGGCGCTGATATTTATTTGAATGGTTCAAATTTAAATCTCAATGCGGCAAATGATAAAAGCATTACATTTAACGGCGGAATAACAGGTAGAAGTTTTGCCATTAATTCTGAAAACGAACAAGGCGAAACCGTAACAACAGAATACATACCGCAAATAAACATAAATAATGAAACAGCTCTGTCTGGTAGTGCCGGTACGGTTGTTTTCAATGCTCCTGTAGTACCTGTGCCATCTTCAAGAATTCAAATAAACGTCAAAGGCGGTAATGTTGTTTTAAATAACGATTCGAATTTTAATGATACGGAAGTTACACTCGCAAGCGGAGCATTCCTTGACCTTTCAAACAATAAAGTCGGTACTATGAGTTTGAATACATTCAGTGCTGACAATGCAAATATCGCAATAGATATAGATGCGAAAAATAAAAACTTTGATACTATTGTTGCAAAAGGGCCGTCAACAGGTACTTTGAACTTGACAAATGTAAATCTCGTATCTGATTTTGAAAATGAGGTAAACAGCTATACTACAGCTTTTACAGATAAAGGGATGTCTTCCGATTTGAGCATAAATTCACATCAGGATTTTGATGTTTTAACAAATAAATATCTGTATACAATCAATGCTGATGGCAAAAATCTGAATATTTCAAGACTGGTTGATGATGAAAACAAGACTGTTGAAATAGACGGATTTTCACTTGCAATAAGCGGTTCTGACACAATATCTCAGAACAATAAAGATATAAACCTGGCAGATGAAAGAAGTTTTTCGGCAAATGAAGATATTGTTATATCGGGGTCAGGACTTCAAACCGGATGGACAGGAAATCTTGGCGGTACCGAGTTGACCGTGAACGGAAACGGTTACTCAATAGACGGAAACCAAAACAGCGGAATAGTTGTTAATGACAGCCAAACTTTAAAGATAAACGATACAAATATTTCTAACTTTAAGACCTCAGCAGCAAATGAAGGGGCTTTAACTGTAAAAGACGGCGGAAAACTTGAAATTAATGCAATAAATAATGATATTTCAATAAACAACATAATATCAGAAGCTGATGAAGCAAACGCAATTTATCTGGATGGGACAACAGCAAAAGCAGATATTTCAACTTCATCTGACAGAACTGTTGAAATCGGAAATGATATTCGTTCAGCAAATGTTTCTAATGAAATAACTTTGCGAGGAGACGGAAGGATTGTATTCAACGGAAAAATAGATCCTCTTACAATCAACAATGAAAACAAAGACACTGTTCACAACAACTACATAGATGCTGTGAAATACAATATAAACAGCGGCAGTGTTACATTTACAAAAGACGATTACTTATCAAATCCTGACGGAAACAAAAACAGCATAAACTTTAACGGAGGTTTGTTGAATATTGCAAACGGCGCAGTAAGCGATATTGCTCTTTCATCAATAGAGTTAAATAAAAACTCTAATATATCAGTGGATGCCGACCTTGCGACAGAAAAAATGGATACAATTTCTGCTGACAGCTACAATATTGTAGGCGGCAAGTTAAATGTAAGCAATATAAATCTTTTGAGCGACGCAGACAAGGATAAAACAGTTATTTACTTTGCACCTGATGAGTTAAAAGAACATGTGACTACTTCCGTAAAAGATGTTGCTTATTCAGCAATTTATAAATACGGTGTAGGCTATGATCCGACTACAGGGGAATTTGCATTTACAAGGGGTTCTTCATCTGATTATGCAAATGTAAATCCGTCTGTTATGGCATCTTCTGTTGCTGCGCAAGCAGGCGGGTATTTGACATTATTAAATTCATACGATCAGGCATTTGCCAATATGGATATGACAATGCTTATGTCAAAAGCTGACAGAGAAGCTATGAAAAACAGAAATAAATATGCATACTCTGATTCAATGTACACATACGCTCCGACACAGTTACCCGAAGAAAGCAAAGGACTTTGGGCAAGACCTTATTCATCATTTGAAAGTGTTGCTTTAAGAGGCGGTCCGAGAGTTTCTAACGTAATGTACGGTTCTTTTATCGGCGGTGATTCTGCAATGAAAGAACTCGGTCACGGTTTTGACGGAGTGTTCAGTCTATATGCGGGTTACAACGGAAGCCATCAGGCATATCAGGGCAACAGCATATATCAAAATGGCGGAACACTGGGTGCAACAGGTACATTGTACAAAGGTAACTGGTTTGGTGCGTGGACTGCTAACGTAGGTGCAAACGGGGCAGATGCAAATACCTCAAGAGGTTCTGAAAACTTTGGTATGCTTTTAGCCGGTACTGCAATAAAAACAGGATATAATTGGGAACTGTTTAACAGCAAAATGATATTACAGCCGAGTTATTTAATGTCATACTCATTTGTAAATACATTTGATTATCACAATGCAGCCGGTGTAAATATTACTTCTGACCCGCTAAATGCAATTCAGGTTGTACCGGGGGTAAAACTTATAGGCAACTGTCCTAACGGATGGCAGCCGTATCTCGGTGTAAACTTTGTCTGGAACATAATGGATAAAACAAAATTTCAGGCTAATGACGTGAGCCTGCCGGAACTTGCAATAAGACCATATGTTGAATACGGACTGGGGGTACAAAAACGCTGGGGAGAAAGATTCACAGGCTACGGACAGGCAATGTTCAGAAGCGGAGGCAGAGAAGGTGTTGCTTTCTCAGTCGGTTTAAGAAGTAAAGTCGGTAAGTAAGTAAAAGCCCCTTATCTAAGGGGCTTTATGCTATTCAAAATCTATAACTTTATCAAAACAGCTGCTGAAAACTTTTTTACGCTCGATACAATCCTGAACACCGATTATAAAATCTTTAAAATCTTTGTTCTTGAGTTCCGCTGTTAATTTGTTTATTGTCAGCCAATCAAGATCTTCTTTAATCTGTGCAGGGTACAAAACAGAACAGTTGTTTGGATTTTTGGGGTCAATTTCAATAATCCCTATGCCATGCAACGATGACAGACGTCTTAATTCAGCTTTGAATTCAACATCCTCTAATATATTTGATGATGCTAAATATCCCTCATTCGCCCACGAAGAATTTGAAACAGCTTGAAAGAAAGACTCTCTTATGTTGGAAAAGTCAAGTTTTCTCTTCAACTCAAACGAATAGAATTTTACACAAGCCTTGGCTGTGTTGTTGTACAAATCTACAACGTCTTTGTCAAACTCTTCAAAAGCAAAGTTTGCACCGACAATATCCGGATGCATCCATTCACCGGTTTTTGAGCGTGTAGACTTTAGATGATTTACCGTTTTTGCGTTGACATTCCAAAAGTTTTTTAAATAAGACACAAGAACAGGGTGCAGCTCTTTTTCCAATAAATGTTCTTTCTCGTCAACAGGCTGATCCTCAAGAAGTTGCTCCGTTGCCGCTTCATTGGCGTATTTTTTCAAAACAAAATACTTAGGTCTTGCACCTACAACATCAAAATATTTCTTTGATTTTTCAGATGTATACAACTGTGCACCCAAAGATGCCCATGGCGTTTTTCCGCTGCTGTTTAGTTCCTTGTCAAAACCTTTTTGAACGCCATAATCCCAAATTTCCTGAGCTGTCATTGGCTTTTTAGTTTCCGTTAAAACTTTAAGCGCAAAATCAATAAAAATATTTTTCTTCATACCTGCTCCTTTGAAACAAATTGTAGCATATTTGTTTTTCTGGGGATAGGTATTTTATTATTTTATCCAAGTCTCTTTTTTGTATAATTGCTATTATTAGGGAATAATATATGAAAAATTATTTTGATCATGATGTTAAAGTAAAAATTCAAGAAAGTTTATTATCGAAAAGTTCTGATTGGCAATGGTTGATTAATCACATCCAAGATAATTTTGACTTGGATGATATCTGTGATATGGATAGCTACGAAAAAAGGTATTCATCATTAAGAGATACATATAATTATTTTATAAGAATTACTGATTATACAGATATTACTTTTGCAATATCAAATAATCTTTTATTTGATATTTATATAATTGCACAATTTTTTAATAGCAAGAAAAACATAGAAGAAGTTAAAGATAATTTAAAATCTATTTTTGGACGCATTTTATTTATTTTTGCATATATCACAAAAATAGAAAACAAAGATAACAATACTTCTTACATAATGGATAAAAGAATATATAGAACTAAAAACTTTTGGGAGCTGATAAATTTTAACAATATATCGTTATATTCAGATGATATAAAGCAATTGATTTCAGAAGTTACAATTCAAGGCTTTGATTCTATACGTAAATGTATTACTGATAATCTGAACAAAACCTACTATCCGAAGAATGCTGAATTTATCAAAAAATACAGAAATGCTTTTCTTGATGTTAATGCTTTTCGATTTCAAGACATTAATAACGATGGGTTATTAACCTGGCAAGAAGAATATTTGCTAGATATGGTTAAAATAGAATTTAGAGGAAAGGGAATTATTCCTTTATCAGAAATTGGTGGCTATAAAAACCCAGATTACACGCTTTGGACAGAAGACATTATTAGTAAATTAAAATCTTATTTTCAAGACGAATTTTGTGCACTATTTATTATTGAAACAATTGACTATGTTATGCATAATAATTCTCCCTCGGAAAATGTTATACTAAAACATTTTGAACTCCTGAACAGACATATTGAAGAAAATGAATTTGAAATAGATATGTATTGTTCGTCTTTCCACGTCATTTCTATGTTGTTTAATAATAAATATTTAGACAATCTAAAAAACACTAAAGAATACAAAAAATTTATAAGACTATTACATAGACAAGAGAATCCTATAGTTATAAACAAGCTAAAAAACAAATTTTTACCGATTTCAAAAGAACAAAAACAGATATTTCGTATATTTTGTGAAACTGAATACAAAAAAATTGATGATATTACTGAAGAAAATGATTTTATTGATTATATAAAAAATGAAAATAACATTAAATTTTTAAATTTGGAATATTTTGACAAAGTTTTGCAAAAATTTGACTTGTTCATTAAGAAAAAAAATGATGTAATAACAGCTATTCTATTTTATGATTTTATGTGTTTTTTACAAGAATTAAAATCAAAAAATTTGGAAATTAATAAACTTATAATAGAAACTCAAATGATTTCTTTGCAAAAACTTTGGCAAGAGGAATATTTTGCTAAGGTGAGAGGCAGCTTACACAGTTATTCTGCAAAGGCAGAATTTAGCAATGATGATATTGAAAATTATAATATTGCAATTCTTTCTAACCCTAATTATTTTGCTAAACAATGTATGTCGGTAAAAAAAGAAGACATTTGTGCTTCTTTAGAATCAACAGCAAAATATCCGCTAAGACAATTTTGTACAAATGTAATAATAGAAGAAACTTTTCCTAAACTAAGAAAAGTCGATTTACATAAAGAACATCATAAAATTGATCTGATGTTGAAAGATTTAATAAAAGAGATTAAAGAAGAAAAGGGCTATAGACTTTTAAACAATCTAGATGATGAATGTTTTTTAGTGGATTTACACGACCAATGGCAAAATCAAATAAATTTTTTTACTAGAATGATTGTAAAAGTTGAAGAACTTTACTGGCAAATAATAAAAATATCCCCTGTTGAACTTCTGCCTTTTGGGGAATTAACAATAGGACATGTAGCACAACTATTTCCTGTTTTAGAAATAAAAATTCGTAAACTTGGAACTTTGGGTGGAATATTTCCCTTTAAAGAAAATGATTTTATGAAATATAAAGATCCCAGTAGTATTCTTACAACTATATTAAGCGGTGTTTATAATGAAATAAAAGATTTTGGACCTGTTAATGATATTTTCTTTGTTTACAATGTTTTGTTTAATAGCAATTCTCTTAATTTAAGAAATGAGTTTATTCATGGAAGACGATATATTGAAAAATACAATTTAAATTTTGCATTTAAGTTAGTATTAATTTCAATATATTTAATCCAAAAACGTATTGATATTATCATTCAAAATGAAACTATAAGATAATCAATTAATGATACATAATGTGTTGTTCATCTTGATTTTTGTTATATCTAGAGTGATAGATACAGTATGAGAAAAATCAGATGCGCAATTTATACAAGAAAATCAACAGAAGAAGGTCTGGAGCAGGATTTTAATTCACTTGATGCTCAGCGAGAAACCTGTGAAGCTTACATCAAATCACAGAAGAATGAGGGCTGGATTTTGCTGGAAAAGCAATACAATGATGGAGGGTATTCCGGTGGAACAATGGAACGACCTGCCTTTAAAGAACTATTGCAAGATATAAAAGAAGACAAGATTGATATTGTGGTGGTTTACAAGGTGGACAGGTTAACTCGTTCTCTTATGGATTTTTCAAAAATCATAGACATTTTTGATAAGCATCAAGCCTCTTTTGTTTCAATAACACAACATTTCAATACAACAACGTCGATGGGTAGACTGACATTAAATATTTTGCTATCCTTTGCTCAATTTGAAAGAGAAGTAACTGGAGAAAGGATTCGGGACAAATTCGCAGTATCAAAGAAAAAAGGCCTATGGATGGGTGGTGTTGTACCTTTGGGCTATGACAAGGATAATAGAACATTAAAAATTAATGAGAAAGATAGCTTAAAAATAAAGCTTATTTTTAATAAATATTTAGAATTTAAAAGTGTATCAAAATTGATGCAATACCTGAAAGATAACAAAATAAAAACAAAATCAGGGAAAATTTTTTCAAAAGGGAATCTTTATTACATACTGAAAAATAAGATTTACACAGGCAAAATTGTTCATAAACAAAAAGAATATAATGGTGAACATCCTGCTATTATCAAACCGCCCCTTTTTGAAGAAGTGCAGAGCATATTGTCTCTTAATGCAATTGAATGTACAAGTAAAAATACCAGTTATTCTTTTTTAAAAGGTTTGTTATATGACGACAAAGAAAATATAATGTCTCCTAGCCACAGCAATACAAGAAAGAAGAAATACAGATATTATGTAAGTCAGGCTATACTCGGCCTTAATAAAGAAAAATCCGATTCTGTAACAAAAATTCCTGCATTAGAAATTGAAAAAATTGTCCAAGATGCAATTACCGTCTTCTTAAAAAATACAAATCAGATACAAGTTTATCTTGCAACTTTAGATATAAAGCAAGAAATGGCAATAATCAAATATCTTGAAAATACAGAAACATTTGAACCTCTTTTCATAAGAGCATTAATATTCAAGGTTATTTTGTATACCGATAGAATACAAATTATAATAAAGAAAAATGCATTGATTCCTGTTCTGTTATCAATGGTCTATAAAAGTAAATTAAAAATCTCGTGTTGTGAAGAGCATACAGAATTTATTTCATTTGATAAGAAAATAAAAATTGCTAGAACACCAACAAAAGGTAAAATTTTGATTATCCCAGCAGATTCAAAAATTCAAAAATACAATCTGACACTAATAAAAGCTCTAACAAGGTGCTACTACTGGCATGGTCTGCTACAGAAAGGTCTTTGTAAAACAATAACCGATATCCAACGTTTTGAAAATATGAAAGATAAAAAATATATCAGACAAATTATGTCACTCAGATTTTTGCCGTCAAACATACAAGAGGATATTTTAAATGGAACTCAGGATGTGGACTTGAGTTTAAGAAAACTTTTTAAAAATGTATTAGTCTAAAAAAGGACTTTACGCGTTCTATATAAGGAAGTGCTGCCAAAAAGAATGTAGCAAGAGTGATTAACGTTGTTATTACAAATTGACTATTAGACCTTTTTTGTGATTCTCTACTTTCTTTTAAAAGTAGTCTTAGTGTCTCAGAAGAATTATATGTATTCTGCGTTAAATCGTCTATCGGATTTTTTGTTATCTGTGATGCACAAGATGGTTGTTGAAGTAATTGCCACATTGTTTCTTCCTTTATTTTAAATATTTCATACTATAATTCTACATAGATATTTTGATATTCAATAAAAAATAATAAAAAATTAATTTTTAGGGGCTTATGATGTGTAAAAAAGAGAATTTTATTGTTTAAAATGTTTTATTTTCTCAAAAATATTAACTTTGTGTTCTCTGTTTGATGCTGATTAACAAAAAGCTCACTACTGACGGTAAATTTCGCAGTAAAAAAGAGGCTTTAAAGAAGCCTCTTGATTAAATGGTGGGCGATACTGGACTCGAACCAGCGACCCCCACAATGTCAATGTGATGCGCTACCAACTGCGCCAACCGCCCATTTTTTGATAATAATGATGCGCTACCCCTCTCGAAACGATACTTAATCGTTTCTCGGCAGAGTGCCAACCGCCCATTTCTAAAATAATATTATCATAAAATATTTGTGTGTGAAAATTTGTAACCAAATGTAACTCATGTAACATTATTTGTTCCAATTTTTAGTGCTGACGCAATTTTTTGAAAGAAATTGTTTTTATAACAATATAACAACACAGGAATTCTTAGGAGGCATTTTGGGATATTCTACAGACATTAACGCTCAAGCTGAAGCGTATTACAAAAAACAATACTCTGGCTCCAATCCGTCAGAGAAAAATAAGGTTTCTTACACGGTAAAAAAGGGTGATAGCCTTTGGAGTATTGCAAAAGAAAATGTCAATAAAAAGGATGCCAAAAACTCTGAAATTCATGACTTGATGTATGCAATTGCAAAATTGAATAACAAAGATACAATTGAAGCTGCCAATAATTTGGAAGTAAATGATGTTATTTATTTACCCAAATATATTCAAAATGCCGTAAAAAATCCTCAGGTCGCTAATGATAAACCAACGCACAAAACAAAACCTGTATCTGTCAGAAATGTGAAAGCAACAAGTGCAGAAATTAAAGATATCATAACACCAAAAAACAAATCTTTGAGTTATAACCAAGAATACTGGTACAAGAAAAACAGTGTTGACAATATACCAAAAGATTTGTACGTTGAAAACGGAAAAGCCGGAATCAACTACTGGAACGATATTTTGAATGATAAAGACAATAAACTTATTATTGACAAGTCATATACTTATTTAGACAAACCCACAGGGCTTGTTATTACCAAGAAAGAAAATGACGAAAGATACGGCAAAACAGAAGCTAATTTGCTTGTTCAGGTTGATGACAAAGGCAAATTTAAAAGGGTAAGCTTTGATTCACCCGGAGTAAATATTCACAGTACAAATTTTGATTATGAAATAGACGCTAAAGGCAATTTAAAAAGGCCAATTGGAGCATATGGCGAAATGGAGACTATTGATAAGATGAAACCCGATGAATACAAGGAACTTGTAAATACACTGCAGCGCTATGTTGATGAAAAAATAAAATAATAACAAAAAAAGACCTTAATTAAGGTCTTTTTTTTAATATAAAAGGCGGCACCCAGATTCGAACTGGGGGTGAAAGCTTTGCAGGCTCCTGCCTTACCACTTGGCCATGCCGCCGTAAAGCAATTGTTCAGATTAGCGGAAGACGGGACTCGAACCCGCAGCAGCCTGCTTGGAAGGCAGGTACTCTACCATTGAGTTACTTCCGCAATTTTTATTAAAATCCTGTGGTAAAATCTCGGGATGACAGGATTCGAACCTGCGACCCCCTCGTCCCAAGCGAGGTGCGCTACCAAGCTGCGCTACATCCCGAAATCATGGTTTAACGCAATTTGCGCTATATCCGAAGGTTTTAATTCTGCAAATAACAATTGCCTATTTAATTTTCAAATTGCTAATCAAATTTGTAACTTTGAGTTTATCAACAACAAGTGTTACAGTCAAGAGATATTCTTTATACAACTGTATACAAAATATTGCTTTTTATTGCCGAGGAGGTTATTATACTTTGGTGGTTAAAAAAGTTTTTTTCATATTATTGGCTGTTTACAGCTTGTTTTTTATTTTAGGGGGCTTTTCTGCACCCATTTTGGCATATTTTAAAATTTATGATTTGTCCGGTGCTATTTCTTATTTATTTTCCGGGTCATGCCATCAAATGCCGGATAGGTCCTTTTGGATAATGGGTTACCCTATGGCTATTTGTAGCAGATGTTTGGGTATATATACGGGTTCTTTTTTTACCTGTGTAACAAAAGCTATCCGTGATGGAAATATTAAAAATTCTGTTTTAATTTTTATTTTGCTGCTTGCCGCAACAGATATTGTTTTAAACTTCTTTTTTGCTGTTAATACGGGTATTTACTGCAGATTTGTTGCTGGTATTTTTATTGGTATATTATTTGTTGAATATATTGAACGTCTGGTTTGCTTTGTTATAAACAAAAATAAGAAAAGAAAGGGATGATTATGAAGTTGAAAAAAATTGTGAGCACATGTTTAATTGCACTTCTTGTGTTTTTTTCTATGCCAGTTAGCACAACAGGTGCTGCAAATATCCAATCAAAAGAAACTTTACTCGAGTTTTTGAAAAACACTGACAAAATTGAAGCAAGGATGGAATACCCATCTATGCTACTTGCTTCTAATGTAAAAGGAAAGGTTAATGCAGTAAAACTGCCTTCAATGACACCATTAGTTATTAGAGCAACAGAAAATATTTCTACAAGAGATATTGTAAGTGGTTCTGTTGTTAATTTTGCAGTTGTTTCAGATGTAAAAGATAAAAATGGCAGGGTTCTTATTAAAGCTGGTGCACCTGTTACAGCACAAATTACATTTGCTAAAAAACGTTCATTCGTAGGTATAGCAGGAGATTTAACAGTCTCTGATTTCCATGTTACCGCTGTAGACGGAACATATGTGCCCCTTGTGGGCAATGTCAGCCAAAAAGGGGACGATAAAATTGTGTTGACAGTTGTTTTAAGCGTGCTTATTTGTCCGTTCTTTCTTTTTATGAAAGGCGAAGACGCACGTATCCCGGTGGGAACAACAAAACCTGCTTATACTGCAACAGATGTTTATATAACACCTTAAGGAAAAATAAAAAGGAGAAGATTATCTTCTCCTTTTACATTTTTCTCACTACTTTTATCAAATGCCAGCCGAATCTTGTTTTTACAGGGTCAGAGACTCCTCCGATAGGTGTTGCAAATGCCGCGTTTTCAAATTCCGGAACCATTTGCCCTCTTACAAAGTATCCTAAATCGCCGCCTTTTTCTTTGGAAGGACATTTTGAATACATTTTTGCAAGCTCTTCAAAGCTTTCACCTTCTGTGATTCTTGATTTCAATGCCCACGCTTCGTCTTCGGAATCAACCAGTATGTGGCGTGCACGCACTGTTTTATAATATTTTTCCTCTTCTTGAGCATTTGCGGCACTGCCCTGTGTTGGTATAAAAGGCGCAATACCGGTATAAGCAGCTGAAAATATCACTGATACACAAAGAATTTTTATTAAAGATTTTGAAAACTTATTCATTTTTTTCTCCATTCGTTTTTCAAATTTTAATAAAAATTGTAATTAAACACAATACGTAATCAGGCTAATTTATAATTTATCTATATAATCAACCTTGGGGCCTTTATCGGTTTTGTATTGATTCAATATTTTTGCTATTTCGCCTGCCTTACAGGAATCCAGCGGATCTACCTGTCCTCGTGGTGTTGCATAAACAGAGTGATGTTTAAATAATTTTTGCCATTGTGGATTTTTTAGTTGTTTTGCTTTTTCGTCCAAATCTTCAACCCCTAGATGCAGATGCCAGACATCTGTTTCTCCTGTTTTTCCGACAGTGCCAAGGGTGTCGCCGGAGTGCACAACTTCGCCAAGTTTTTTTAGCGGAGTGTATTTTGCATTTTTATAGTCCTCAGGGCGGCCCAGATGATCGTATGAGTATATTTTTCCATCGGTTCCTAAAATTTTTATATTGTTGGCAATTAAATTTTTCGGGTCATATTCAGGTGATTTTTTTACACTTACAACTATGCCGTCAGTCGCAGAAACAACAGCAACGGGTGTTTTAGGTTTTCTTCCGTACAGGCGGGGATATATGTCTACTCCCAGATGGGCTCTGCCAGCAGGGCGTATGGAACCAAACTGGCCTGTTGATGGAATATACGGATGCAATGCTGTGTCGATAGGGAAAACATATGTTTTATTATCGAGAGAAGCTATTATGGATTTTAGCTTTTTAACAGCAGTTTCACTAAAGCTGTGTGTTACTCCCCCGCGGCAATTTATATCTTCGATTACTTCCAGTCCTTGAGTCAAAGATTTTGTCAAAACAACTTTGGCTTTTGGTTCAAATGTTTTTGTCGTAACTTTACAAAATGAATCTCCCACACTTGCCGGGGTGCACACTAGAAGCGCTGTCAGACCTGTTTTTACGGCATTCAACGGTTTTTTAAAAGAGACATTATTAACACAAAGCAGTTTCATATATTTATTGTAAAACACGTAGTCAAATTTTTTTGACATATTTTTTATTAAAATTACAAAAAAATCATGATATTATTAAATCAACACACAAATCAGAGAGAACGATATGCTTGGTGCTAAAATAATTAACGGGTTTAAAAATCTCAATATTCTTTGTATTGGTGATATTATGCTGGATAAATTCCTGTACGGAGAGGTTGAGCGTATTTCGCCAGAGGCGCCGGTGCCTATATTTAAAGTTACAAAAGAAAAATCAATGCTTGGCGGAACAGGTAACGTTATTGCTAACCTTGCAGCTTTGGGTGTTCAAACAATGTTTATCGGTGCAGCAGGAAACGATGAGTCTTCTGTTATGCTGGAGCACTTCCTTGACAAAACAGGCTGCAATTATTCTCTTATCAAGCCTGATAACTACCCCACCACTACAAAAATAAGAATGATTGCAAGCAATAATCATCTTTTGAGGGCTGATAAAGAATCATTTTTAAATGCGGATGAATCTGTATTAAAAGAACTTTCCGAAATGCTTGAAAAAGTTGTGGACAAAGCAGATATCGTGCTGGTTTCTGATTATAAAAAGGGTTTGCTCACACTGCAATCAACACAAATGATTATACAAACCTGTAAAAAACATGGCAAAAAAGTCTTGCTCGACCCGAAAGAAAGAGATTTTTCAAAATATGCAGGTGCTGATATTGTCAAACCTAACCTTAAAGAGTTTGAGCTTGTCAGCGGCAAAAAATTTGATACTTCTTCTGCAACTTTCAAACAAGAAATAAAACAAGAGGCTCTGGCTGTTATGAAACAGTATAATATTCACAGCCTTTTGATTACACTTAGCAAAGACGGAATGATTTTCATTTCTTCAGACAGCACAAAAGAGCCTGTCCATATTCCGGCAGAGGCAAAAGAGGTTTTTGATGTTTCCGGCGCGGGTGATACTTCTCTGGCTGTTTTAGGTGCATCAATCGCTGCCGGTTTGTGCATTGAAGATGCAATGAAGCTTGCAAATCTTGCTTCGGGAATTGTTGTTGGTAAGTTGGGCACTGCGTGTGTTAGCCCGATTGAACTTAAAAATGCAGTAATAAATAACAATTCTTCCGGAAAATTGTCGCAAGCTTTAAAAATAATAGGCTTTGATGAGGCTGCTGAAATTGCACAAGATTTGAAAATTCAAGGGAAAGTCACCGGTTTTACTAACGGCTGCTTTGATGTCATGCATCTTGGGCATATTCATTCTTTTGCCGGCGCAAAAAAAGAATGCGATGTTCTTTTTGTTGGCATCAATTCTGATATTTCAGAGCGCAAAATTAAAGGTGAAAAATTTCCTTTACAAAATGAAAAAACAAGGGCTTATGTTGCAGCCTCGCTGGAATTTGTAGATTATGTGGTACTTTTTGATGAAGACTCTGCTCTAGAGCTTGTTAAAAAGATAAAACCCGATGTGATTGCAAAAGAGGGGTTAAAGCTTGAAAACTGGCCCGAAGCACAATATGTGCTTTCATATGGCGGCAAAGTTGTTGAACTTGACAGGGTAGAGGACTATTCTGTTACTGCTGTACTGGATAAGATAGATAATATAAAATCTGACGGAGTTTTAAATGTATAACATAGATAAAGATTTTGAAACTATAAGTGAAAATTTTCAAAAAATAAAAAAACTTACACCTGTAATCGAAAAGGTAAGCAAGGCGTGTGTGGAAGCTATGAAAAACGGAGCAAAGGTAATGTTTTGCGGAAACGGTGGTTCTGCTGCTGATTCTCAACACCTTGCAGCAGAGCTTGTTGGTCGTTACAAAATGAATAGACCTGCACTCAATTCCATTGCTCTGACTACTGATACTTCAATATTAACGGCTGTCGGCAATGATTTTGGCTATGACACTATTTTTGAAAGACAGGTTGAAGGTCTCGGAAAAAAAGGCGATGTCCTCATTGGACTTTCGACAAGCGGCAACAGCAAAAACGTGCTTCTTGCAATGCAAAAGGCAAAATCCATGGGGATAACAACAGTTGCAATGACAGGTGAAAAAGGCGGAAAAATGAAAGAACAGGCAGACTTTGCTATTAATGTTCCGTCTGATACAACAAATCATATTCAAGAAATGCATATAGCTGTAGGCCATATTATTTGCGGAATTATTGAAAAAGACCTTGCTCCAAAAGTCAAAGCCCTGTTTTTAGACCGTGACGGCACAATAAATGAAGATTACGGCTATACCTATGAAACAGATAAACTTGATTTTATTGACGGGATATTTGATGTGTGTCTGGAGGCTCAAAGCCGCGGGTATAAGATTTTTGTAATTACAAATCAGTCAGGTGTTGATCGCGGGTATTATTCTTTGGAACAGATGAATGCCTTTAACTCGCATATGAAAAACGAATTTGCAAAAAAAGGCATCGAAATTACCGACTTTTATTGCTGTCCTTATCTTGAGCACGAAGATAGAAAGCCGCTTCCCGGCATGTTTTTGAAAGCAAAAGACCGTTATAATATAGATATGGCAGCATCTTTGGCTGTTGGTGACAAAGAAAGAGACGTTGAAGCTGCTCTCAGCGCCGGTGTGGGTAAATGTTATCTTTACACTCACGAAGATGATGCTGTAACCAAAGGCATTGCCGTTAAAAAGCTTACAGATATAAAATTTTAGATTTTAAAAACGCTAAATGCAGGTGATACAGTGTGTGTATACCCATACATATTATCTGAGTTATCACAATAGGGTTTTTGCTCAGGTTGAATGGCTTTTTTCTTTTTGAGCAGATAACGTTCTTTCATCAATTTTTTTTGATAATAATTTGCTGTAATATTTCTGGCAACCGGTGTTATCATATTGCACGCAATAATAGATGCGCCAACGCTTGTTATAACGCCCAGCCCGTTTTTGAATTGTTTAAAGTTTCTTTGTGCTTTTTCCAGTATTTCTATCTGTTGAATTTTTTGTTCAGGCGTAACAAATTTGTCAAAGGCATTTTTTATTATAGTTAAATCGTTGTTAGTGCGTTTCTGTGAATCTTTATTCAGCGGTGCTTGTTTTAAGTATTCTATTGAGCCTTTGAAAAAATCGGTTAAATTTTGTTTTTTTGATGACTCAATTATTTTGTTTCGTTTAAGCTCACTAACAACACCATCCACAAAATTGCCTACTGTAGAAGGTACTTCTCTGTTAATATCTCTTATTGTCTTTTCCGTTGTCTGCGTCATAATTACGCTGTTTTCGGCAAGACTGTCGCCAATGTATTTTATTGCCTGGCAGATGGAATAATACAGCCCGACATTAATTACACCGTCCGCAATCTCTTGAGGTATGAGGAATTTTTTTTCTTTTTTTTCAATATCTTTGTTTGTTGCAATCATACCAATCTGTGCAACAGCAGAGAAAAACCACCCTACCGCTCCGAGATGGATAAGGGATTTGCCAACATCATCCCCGTATTGGCCCCAGACTTTTTCTATTAAATTTTGAAAACCGCTAGCCTTTGGCATCTTTCACCTCCAAAGGCATTTTGTCATCTTCTATTTTTGCTTTTACACGAGATGTTAGTTTTTTTGTTATTATCCTTGTTAAAGGTGCATCGATAAGAAAATTGGTAAAAATCATTGCGAATGTTGCTATAATTGTGCCCAGCGTTTTTACGGATTTGTCGTATTTATCAAGAAAATCTTGCTTTTTTATGGGTGTTTTTTCGCAATCAAATTTTGGCAGAAGAATGTCTCTTTTGCTTTTTCGGTTTATTTGAGTAAGGTATTTGGGCCCTTCTTTTAAGGTATAACGCGAAAACTGTTTTGCTGCATAAATAGAAGCGTATCTTACACCGACTCCGACAATTGTTCCGGCAATAATTTTCCCTATGGTTCTTGCAACGGAAACAGCTCTTGTGTCATCATCTGCAGCTTTGTTGTTAAAGTCTATTAAAGGCTGCATTGCCAGTGCTGTCGCACCTTGAATCAGTCTTTGTTCCGGAGAGTTTATATGTTTGCCCACAAACTCGGAGACAAACTTTTCTGTGTTCGGCTTGATTACAATAGACATTGAAAGACAAAAAGACCTTTCCCTTATACCTGTTTATATAAGTAAGGCATGGAAAATTTTTTGCTAGTATTAATGTCTAATATTAAGCAAATTTAATATTACTACCATCCGCCTATAGGCATATAAATATCATTATCATAGCTTTTAGGTTTTGGTGGTTCTATCACTACCAATTCTTTTTCTGTATCAAATATGTAGCAGCTCAGTTTGTCCTTTACGATACAATTAATCGAAAAATCCAGATCTTTTTTTGTAGGAACATTTTGTAGCGGCTCACCCCAGTCTCTTCCTCTGCCTCTTATAAAAGACCATTTGTATGGAACAGTAAGGCTTTTCATTGCAGTTTCATCTCTGTCTGCAAGTGCTTGCAAGTCTTTTTTAACGGAATCTCCGTATTCTTTGTAAAGTCTATGTTTATTATTGAGTATAGCTCTTCTTGCTTCTTCAGCATTCTTATTCATAAAGCAGACCTCTATATCGGCATACTGCTGTTTGGTTTTTTCATCTTTTTCAAGATAAGGGTATAATATTACTAAATTGTTGTCTGTTCCCACATTTTTATATGCTGTTTGGGCATATTTTAATAAGGAGTTGAGTGCACAAACTTCATTATATTTCAGTTGATTTTTTTCGCCAAAAGAATCAATGTATATTCTTCCAATTTGTACATCCGCTTTAAAAGACTGTTGCTTTTGGTTTTGTTTTTTTATTTTGTGTGTGTAAGATGCAGTAATTGCGCCGACTCTCATATAATCTAAGACCTCATGTTTTAACCTGTCTTAAATATAACATAATAGATATCATTTGATATCAGGTTACATATATGGCTATATATTTTGTTACACTTGTAAAACTACTTTGCAAGCATAAAACCTGCAAATGTTGCACACAGGCCTATTGCAAAACTTGCCAGCATATAAAGCGCACAGTGCAGAATCTTTCCGTCTCTTAAAAAACAAAACGATTCACAACTAAACGTACTAAACGTTGTCAACCCGCCAAGAAAACCGACTGTCAAAAACAACTTTAATGCCGGAGGGAACCCTTGTGCTTTTTCAAGTGTATAGCCAAAAATATACCCTATTAAAAAACAACCGATAATATTAGCGCTGAAAGTTCCCCAGTGTGCAATACCAAAAAATCTGTTTGATATCATTGTAATCAGATATCTGCAAGCAGCACCAATGCCTCCGCCTAAAAATACTGCCAGAATATTTAACATTTAATTTACCTCAATATTGTCTTTACTTATAAAATCAAATAAGCTGCAAATAGCTTCTCTGTGCGAAAATATCTTTGCAAAACAAGAAACATAAAACAAAAATTTTATAATCCCTAAATTCTTTTTTGTTCCAAAACAAAGACTAAACATCAGATATTTACTTTTTAAAAATTCAAAATACATTTTTTCACGTTTTTTAGGTGATTTGTTATGCAAATGAATTATTTTTGCTTCAGGATTAATAAAAATATCGTAGCCTGATTTTTTGATTCTGTATTGCAGTTCAGCTTCTTCTGAATACATAAAAAATTTTTCATCAAAAAGTCCTGCTTTATCAAGAGTTTCCTTTCGAAGCATCAAATCAGCACCTGTAATGTAATCAACGCTTTTTAGTTCATTATTTTGGTTTAGGCCTTTATCTTTCATCTTTCTATGACGTTTTGGAAAAAAGTATCGTAAATTAAATGTTTTTAAAAATAAATCCGTCAAATCAAAAATATTTCCATATGAGTGAATATTTTGTCCCTGTTCATCATACAGGTTGCCGCCACAGGCTCCTGTTTTTGGATTTGTTTCCATAAAATCAAAAAGAATTTTAACAGCATTGTTGATTAAAATTGTATCTGTATTGAGCAAAAATGCATATTTTGAATCAAACACCCTCAAGGCTATATTGTTTCCTGCTCCAAAACCTTTGTTTTCATTGCTTTGCAAAAATTTTACCCCGGGAAATTCCTGTTTTAAAAGTTCTTCTATTCCATCGTCAGAGCCGTTGTCAACAACGTAAATATCAAAATTTACGTCATGAGTTTTTTCGTAAATTGACTCAATACACTGTTTTGCTAAATCTTTAGTCTTGTAATTAACAAGAATGATTGATACGTCTTTTGTCATAATTCTCTAAATTTTTTACCACACGATAAAAATAATATCACAAATGTGAAAATTAAGTTTTGTATAAATTTTAAACCATATTTTTACATGACCGGCAAAAAAAATGTTATTAGTGTTTTATAGCATTCAAAGCTTACTTTTTGCCAGATGTTTATTAATAGGGAGAAGAGATGAAAATTAACAGAATAAATAACCTTAATTTCGTATATTACTCAAAAAATAATGCAAAAAACGAACACTCCGGCTCTGTGAAATATAAATCAAACTCAAATGTCTTGTCTCACCAGCTAAATTCTCTTGCATATGCCAATAAATATATGACAGCTTTGAGTTTCAAGGGGGCTTTGGATTCGGAAGGGAAAATTTTTAAACTAAACCTCAACTTTGATGAGCTAAAAAGAAGAACCTCTCCTGACAACTTTGCTGCTTATACTCTTATAGATGAAAACAACTATGCATACCAAAAGCTTTCTCAAGGCGATAAGACGGCTCTTAAACATCTTGTTAAAGCAGCTAAAATACTGGAAGGAGTCTATTTGATGCAGGATAATCCCCATAACATTGAGTTTAAAAATTATCTGGAAGAACAAACACTAAAAGGCAATGAGCAGGCAAGGCTTACTTTACAATTGTTTAACGCACAAAAAGGAATTAATGCAAAAGATATTGAAGGCGGCAGCGTAAACCTTGCACGTGGGATTGAACCCAAGCCGCAGCGCGGTTTTTACCCAGAAGATTTAACAGAAGACGAATTTCACAATATCCTGATTTTAATGATTAAAAAAAATAAAATATCAGAGGTGAAAAAAATACTAAACCAGAGAACAATGGTGGAAAGAGACGGCAAATATCTTAAAGCAATGGATTATACAGACTATTTTAAAGAGCAGTTTGTCAATGCCGCAACAGAGCTTGAGCTTGCCGCACTCACTTCGTCAAACGATGATTTCAACCGCTATTTGATTTTGCAAGCCAATGCTCTAATGATGAACAATCCTTATATGGATGCTCTTGCGGATAAAAAATGGGCAAAACTCCAGGATACACCATTGGAATTTACAATAACAAGAGAATCCTATGATGATAGAATGACCCCTTCTGTGAATAAAAACAAAAAGCTTTCGGCAATGCTCAAAAAACTTGGAATTACTCCATATGCCAAAGACAACATCGGTGTTCGCGTAGGTATTGTTAATAAAGAAGGCACGGAGTATTTGTTAAAAATAAAGGATTATATGCCTTTAATGGCTGATAATATGCCTTTTAAAGAGGAATATGAACAAAATATCACTCAAAACGATAATAAACAAACAATGGTAGATGTTGAGATGGTCGATATGACCGGTCAACTGGGCGCATATCGCGGGGCTATTTCACTGGCATCAAATCTGCCAAACAATGACAAACTGTCCGTGATATCAGGCGGTGGAAAGCGTAATGTCTATCATATTCAAATGCGAGAAGCAAAATATGCTGATAATATAACAAAAAAACTGGATGCCATTCTTAATAAAAGTCAGCATAAATATTTTGACACACAGGCTTTGCACGATTTTACCATTTTGCATGAAAATGTTCACTCACTGGGGCCCAAAAACGGAACCGAAAAACTTGGTATTTACAAAAATACAATAGAAGAAAATAAAGCAGATATGGGCGCACTTGTTATGCTCGATGTACTGACAAAAAATGGTTTTTATACCCCCCTGCAACAAAAGAAACTACTGGTTTCTTATTTCAGTGCATATGTCCAAAAAGGATCTGACTTTAGCAATGCTCACAGGCTCAGAAACATAATGCAGAACAATTTCTTTATTAAAGAAGGTGCCCTCAGTGTTGACGACAATGGCATAATGACAGTAAATTTTGAAAAAGTTACACCTGCTGCAAATAAAATGCTGAAACAGATAATCAGACTCCAGCTGGACGGTACTCAAAAAGATGCACAGGAGTATATTAAACAAAACGCTGTATGGTCTGATGAGCTCGACAAAATAGCGCATAATATAAAACAGGCAGATAGTACTTTAAACGCAAGGATTGTTTCTCCACTTGCCGATAAGCTGGCTGTTCAATAAAACTTTATATTATCTTTATAAAAAAGCCTTAATTTAAAGTGGATTTTGCGCTATACTTGGCGTGTTAAAAAGAACACATATGAACACAGAGGGAAAAACATGTTATTAGGCGTAAATATAGACCATATAGCGACATTGAGAAATGCAAGAGGCGGTTTGGAACCGAACTTGATTCAGGCTGCTATACTTTGCGAAAAAGCCGGTGCTGACGGCATAACCGTACATTTAAGAGAGGATAGACGCCACACCCGCGACAATGATGTTATTGAGTTAAAAGATATTCTCAAAACAAGATTGAACCTTGAAATGGCGCTGACTGACGAAATGCAAAAAATTGCTCTTGACGTTAAACCTGAAAACGTTTGTCTTGTTCCTGAAAAACGTCAGGAAGTTACAACAGAAGGCGGGCTTGATGTTGCGTCGAGAGTGGAGTTTGTAACAGATTTTGTAAAACCGCTTGTGGATGCAGGAATAATTGTAAGCCTCTTTATTGATGCTGATAAAGAACAGGTGGAAGCTGCTGCAAAAACAGGAGCTCAATTTATTGAGCTTCATACCGGAAGATACTCTGAAGCCTGGGGTACACCATTAGAGGACAAAGAGCTTAACCATCTCAAAGAAGGGGCTGCTCTGGCCGCAAAACTCGGGTTGAAAGTTAATGCCGGCCACGGGCTGACATATGAAAATGTCCATAGAATGCACGAAATTCCGGAACTTATAGAGCTTAATATCGGTCATAATATTATAGCCAGAGCAGTGTTCGACGGTTTGGAAAAAGCTGTAAAAGATATGAAAGATTTGATTGTTTAAGATTTTTGTTAAGAATTTTCAATCCGTACTTGATATTACACTGTGTTTACAGTAGGGTAAAATAAGAAACTAATCTTTGAAAGGAATATAGAAATGGCAAAACAATGCGCAGTATGCGGCAAAACAAGACTTAAAGCAGCTAAAATTTCTTTTTCACATAAACAACATGTGCACAGACAAGAAGTTAACCTTCAATCTGTAAAAGTTAACCAAAACGGCACTGTAAAAAGAATTGACGTTTGCACATCTTGCATCAGAGCAGGTAAAGTGCAAAGAGCTGTATAAGCTTAAAAGAAAACTAAAAAGAAGCCTCTTATTAATTAAGAGGCTTCTTTTTTTATGCTTCGAATGATTTTAAGTCTTTTTTCATACCTTCTTCCATTGCTTTTTTAGCTTCTTGCATCTGCTCTTTTTTCATTTCTTCCTGGATCTTCATTAATTGAGCTTTTGTTTCGGAATTGTCTACTTTTTTTGCTTTTGGTGCTTGATTCTCTATATTTGTATAATTGCTATCAGAAGGTGCCATAGGTATATCTTTTGGTTGTTTTGCTGTCTTAGGTCCTTGTGTGGGGGCTGTTTCAGGATTCAGTATTTTTTGTTGTGCAATTGGATCTATAGGCATATCTTTTCTCCTTCATTTCTAACACTAATGTGTATATCGGTTTTGTAAGGGTAAATCTTAATAGCTTTTTAAATAAAATTTACAATTGTTAATAAATTTCACCTATCTGTCCGATAGCCCGATTTCTTTTTGTACTATCATAAAATTATAAAATTGTTTGTAATTTTCATTGCAAAGTGATATATTACAAAAAGAAATCACGGATAGAAAGAGGATACATACTGTGTCAGAAGGTCATTGGATTGCACATCTAGGTCAGTTTAACGTAAACGTGGATACAGTTGTTACGATGTGGATAACAATGGGAATCCTTATTGTTTTTGCCTTTCTCGCAACACGTAAAATGTCTATTATTCCGACAAAACTCCAGGCAGTAGCAGAAGGAATACTGGGCGCTTTTGTTGGCTTGACCGATTCTATGATAGGTAAAAACGGGCGCAAACACATACCTCTTCTTGCAACTTTATTCCTGTTTATTTTAACCGCCAACCTTTTGGGCCAGTTGCCGTGGCGTTTGTATCATTTAAAAACCGGTGAGCTTGCTTCTCCGACAAATGATATCAATATGACAGCCGCAATGGCCATAATGGTTTTGATATATTACGTTTATCAGGGCGTAAAAGTTAAAGGGCTCAAGTACTTTTTACACGAGTTCAGCGCGGTAGGTATAATAATGGCGTTGATTGAGCTTTTAGAAATGGTTGTAAGACCTTTCTCACTGGCTCTCCGTCTTTTTGCCAACATACTGGCAGGCGAGCTTTTGATAGTTACTTTTGTCGGACTTTTTGCTTATCTTTTGCCTCTTCCGTTTATGCTTTTTGAGGTATTTGTGGCATTTGTCCAGGCGCTTGTATTTATGCTGCTGTCCACGGCTTACATAGCAATGGCTGCGCAGGAAGAAGAACATTAATTATAAAATAACCAGAATTAGTAAATAAAAAAGGAGAAAATTATGGCAGTAGAACAAGTAGCAGCTTCAGCAGTAGAAGTTTTATCAATGGCAAAGCTTGGTGCAGGCCTTTCTATCGGATTTGGTGCAATTGGTGCCGGAATTGGTTTGGGTATTGCAACTAAAGGTCTTCTGGATGCAATTTCAAGACAACCTGAAATTTCCGGCAAAGCTTTGATTTACTTCATTATCGGTGCAGGTCTTGCAGAAGCTTGTGCTATCTATGCATTGTTCATCGCTTTGCAGTTGCTTGCAGTAAAATAATTGGTAAAAGATATCAGATAGAAGATCTATAATTATGGAATTTAATGCAACATTTTTAATATCAGCAATAAGTTTTATCGTATTCATTTTTATAATGAACAAAATTTTGTACAAACCCGTGCTCGAAATCATGGAAAAAAGACAAAATTATATTGACGCAAATAAAAATGAAGCTGATGAACATCATAAAAAAGCACAACAACTTCTGGTAGACAAAGACGCCAGAGTTGCAGAGGCACAAAGAACTTCGCGTGATATAGTTGCGTCAAAAGCCGATGCAATCAAAGAAGAAAAATCTAAAGTACTAAATGACACAAAAAACAGTGTCACCAGCTACTTTAGCGAACAAAAACAAAACCTTGCTCACCAAAAGGATGAAGCTGCCGCTAATATGAAACACGATGTTGCAGATCTTGCAAACCGTCTCACCACAAAACTTATGGGAGAAGGCATTGCATTCGAACCTGTAGGTGAACAGGAAGTGGAAGAGGTAATGAAGAAAAATGCTTGATTTTAGCTTCTCTAACATATTACATTCAAACGTTATTAACTTTGCTATAATGATTGCTTTGTTTGCTTTTGTTGCTTACAAATTGAAAGTAGGGCAAAAAATAGAAGATATGACAGCTTCTATAAAAAGCAAAGTGGAAGAGTCTGATGCAATCAAAGAAGAGGCTAAAAAAGATTTTCAAAACATTGCTGATTCACTTGAACACATAGAAGACGAATTAAAATCTATTGTCGATAAAGCTGAACAAACGGCAAAATCTTTTGAACAAAAAGCAAGAGAAGACCTCGATAAATCTGTAGCTTTGCTCAAACAAAATATTGAAAAGCAAATTGAAACAGAACAAAACCACATAAAAGGCGAGCTTCTTAACAATGTTGCTTCCTCTTCAATAGAAATTGCTCAAAGACAGATTAAAACAGCACTGGACAAAGACAAACAGCTGCACAGAAAGTATATAGAAGACTTTATTAACAGCATTGATAAAGCAGATGTATAACGGATAAGAAAAATGACGTCAAAAACCATAGATAACAAATTAATACCACTTGCAAAAAGATACTCTGATGCTTTGAGCGAAGTAGCAAAAAGCAAAAATGAGCTTGATAACGTCAAAAATGACTTGCAGACCGTGTGTGAGGCAATGGACTCTGTTGCCGAACTTGCAAATTTTCTTGCTCATCCTGTTATTCCGCTTGCGGAAAAAAAGGAGATGGTAAAGTCTGTATTCGAAGGTAAAATCAATAACGACGTATTAAACCTTATCTTTATACTGCTTGAAAAAAATAAAATAAATCTTCTCGGCGCGATTCTTTATTGTTTTGAAGAATCAATGGACGAAGCTAATAATATACTCAAAGTTGGTGTTATATCTGCTGTTGAGGTGGATGAAGACTTAAAACAAAGATTGAAAGAAAAACTCGAACAAAAACTGCAAAAGTCTGTGAAGTTTGAGTTTGATATAAATCCCGAAATCATTGCAGGGCTTGTGTTAAAAATTCAAGACAAAACCATAGACGGTTCAATGGCTGCAAAACTCGAAGGATTTAAAAAAGTATTAAGATAGAAAGTACAATCAATAAAGGAAAGTAAAATGGCAACAATAAGACCGGATGAAATTACTTCTATAATCAAAGCCAAAATTGAAAACTACGCTTCCGAAATGGAAGTTTCAAATATTGGCTCTGTACTGGAAGTCGGTGATGGTATTGCCCGTGTTTACGGCTTGCGCAATGCAATGTCAAACGAGCTTGTTGAATTTGAAGACGGCAAAGGCACACTGGGTATTACTCTTAACCTTGAAGAAGACAATGTAGGTGTTGTTATCCTTGGTGAATATCAGCATATTAAAGAAGGTATGACTGTAAAAACTACTGGCAGAATCGCTTCTGTACCGGTAGGTGATGGTCTTATCGGAAGAATCGTTAACCCGACAGGTAAACCAGTTGACGGCAAAGGCGATATCCACTACGAAAAAACAAGACCTGTAGAAAGAGTTGCTCCGGGTATTGTTTCAAGAAAATCTGTTCACCAACCGCTGCAAACAGGTTTAACAGCGATTGATGCTCTAACTCCTATCGGTCGCGGTCAGCGTGAGTTGATTATCGGCGACAGACAAACAGGTAAAACTGCTATTGCAATCGACACAATCATCAACCAGAAAGGTCAGGATGTAATTTGTGTTTACGTTGCAATCGGACAAAAAACTTCTACCGTTGCACAGCTTGCAAAAAAATTGGAAGACTTCGGTGCAATGGATTACACAATAATTGTTTCAGCTACTGCTGACGAATCTGCACCTTTGCAGTTTATTGCACCGTTTGCGGGTGTTGCAATTGCTGAAGAATTTATGGAACAGGGCAAACACGTTCTTATTGTTTACGATGATTTGACAAAACACGCTCAGGCTTATCGTGCAATGAGTTTGCTTTTGAGAAGACCACCGGGACGTGAAGCTTATCCCGGGGATGTATTCTACCTCCACTCAAGACTTCTTGAAAGAGCCTGCAAATTGAGTGACAAATTAGGCGGCGGTTCTATTACTGCGTTACCTATCATCGAAACTCAAGCCGGTGACGTTTCAGCTTATATTCCGACAAACGTAATTTCTATTACAGACGGTCAGATATTCTTGGAAACAGGCTTGTTCAACTCGGGTATCAGACCTGCAATCAACGCCGGTATATCTGTATCTCGTGTAGGCGGTGCCGCTCAAACTAAAGCTACAAAGCAAGTTGGTGGTAAATTGAGACTTGACCTTGCTCAGTTTAGAGAATTGGAAGCTTTTGCCCAGTTTGCTTCTGACCTTGACAAGGCCACTCAAGACCAGTTGAAAAGAGGCCAAAAATTAACAGAAGTGTTAAAACAGCCTCAATATTCACCTTTGAGCGTTGCTAAACAAGTAAGCATCCTGTTTGCTGCAAACGAAGGTATACTCGATGATATCGATAACAAGAATATTCAAAAATTCAAAAAAGAATGGTTTGAATACTTTGATGCCAATATGTCTGATCTTGCTCAAAGACTCAACGATGGTGCTGCTTTGAGTGATGAAGACAAAAAAGCTCTCAAAGAAAACCTGGAAACTTTCAAATCATCTTTATTTAATTAAAGGAAAATCCATGCCAAATTTATTAGACATAAAAGACAGAATCTCAAGTATACAAAATACAAAAAAAATCACTAAAGCTATGAAAATGGTTGCGGCTGCAAAGGTGAAAAAATCACAGATTAAAGTAATATCTGCCCGTCCGTTTTCAAGGGCTCTTGGTGAAGCATTTGCAAAGGTGCTTGCCAGTACTGAAGGGTTCTCGTCTAACGGTCTAAAAATTGAAAGAGCAATAGACAACTATCCTGTACTTATGCAAAATAGAGAACAAAAAACCGCAGGTATCCTTGTTGTTACTTCAAATAAAGGGCTTGCCGGTGCTTATAACGCAAACGTTATAAGGTTCACTTTAAAGAGGATACAGGAATATAAAGAAAAAGGCATAGACTCTAAACTCTTTATTGTCGGTACAAAAGGTGTTGCTTCTTTAAAAAGAAGAGCACAGGAACAGGGCTTTGAGATAGTGCAGGCTTATACAAAAATTTCTCAGGAGCCTTCTTCTTCAAACGCTATTGTAATTGCAGAAGATATGGCTCAGGCCTTTGTTGACAACAAAATTGACAGTATAGAAATTATTACTACCCGCTTTAAAAATATGATGTCATACAAGGTTGAGGATTGGAAAATTCTTCCTGTTGATGATGTTGAAAAAGCACTGGGTGATAAACATACGGAATCACACTCAATAGACCCGCTTATGGCATTTGAGCCAGATTCTGACCACATTTTGCAAAAAATTGTTCCCATGTTTATTACAAACATTATCTATCAAGCGTTGTTGGAAGCGGTTGCAAGCGAGCTTGCTGCAAGAATGACTGCCATGTCTTCTGCTACAAACAATGCTGATGAAATGATAAGACTGCTCACAATCGATTACAACAAGGCTCGTCAGGCTGCTATTACACAGGAAATTTCAGAGGTTGTATCAGGTGCAGATGCCTTGAAAAACTAGTACAAATTGGTATACAATACACTAGGTACATTACAGGTAATGAATTATGGGTTATAAAATTTTAAGAAAAAAAGAGTTATGCGCAAATCAGTATGAATTAACAATTCATGCACCTTATATTACAAAAAATGCTCAAGCAGGGCAGTTTATAATTCTAAGGGTTTCAAAAGACGGTGAAAGAGTGCCTTTGACGATAGCTGACTATGACAGAGAAAAAGGCGAACTCACTATTGTTTTTATGGCTGTTGGTTATACAACAAAACAGCTTGCTACGCTCGAAGTCGGCGATGAACTTGTTGATATCGTCGGTCCTTTGGGACAGCCCACTCATATTGAAAAGTATGGCACTGTTGTCTGTTTGGCAGGCGGCTACGGTGCAGCTCCGTGCTATTTGATTGCAAAAGCTTTTAAAGAGGCCGGAAACAAAGTTTATATGATTATGGGTGCAAGAACAAAAGATTTAATTTTCTGGCAGGATAAAATGAAAGATGCCTGTACAGAGCTTTTTATAACAACTGATGACGGAAGCCTTGGAACAAAGGGCTTTGTAACAGGTGTTATGGAAGATATTATGAATAAAGAAAAAGTTGATTATGCAATTGCTGTTGGCCCGATGCCTATGATGAGAGCTGTTGCAGAATTAACAAGAGGAAAAGGTATCAAAACAGAAGCCAGCATGAACCCGATTATGGTAGACGGTACGGGTATGTGCGGTGCGTGCCGTGTTACTGTTGGCGGGGAAGTTAAATTTGCCTGTGTGGACGGACCAGATTTTGATGCTCATCAAATCGATTTTGACGAAGTTATTAATCGTACCAAAATATACAAAGACTATGAAAAAAAACGCAGCGAAAACTGCAATTTATACAAACAGGCAGAATCACTTAAATAATCAGGAGAACGTAGAATGGCTTTAATACCTATTTGTCCGTTAATGAGTGCGGGTAACGATATAGAAATAGTTTGTGCACAGGAAAAATGTGCATGGTATCTTAAAAACTACAAAACTTGTTCTGTATATCTATTGGCACACAATGCCGCGCTGGACATAAAACAAAAACAGTCACAAATGACATCCAAATAACAAAAAAGAGCTTTTTAAAGCTCTTTTTTTTAAATATTTTTTGGTTGCGATCTTTTTATCACTATATCAAGGTTTTCCAGATCCATTTTTGTTAATGTGCCTTGAGCTGCTTTTTTGTTGATGATATAAGATTTTAAATATTCATAATCTGATTTTGCAAGATTGTTAGATTCGCTTTCAGTTTCATACAGTTTTAAAAGATTGTCTATTTGTGAAGCCAGCTCTTTTGTTAATTTTCCCGACTCCTCATCATCTTTTGCTACTGCATTGTAAGGAATTTGCGGATAAGCTCCTATTGTTTGCATTATTTCTTTTTCTTCTTGCGTGTATTCTTCAGGTTTTTTGTACGTTTTGTAAATATCGTTTAATTTTGCTTTGTTTGAATCGTCAATAACAGCGCCTTCTTCATTTGCTTTTGTATAAATTGATTTTGCAAATGCAGCTGTTCTTTCAGCTTCTTGTTTAACTTGAGCAGCTTCTTTTTCCTGTTTGTATTTTTCGGCTTGCTCTTGTTGTTGTTTGTTATATATTTCAACCGAATTCATAAAATCTTGTACCGAAATATTTGACGGATTTAATGTTTTATAATTTCCGCTTGTTTGTGGCGATTGTATGTACTGATTTGCTTTATTTGCATATTGAGCCATCATTATTGTGTTGGCAGAGCTCATGAGGTTTGTCATACTTGAAAAGAGCACTCCTTGCATATCCCAGAGGTTGCCTCCGTTGTATTGCCAAGGTCTGAAAAGAAATGGCATAACTGTATTGAGCGCGCCTGCTCCTATCATCATACCCATATTTATTTTTGACCACAGATTATTTCTCTTTGCGCTTTTTGTTGCACCCTTGTAATCTGTGTTGCCGTGCAATGCTTGTTGAAGACGCTGTTCACGTTGTTGTTCGTTGTATTTTGCTGCAATTTCTTCTTCAAGTTCCTGACTTTTTTCATCGAAGCCGTCAACAGGAGCTTTACCGTTTTTGACACTAAATATGTAATCAGAGCTTGCCTGTATTTCTTCATCGGTAAAGCTTTTTTGGTTTTTGCCTATTTCAACATCTGTACCAATATCAAGCAATCCGTTTTTATCCTTGTCTGCAATTTCTAGTGTGACATCTTTTCCGTCTTTGCCTTTTTTGGATAAAATCCAGCCTGTCTCTGTTGGTCTAATCTGTATAGTGGTAGTATCTGCCATTGTTTCCTCAATGATTATTACTCTCTATATATTTATAAAGTATATACAGAGTAAATAATTGCATGTTTTTAACACAATTGTTAACAACTGTTAACAATTATGCCAGAGGAAGTTTTATGATTACACTAAAAACATTGTCTTTGGTAGATTCAAGCTCAATTGCTCCATTCATTGCAAGCACCAGACCTTTTACAATAAACAAGCCCAGCCCTGTTCCTCGTGTTGTTCTTGTGGTTTTGTCATCAATCCTTGTGAATTTGCCAAAGAGTTTTTGGAGCTTATCGTGTGGAATATAGTCATACGAGTTTGATATTTTTACAATGGCGTGATTTTTTTCTATATTTACATTTATCTGTATTGCAGTATTTTCATAGGAATATTTGTATGCGTTTTCAACAAGGTTGATAAATACCTGCTCCAGTCTGTCTGTGTCAGCTATTACTTCCGGTATATTGTCGGGTATATTAACAATAATCTCTCGTTGAGCTTTATGTTTTGTTGAAAGTATTGCATCGTTTAGAGAATCTTCGAGATTAACTTCTTGCAGAATTAAATTGAGTTTTGCCCCTTCTATGTCGGGAATGACAAGGAGATCTTCCACCATTCTGCTTAAACGTTCGGATTGATTTTTGATGATTTTTAATGATTTTTGGATAGTTTCTTCATCCAGTTCAATGTCTTGTCTCAATAGCCTTGAAGTGTAACCTTTAATGCTTGTTAAAGGGGTGCGAAACTCGTGGCTTACGGTGTCAATAAGGTTAGAGCGGAATTCATCCAGTTTTTTAAGTTCTCTGTTAGAATGTTTTAGCTGCCTGTAGGTGTTGTTGATTTCGTCAGCCATTTTGTTGAATTCTTGAGCAAGGAACACCGTTTCATGAGGTGTAAAAACACTTGTTAATAGTCTTACTTTTCTTTTGTAGTTTCCTTTTGATAGGGCCATTATCCCTTTTATCAACTGTCTAATGTTTATGTAAAGGTAATATGTGTAAAGCCCGACAACGAATATGATAAATAATGCTGATACACAAAGAGCGAGTATAATTTTTGAGCGAGCTGTGTTGATTGTTGTTTTGGTAATGTGGTGTGTTGTGTTTACTATGATTGTTGTTTCGGGGTCAGACAGCTTGAAATAAGCAAGAGGCTGGTTTTTTACCTTGCCAAAAATAACAGGTCTGTCTATAACCAATTTTTTAGGCAAAGCATATGTTACCCTGTTAAAGTCTTTTTCGTTGTAATTGTGAGCAGCAACGAGTTTGTTGTCTTTGTTGAGGATATAAATCTGTCTGTCGTCTTTTCTGTAAATATTAAAGACCTGCTTTTCAAAGATTTTTACATCTACTTTGGCCATTACAGCGAAATTGTTATCAATTTTTTGAAAAATTTCGATATTTTTATTTTCTTTGTTGTATGCAGAGTAATCATCCCATTTTATATATTTGTCTGTGTCCTGCTTTTTTACAAGATACATTTCTGTTATCAGGTTGGAATTGTTTAAAATATCTTTGAGATATATTTCCTTCCCGAATTCTGACGGAATATGACGCAACGCCAGTACTATCTGATTGAGTTCGTCTTCTCCAGATTCAGAAAAAGTTTCAATATTAGAAGCAATAGATTCTGCAATGCTCAAGGCCGAATATTGCAGTTCGTTTCTTACTGCGTGCTGGTTGATATTGTTAACAATAATTGCACTTATGGTGGTAGGCACAATAACTGCAAGCAGCAGAACAAGAATAATTTGTTCTACAATTTTTAAACGTTTAAATTTTATAGGGTTTTTCATTATTCCTGTCCGTTGTCTGTAGTGTTTGTAATAGGTGTGAGCTTGTAGCCGACATTTGTGACCGTGTGCAAATATTTTGGATTTTTTGTATCAGCTTCAATTTTTTGCCTTAGCCCCCCAACATGGACTCTTACCATCCTCACATCTTCATCAGAGTCATAACCCCATACTTCATCAAGCAAAACAGCAAGAGATACGGAATCATTAAAATGCTGCATAAGACAGTATAAAATCTCAAATTCAGTGGGTGTAAGTTTTATGCGTTTTCCTTCAATGCCTGTTTCTAATGATTCAGGGAAAAGCTCAATGTCTCCCATTTTGAGTATTTCCTGTTTAAAAGACTGTTCATCTTTTGATGAGTTATCCGTATTTCTTCTTAAAAGAGCTTTTACTCTTAGCAAAACTTCCTGGATGTCAAAGGGTTTTACAAGGTAATCATCTGCCCCGCAGTCAAAACCCTGTGTTTTATCTGTTATTGTGCCTTTTGCAGTCAACAACAGCACTGGAATGTCGGGTTTTGCTTTTCTCAGGTTTTTGCAAACATCAAAACCGTTCATCTTTGGCATCATTACATCAAGCAGTACAAGGTCATAGGAGTTTGTAACAGCTTTGTTCAACCCATCCATTCCGTCACAGGCCGTATCTACGCTGTAACCACTGTGCGAAAGGTCAAATTCTAATAACTCTCTGATTTCGTCATCATCATCAACAACTAATAATCTTTTTGCCATTTATTGTCACCCCTTTTATATCGTTATTTTCTCACATCAAAAAGGAGGTGACAATAATTTGTAAATATTAAGAAATGTTAAAACGAATTTTTTATGGCTGTAATTCAGTTATATCGTGTAAAATTTCTAATAGGATAGGATAGGTAGGGATAATAGCAATTATTTTAAGCTCATCAATTTTATAAATATAAGTAGGAAAATTAAAGGTAGGTAATAATGCAGCAGGTATCATTCGGTAATTTAATGAACTCTATTCCAAAAACATCAGGGATGTCATATGTAAATAATTATACAAATACAGCTCCTCAATGGCAGCAAAAGCCTTATAATGCACAAAAACTGGTACCTATGACACAGGATGAGGTTTCTTTTTCAACTCACTCAACTGAAATTGAAGAAAAGAAAAAAAGCACTGCAAAAAAATGGGGTATTTTAACAGGTGCGGCGTTGGGTTTGGCAGCAGCAGGGCTGATTATCAGAGGCAGACTAAAAGCTGTAACACAGCTTGCAGAACATATTGACTTTACCCCCGCTAAAACAATGGAAGAGGCAAAAGAGTTTGCAAAAAAACATTTAAAGATAGAAAAATTTGATACAGCAAATGACCTTGATATGGCTAACTGGGTAAATGAAGGCCTTGTTAATATAAACAATAAATACAAAGGCAAAGGCCATATCCCTAAAGAGGTAATGCCTGTTCCTGATGAATTAAAAGATAAATATAAAACTGTAAGTGCAGCAATGAGAGCAGGCGCAGGTAAAGGCTTTTATATGGACTCAACATTGATTGTAAATGTTGATTATTTTAACAATGCCCATAAATCCATTGATAAAATGCTAAAAGATTTTAGATTTAAAGCTACACCTCGAAAAGACGGCGGTAATGATATTGCAATGCCTATTCTTCCATTTTTCAATACAGACAAACAATTAGATATTATGCAGTTATCTGAAAAATTTGTTAACGGAAAAGCGTCCAAAATGGATATTGTTGCTTTAAATAAATCATTTAAGGACTATTATGCGTACAGTCATTTTCTTGCGGATAATCCTATGGCAATAATCAATGATATTTATTCTCAAAAAGGCGTTGTTGATTTGCTTAAAAAACACATGAAGCAAGGGTCTTTTAAATCAGTTGAAGAACTGGGAAAAATGACTAATAAAGAGCAGATGGATTATCTCTTTGAGGCTTCAGATGCATTGACAGGACTGCCTTTTAACCAGCATCCTTCTTCAAAAATACTCGCTTCAAAACGCTCTGTATTTAATACTTTGTACCACGAAGAAGGCCATCTGTTCCATCACAAAAATACTATACTGGATTATGAAGATATGCACGTTGTTTATAACAAACAAACAGGAAAACCTGATAAAATCGGTGCACTGGCAAAAGGATTTTTGGAAAGCAAAGAAGAACAGTTTATTGCTTCAACAGTCTCTAGATATGCCCAAAATTCTCCTTTGGAATTTGTTGCAGAGGTGTATGCAAGAATGCTCAATGGTGAAAAATTCGGCGATGATGTTATGAACCTGTATAACAAATACAAAGGCCCTTCATTGCCGGCATAAGATTACTCATACCTCAAAGCTTCGATAGGATTGAGCAAAGATGCCTTGTATGCGGGATAATAACCGAATAAAATCCCCACAATCCCTGCAAAGCCAAAGGAAATCAATATAGGTGCACCGGAAATTATAACGGTCATATCTGAAAACAGACCCACGATTTTGGATCCTAATACACCGACTATTACACCTATTAATCCGCCGGCAAGAGACAGTAATAAAGCTTCTACAAGAAACTGTATCCTTATATCCATTGCTGTTGCACCTATTGCCATGCGTATACCGATTTCTTTTGTACGTTCTGTTACAGACACAAGCATTATGTTCATAATACCTATACCTCCTACCAGTAGCGAAACAGAGGCTATGGAACCTAGTAAAATTGCCATTGTGTTAGAGGCCTGTTTTGCGGTCTCGAGCATCTGGGTAAAGTTTCTTATTGTAAAATCGTCTTCTTTAGTCTTACCCAGATTGTGACGTTCTCTTAAGAGTTCTGTAATCTCTTCTTGAGCTGACTCAAGGCTGTCTTCGTCTTTTGCCTGAACGCTTATATGCTTTACCATACCTGGAAAGTCTGTACCGAACAGTTTTTTTTGTGCTGTGGTAATCGGTATTAAAACAGTATCATCCTGGTCTTGCCCCATACCGTTTTGGCCTTTTGATTTTAGGATTCCAATAACTTTGAAGGGCATTCCTCCTATACGGATTGTGCGGTTAATAGGGTCCATGTCACCAAAAAGGTTTGTTGTGACAGTAGAACCAAGCACTGCAACTTTTGTCGTGTTTTTCAAATCCTCTTGAGAGATTCCTCTTCCTGATTCAATTTCCCACATACGTATGGGCATATACCCCGGTGTTATGCCGTTTACTGTTGTAGACCAGTTTTGGTTTGAATAAACAAGCTGCTGCACCTGTCCGACCGTAGGTGCAACTTCAAGAACCGACGGGCATCGTTTTAGCATAGCTTCAGAATCTTTTATGGTGAGTGTAGGCTGTGTGCCGCTTCCCATCCTCACCCCGCTTGAGGTAGTGGAGCCTGAAAGCACCATCAGCAGGTTAGAACCCATCGAGGCTATGTCTTTATTAATTCTTTCCTTTGCTCCTTCTCCGATTGAAAGCATGATAATAACTGCGCTGACACCAATTATTATGCCAAGGCTTGTCAAAACAGAACGCATTTTGTTGATGTAAAGCGAACGTAGAGATATTTTAAATGTTGATTCAAAATCTATCATAGCGCGGCTGCTCCCTTTGGTGCTTCATTCAAGACATCGCTGATTATTTTTCCGTCACGGAAGGTAACAACCCTTTTTGCATATTCTGCAATATCGGGCTCGTGTGTTACAAGCACAATTGTTTTTCCTGCCGCACTGTTTAGTTTTACAAAAAACTCCATTACCTCTACAGAAGTTTTTGTATCAAGGTTGCCTGTGGGCTCGTCTGCCAGTATAATCGGGGCGTCGTTGACTATTGCACGTGCAATTGCCACACGCTGCTGCTGGCCGCCTGACATCTGGTTAGGCATATGTGTTTCTCTTTTTTCGAGCCCTACAATTTTTAGTGCGGCTTTTGCTCTTTTTATACGTTCTTCCGGAGGGATTCCTTTATAAATCATCGGCATTTCAACATTTTCCAAGGCTGATGTTCTTGATATAAGATTAAAACCCTGAAAGACGAACCCCAGTTTTCTGTTACGTATTGCGGAAAGCTCGTCCATTGTCATTTTGCTCACATCAATACCGTCTAAAAAATATGTGCCTGATGTGGGTTTGTCCAAGCACCCGAGAACGTTCATAAATGTGGATTTTCCCGAACCCGAGGCACCCATAATAGCCACAAACTCGCCTTGTTTTACGCTCAACGAAACATCATCAAGCGCATTAAAGGATGTATCACCTGTTGCATAGGTTTTTATTAAGTTTTTAATTACTATTAAATCCGTATTTGACATTTTAGAACATTCTCATAGGCGGTCTTTTGCCCTGTGCTGTTTTATCTTTATTGCCTTTTTTACTTATTATTACTCTGTCATTTTCTTTTAATTCTTTTGAGATAATTTCTGTTCTGTCAGAATCTTTTGCACCTGTTTCTATGCTGATTCTTGTGGGTTTGTTGTTTCTGAGTATCCACAGCCCCTGCTCTTTGTATTTTTTCCCGCCGGTTATCTCTTTGGGGGTGAATTTCAGAGCGTCTGTCGGTACACAAATTACGTTTTCACTCTTGTTTGTAATGATAGAGGCGTTAGCTGTCATACCGGGAATCATTTTTTGGTCTTTATTGTCTACATCAACAATTACTGTATAAGTTACAACGTTGGAAACTGTTGTAGGCGCGATTCTTACCTCTGTAACTTTTCCGTGGAACACCGAATCAGCATAGCCGTCTAAAGTATATTCCACTTCCTGGCCCTTTTTAATTTTACCTATATCTGCTTCGGATACGTTAACTTCAATTTGCATATTGGTTAAATCCTGTGCAACCTGAAATAATGTAGGTGTCTGGAAGCTTGCTGCAACAGTCTGCCCGACGTCTACCGCACGAGAAACAACAATGCCGTCAACAGGGGAGACTATTTTTGTGTACCTTAAATTTGTTAAGTTATTGTTTAATGTTGCCTGTGCCTGATTAATTGTGCCCTGTGCTGCTGCAATCTGTGCCAAATCAGATTTGTAAGTTGCTTCTGCAAGGTCAAGGTCGCTTTTTGAAACATAATTTTTTTCGTACAGTCTTTTATATCTTTCGTAATTTTTTTTGTCATATACAAGCATTGCCTGAATTTTGGCTTTGTTGGAGCGTGCTGCTTCGAGGTCGCCTCTTGCTTTGTCTACCTGTGCTTGAAAAAGCGAAGGGTCTATTTGTGCAAGCAGTTGCCCTTTGGTAACTTTTGAGTTGTAGTCCACATAAATATCTTTTATCATACCTGATACCTGTGAACCAATATCAACGGTGTTTACAGGGTTTACAGTGCCTGAGGCTTCTACGGCTTCAACAATTGTGTCTACTTTTGCCGGGACTGTAATATAGCCTGAGTCTCGATGCTTGTTGAAATAAAAAGCAAATCCGCTGACAAAAACAACGGCAATAAGTGCTGATATAGATATTAATATACGTTTTTTCATCGTACCCCCATTGATTTTTGGAACTGCTCTTTTGCCACATTGTAGTCAAAAACTGCCTGTACAAAAGCAAGCTGTGCGTTGTTGTAATTTGTTTGTGCCTGCTGCAGCTCAATAAAGTTGCCCAATCCCACTGTATATCTTCCATCGGCAAGCTCAAAGTTTTCCAGTGTTTGTTCTACTTTTTCTGCCATTTTAGGGATTTTTCGCTGCAGTACAACCATATTTATATAGTTATTTTGTATTTCAAAGTATATGTTTTTCTTGGATAAATTTATATTTTCTCTTGCCAGCTCAACATACTGATGACCCTGATCAACATTGTATTTTACTCCCATAATATTTAGTGTAGGCAAATCAGCAGTGACACCAATATTTAAACCTGTATTTGCCACTTCGCTGTTTCTTCTGTAATTGTATCCTGCGCTCAGGCTTACAACAGGCATGTACTGGCGTCTTATGACTTTTAATGATTCCTGCTGAACTTTTTCTACCATCAAAAGTGATTTTAAATCAGGTCTGTTTTCGTAAGCTTTTTGTATGGCATCGTTTACAGGCAAAATGAGCGGCTTAAATTTGTAGTCCTGTAAAATATCCTGTTTTTCTATGCCGGATGTCAAAACCGCTGTTTGCTCGTACTCTTTTGAGCCGCTTTTTTTCGGTACATAAGAAATATTGACAGTGTCTTTTGATGTTTGTGTTCTTTTGAAGTTGAAGCTTTCTGTATTTTTTATGTTATAAGACGGTGCATCAGTTAGATACATTGCATTGTTCAGGTTAATGATGGCTGCGTCATATTTTCCCTGTGCATCAATCAAAGAAACTTCTGCATCTGTCAGATAAACCTGTGCGTTTACTACGTCTATTTTAGATTTAAGACCCTCCTTAAAAAGAGCATTTGTTCTGTCATAATTCAACTGATTAATACGGACCGAGCGCTCATATACATCCTGGTTTGCAAGAGCTGCAAGCGCTTTATAATAGGCAAGTTTTACATTGTATACGGTATTTAAAATAGTGTTTTCAAGGTCATATCCTACTGATTCTTTGTTGTATTTTTGCATGTTTATTTTTGCAACTGTTTTGCCAAAGTCCCAGATTAGCTGGTTTACTCCAAGGTTCAATTGGTAGTAGTTGTTGCTGCGGGAAGTACTTCCGCCTTGATTGTAGAAGCCTCCGCCAGAGCCCGAGTTTCTGTTCTGTTGAGATGTAAAACCTGTGCTTGCTGTAATGTTTGGAAAATATCCTGATTTTGCAATACCCAGTTGAGAGTGCGCAATACCTTTTTGTGTTGTGTAAATTTTGATGTTAGGGTCATTTTTTAGCGCTATATCTATACAGTCTTCAAGAGAGTATTCAACAATTTCATTTTTTTCTGCTTTGATTTGTAGCGCACTTGTTTCTTTTGTTTGTTCAATTTTTTCTGTTTTCTTTTTTTGGAATGGTAAAGAAAATGCATAAGCACAAGGGCAGGTTTGTACTGTCACAAACGACAATACCAGTATTGATGATAGCAATTTTATACGAAGAAATTTGTTCAACTCTTAAAAAAAACTTCTATTTACTGAATATTTTATTAAATAAGGGGAAGTTTTAAATCCTCTTATTATCTTAATTTTTTAAATTGTCAAAATCATTAGCCCTACAGGGCTATTTGAAAGACCTATACAATAATAAGACTCTCTATGTTTACATTAACGATTTGTGATATAATTTGTTCATTATTTTTTATTCAAAGGTGGATTTTTTGACAAAAGAGGTTGATAAATATATTCAAGAGGTGGCCCTTCCTTTAAAACATATATTTAAGGATATGGCAAAATATGCACCTTCAAAAATATTCGGGCTTTTGGGTAATGCAATCATTGTGCCTGTGTATACAAATCTTCTGGCACCGACTCAATACGGGATATATGCAATATCTCTGGTTGTGCTGAGTTTTTTGTGTATACTTTTTTCAGATTGGATAGGCCTTGCCGGGTTAAGGTTTTTCAGGCAGAATCAGCTCTGTGATGAAATACCAAAATATATCTCCACACTGGTTATGATTCTTATCTCAAATCTTTGTGTAATGTATATTCTTACAATTTCTTTCAGGCATGCTTTTTATGAATACTTTAATATCCCGCCAAAGATATTTCTCTTTGTGCTGCTTTTGATTATTCCCGTAGCTGTCAGGGCATTGTTGTTTCAGGTGCTGCGTGCACAGATAAAACCCGGTGCATTTACGGTTTCTACAATAGTTAATCAGGTTTTGACTATTCTTTGTGCTGTTTATTTTATACATTTTTTGCATTTTGGAGCAGCTGCTATCCTCATCGGTATGGCTGTTTCTATAGTTATTATTGATATATTGCTGGTTTTTCAAACAGATTTGCTCTGGTATTTAAGACTGGAAAAGCCAGACTTTAAAACCATAAAATCAATTTTTGCATACGGCATACCAATTGCAGTGGCTTCAATCAGCCTTTGGATTATTAACCAGAGCAACAAATTTATAACGTCTCATTTCCATGGCCTAAGTGATGCGGGATTTGTGGGTGTTGCGTATAATATGACTTTTCCTATATTAATGACACTTTTTGCAATTATTACAATTGCCGCATATCCTCGTATAATCAACCTTTACGAAGACAAAATAGATGTAAGGCCTGTTATCTCAAAACTTACGGGTTATTATATGCTTATTGCACTGCCCATAGTGATTATAATGTGTATCTATGCAAAAGATATTATGGCAGTTTTTGCAAATGTGCAATATCAAAATGCTTATATACTGCTTCCTTATTTTGCTTTTAGTGCATTTTTCTTAAGCTTTACTGATTACACAACATACCAGTATCATCTTTCAAAAAAAACATATATCCTGACAACATTAAAGGTTGTATCCGCTCTCATCGGGCTGGTTTTAAATATTGTATTGATTAAAAAATTCGCCTTAACAGGTGTTGGTATTGCAACTCTTATATCAAATATTTTGTATTTTATATTGACGGTCACAGTGGTGGTTCCTTCATTGGAATGGAAAATCCCTGTTAAAAGAATGTTGCATCTTGCTTTGTGCTTTATTCCCACAGGATGCTTGTGGTTTGTGCTTTGCAAAACGTCTGTTTTAGCAATGCTGCAAATAAATATATTGCTGATATTTTATTATTTGCTGTTTTATTTTACAAAAAGATTTTTTAAGGAAGAGCCTGTATAAATATGAAAAAATTTCTTATATCATTGATGGTGCTTTTGGCTGTAAATATGCCTGTTTTTGCAAGTGAAACATTGCTCAAAGGCAGCGTTCTTTATACTGTAGAATCCGCAAGAAAACTTGCTTTTGAAGGATTAGCTCTAAAACTGGACAAAGAAAAAATAAAACCCTACCTTATAGATGAAAACAATGAAGAAAATAGAGCTGCCATAAAAAATAACGTTCAACCTGAAGGCAGATATATAATGTCGTTTTCAATGGCCAAAGGTATGGTAAAAGGCTATGTAGTTGTTTATGTTGATAAGCCGCAATATGCATATTATTATACGACAAGCGGCTATCTTGTTTGTGTGGATGTAGACAACAAATCGCAAGAAGGAGTTTATCCTTTTAAAATAGGTAAATATAATGCTGTGACGGGAAATCTTATTGCAATTGGGCTTTATGTTTCGGAAGATGAACAATATGCATATACAAAAAACGGAAAACTAAAGGCTCACTGGGTTGGTGATACAGGCTATAATGCTAAAGGAAAACCTATTGCAAAACGAAGCGTTGTAAACGAAATCCCTGCTGATTGATTTTTTTGAAAAAACATAAGATAATAGAAACCATGAAAAGAGAATTAACTTTATTTGTATCTTTAATGCTTGCACTTTCGCCGTTAGGCTCTGATTTTAGTGCACACGCAAAAATGTCGCCTGATTCTTACAGGCTTTTTCAAGAGTCCAATATTCTGGAAAAAGACAGTAACTATTCTATGGCCGTAGAAAAGATTAAAAAGGCAATTGAGCTTTCTCCGGATGAAGCTATCCTTTTTATAAAACTCGGCGGAATATATTCCGAAATGGGTGACTGGCAAAATGCTCTTGTGGCTTATAAAAAAGCTATAAAACTCAAGCCAAATGACGCTGTTGTTTACATCAGTATAGGCAATATTCTCCAACAACAGCATGATTATGAAAATGCATTTTCTGCATATAATCAGGCCCTCACTATTTTTCCCGAATACAAATATAATTATCTCAACCTTGCTAATGTTAAATTTTTGCAAGGAGATAATCAAGAAGCTATTAAATATTTTAAAACATTTTTGGGCTATTACCCTGATGATGTCGAAGCAAGAGAAAACCTTGCCTCTACTTATTTGAAACTGGATAAATACCAAGACGCTGCAGACGAGTATGCAACTTTGTATACAAAAAATCCAGCAGGTTTTAATGAATATTCCAACTACGGGCTGGCACTTCTTCGCTCAGGTGATTACACAAACGCCGTAGAAATGTTTAAAAAAGCTGTAAGGATTGACCCTAATGACTATGCATCGCATGCCAATATGGCGCTTGCATATGTAAGATTGTCAAAAGATGAGCTTGCTCTGATAGAATTTAGAAACGCTTTTACTATCAAGCCTGATCTTGATGATTTAAAATTTGATTATGCAAATCTGCTTGCTGATATGGGCAAAACTCAAGATGCTATTAATATGTACAAAGAGTACATACAGTACAAGCCAAAAGATCCAATGGCTTATTTCAACCTTGGCTTGATTTATCAAAAAAATTCACAAAATCAAGAAGCAATTGAAAACTACAAAACAGCTTTGTCTCTTGATCCGTCCAATGCAGATGTAAAAAAAGAACTGGCAAGGACTTATCATCTTTGTAAAAATTACAATGAAGCAATTAAGCTTTATGACGAGCTTCTTGCTGTTGATAAAAATGATTATAACGTGCTTTTTAACAAAGCTATTGCACTGCATGCGCTTTGCAATTATGAAGCCGCTATTTCTATATACAAAAATCTATATTCTCAAAGGACAGAACCAAAAGTCAGAGAATATCTGGGCAAAGCATATATTTCTCAGGGTGATTTGTACATGACAAATTCACAACAGAAAAAAGCCCTTAACTGTTATGAAGAAGCTGCTGCATTAAATGCAAATGATGCAGACGCTTATAAGGCTCTGGCAGTGGCTTATGATGCTATTGGTGCAAAAACAAAAGCTCTGGAAAAATTTGAAAAAGCTATTGAAATAAACCCTGATAATCAGGATATTGTTGTAGACTACGGCAAAACTCTTGCTAAGTATGAAAAAAATCAAGAAGCTGTTGATGTATTTAACAAAGCTCTTTCTATTGATTCAACAAACGCAGATGCCCACTGCGCGCTTGCTGATACGTATATGAAAGATAAAGAATATGATAAAGCAATTTTAGAATATCAAAAAGCATCTCAGCTGGTTCCTGATAATGAATCGGTTCTTATAAAGCTCGGAAATGCATATAAGGCAAAATCAGAAACAAAAAATGCTCTTGATATGTATCAAAAAGTTATATTCAAAAATCTGAAAAATACCGATGCAATGTTTAATGCAGGACTTTGCTATGCGGAATTAAACGATAACAATAATGCAATCAAATCCTTTAAAAATGTTATTGCTATTGACCCTAATTATGCATATGCATATTACGCACTTGGCATGGCTTATGAAAACGAAAAAAACTATCCTGAATCCATTGCAAATTATGAAAAATTTATGACTTTAACCGACGACAACGAGACAAAAGCTCAGGTTAAAAATCAGATTGAATATTTAAAAAATAAAAAATAATGAAACAATCGGCAAAATACAGTTTAGCTTTATTATGTTTAGTTTGTTTGATATTTGTTTGCGGCTTCGGATTCAAATTCAGATGTGCAAAGCACAAGGCATTGCTTTTGTTTAACAGCCAGCCTATAACAAATCAGACAATAAATAATGCCGGCAGGCATTTTAAAGCAGGCGAAAAAATTTATTATATCCTCATTAATGAAGAGGGCTTTAAAGATGAATATATCAGAGTCCAACTTGTTAAAAAAGAACAAAAAACAAACCACTGGGGCTATAAAGTATACTGGGCAAAAGACTATATGGTTGATACGAGTCTCAAATATTTTAAATCTTATATAGTCATTGATGAACCGGGATATTATTTTATGCAGATATTTTCCTTTGATGATTTTGACTGGCCGATTATAAGAAACGACTTCTGGGTTATATAAAGTGATAAAAACCTTTTTACAGTATCTGAAATTTTATTTTGACAAAATTTTTACCTCTAAATACAAAATAGAAGGCAAATGCAACGGCTGCGGAGCATGCTGCAAAAATATTGTATTTATGATTGAAAATGACTATGTAAGAAAAGAAGAACAGTTTGAAGAGCTTAAAAAATTTGATAAAAAATATTTGCATTTTGATATAGCTGGTAAAAACGAAAAAGGCGTTTTGCTTTTTAAATGCAAATCATTGGACGAAAATAACAAATGCCGTGATTATTTTTTACGTTCAATATATTGCCGGGCATATCCCAATGTAACCGACAAGATACGCCTTGGCGGGTGTGAAACTTTTGATACTTGCGGATATAAAATTAAAATAAACAAAAACTTTAAAGCATATTTACGTTAAATTTTTTGTTTAAAAACCTTAACAAAACAGGTTTTTTTGTAAATTTTGAAACTTGTTTTGTTTTACATGACTTGTGAAGTGTAGCCAAAATCTGTTTTATTTAGTAAAATAGGTAAGCTGGGAAAATGAAAGGTTATTCCTGCCTTGATCATTAGTAACAAAATAGTAAAACAAGCCCTCGATTGGACGGGCCGTAAGATTCACTCTCCTGAGCAGCGACTGGTGCTTGGTGCTACGGCTCTTGCTACACAGCCTTTTATTGATTTGAAAAACAAAGATGTCGACGCTGAAACAAGAAAAACTTCCGTTGCAAGAACCCTTGCAAAAATTGTTGCCGGTACGCTTGTGGGCGTAGCTGTCAGACAGGCCGGTATAAGCTTTGTAAGAAAATATTCCCAGTATGACCCAAATTTGTGCAGTGGACTCGTTTCAAGCATTAAACCTAAAAAAGGTGAAAGCTTCTTTGTACCAATGTTTGAAAAAGTTGCGGGAGCATCTTCTAATAAAGAAAACTCAATTTTCCCCATAGCTGCTGATAAATTGGAAAAGAAATTTGAACTCTACAGAAAAGCAATGGGCACTTTTGTTGCTACTATTGCAATGATAGGAACAAACTTCTTGCTTGATGCACCTTTGACAAAATACTTTACCGGAGTTTTCCAAAAAGGACTTGCTAATGTAAAATTAGATGAAAATCCTGTACCCAAAAAAGAAGCGGAGGTTAAACAATAATGCCTGCGCCTAAATTTGTAAATAAATTTATCCAATATATGTTTGATACTTACTCAAAAGACGGAGGCAAGCTCCTTGTACACTTAGGTGCACTGGGATGGGTATTCAGCTCTGCTGCACAGCTTGTTGTTGTGGCAACAGACAAAAACATTGATAAAAACAAAAAGAAATTCCTCCTTCCCCAAGAAGGTGCTGATGCTGCAGTAAACGTTCTTATGTATTATTCTATATGTGACATTATCAAAAAAGGTGCTGACAGACTTGTAGAAAAAGGAAAACTCTTAACAGATGATGTTGCAAAAGCGCTTTGCAAAATAAAAGGTTATGACCCCAAAATAGATATAAATGCTTGGAATAATATGTTCACAGAAGCCGAAAGAAAAATGAAGCTTACAGAAAGGCTTGCTGAACCCGATAAACTCAACTTTATGAAATCGCTTCCTAAAAGTGAGCAAATAAAAATTATGCCAAAAATAGAAGATGCTCTCTCTAAATTTGAAAGCCACAAAAACAATGTTGGTACTGTGGCTGCAGTTTTGGCATCTGTGCTTGCGTGTAATATAGTTACACCGTATGTAAGAAACAAAGTTGCCTCAAGGTCACAGAAATATTTGTGCAAACAGGAAGCAAAAGAAGTAAGAAAAACTCAAATTAAAGAAAATATTACAATGAAAAATCCTTTGCCTGCTTCTTTCAAGGCTTTTAATAATTATAACTCTTTCGGCAATATTAAAATATAGTAATTGAATAACCAATTTGTTTTTTATAGACTTAAGAAAAGTATCGGAATTTGGAGATTAGGAGTATGTTATTCTTTAGTTTTTTATACAATCTGGTTTTTATTTTAGCCGCAATAATTTTTCTCCCTGTAATATTAATTGCATTGGTACTTGTGCCCAAATTTAGAGCGGGTTTTTGGACAAAATTTGGCTTTTACAATATTAAATTGAATCATGACAAAAAAACTATATTTTTTCACGCTGTTTCCGTTGGCGAAGTAAACGCTGTGGAAACTCTTATAAAAAAGACAAGAGAAGCTTTTCCTGATTCTAATATCGTTCTTTCTACAACAACAAAAACAGGGCAGGAAATTGCACATAAAAAACTCGGCAATACCGTTGATACCATTACTTATTTTCCATTTGATTTCTTTTTTAGTGTAAATTCCTTCTTAAACAGCATAAAACCCGATAAAATTATTATTGCGGAAACAGAAATTTGGCCTGATTTTGTTTATCTTGCAAAAAGGAGAAATATCCCTGTTTATATTGTTAACGGCAGATTGTCTCCACGCTCATATAAAGGTTATAAGCGATTTGCTTTCTTTTTTAAACCGGTTTTTGCCCAGTATAAGGGTATCTTTATGCAAACACACGGTGATGTGGAAAGAATCCTCAATGTCGGTGCGCCAAACGATATAACAAAATTCATGGGGAATTTGAAATTTGATATTAAACCGACCATGAACAGTGAACAAATCACAGAGCTTGCGCAAGATTTAAAATTGAACGGAGCAAGAATGATAGCTGCTGCGAGCACCCATAAGGGTGAGGATGAAATAATTCTGGATGCATTTAAACAGCTTAAAAAAGAGTTTTGTGACATAAAATTGCTGCTTGCACCAAGACATCCAGAAAGATATGAAAAAGTTGAGCAACTCATTGCCCAAACCGGCTTTGCTTACGGAAAAAGAAGCAATAATGATACTTTTGAAAATAATGATATAATTATGCTCGATACAATGGGTGAATTGATGAAAATGTTTTCTGTGTGCCATTTTGCATATATTGGAGGCAGCTTTTCGTCTACCGGAGGTCACAATCCTCTTGAGGCCAATATATGGGGTAAACCTGTTGTTTCAGGTGAGTGTGTATTCAATTTTAAAGATATTTACGAATTTCTTACACGCTCTGATGCGGCGAAGTTATCTGCAACGCCAGAGGAACTTACAAATGACATGAGAAGGCTTCTTGCAGATAATGATTTTTATAACAAAGCATGTGCTGATACCTCTAAGATATTTGAGGAAAACTCCGGTGCTGTTGACTTTGTTATCAATGTTTTGAATGAAGCTTAATATCCAAAATATGATAATATATTTATATGGAACAAAGCTTTTTAAAAAACAGTTTGCTGCTCAATTCACTAAAGTCTTCTTTGTCTGCTGCAGTGCAGCCGGAAAAGCTTGATGAGATGCTGGCTTTTTACAATAACAAAGATAAGCAAATCTGTTTTGTTGAAGGCGATGCCGGCTCTTTTAAAACAGAACTTTTTAAAGAATCACGCCGATTTTTAACAGACAATACGCTTGTTTTTGGTTTCAGGTGTTTTGAAGGCACAACTCTTGATGATATTTTTCTTTCGTTTTTTGAAGATTTGAAAAGATATGCTCAAGAAAAAAAAGTTTCTTTTACTAAAATAGAAACAAACTCTCTTTCTCAAAGGATTATTAAATATCTCAGCTCAATAAATTTGCCGTGTGTAATTTTGATTGATTCTCTTGAAGAAGTTTTTAACAAGCAAAATCAATCAGAAAAAGATGAGATAATTAGGTTTATCAAACATTTGCATTCAATGAATAAATTTAAAATTGTTTTGATATCCTCATATTTTACAGAGGAATTTGATGATTTATCAGATGCAAGCGTGTGTATCAAGACAGAACCATATACAAAAGAACAGATTTTGAGTGTTATACCGGATTTGTCACCCGATGATTTGGACAAATTATATGCTTTGACAGGCGGAAACAGGAACTATATTTACATCACGGCTAATATTGCAGTGACGTTGAAAACAACTGTAGCTGCTTTGCTCGAGGAGTTTGAAACAAAACGTGTTTCTTTTGTTGATTATATCTTACAAAAACTCTTCACTTTTGTTACTGAAAAAGTAAAAAAATCTCTTTACTATCTCGCACTTGTAAATGAGCCTATTAGCGGGGAATACCTTATAAAACAGGGCTTTTTTACAAAGGAACAATTAAATTATGTTGTGGAAAAAGGTCTTGTTTCAAACGAGTATAATTCTGTTTTTGTTAAAAACTATTTAAAAAAATATCTTATAAGGATTATTGCTCATCTTGATAAAATAAAAATACATACATTCTGGAGGGATTTTTATTCGTCTCAGCTGCCTTTAAAGCCCAAAGACAGAGTTATTTTAATTTCAAGAAATACTATGCGTTCACAAATAGAGTATCATTCAAGCTTTATTATTCAACAGCGTCAAGATACTGACAACACAGATATGTCGTTGATGAGCTATCTTAACAGTAATCTTACTGCGTGGAACATAAAAAATACAAATATAAAAGATGATACTGAAGAAAAAAAAGAGCGCCCTACTCCCCCGAAAAGTATTTCGGATAAAGAAAAACGCTTTGAAAAATATGAACTGACAAAAGATGAAATCTCTTTGTTGAGTGTGCCTGTTGATTTAAGAAAACAAGAAGAACACGCAGCCAAACAGCAGCTCTACCGTACTTTTGAACAAAAAGAAGACGCTCTTAAACAGGAAAAGAAACAAAAATCTTTACCTCAATTGTACAATTCTGCTAAAGAGCTGGAAGATTCTCACGATTTTGAGACGGCATTTGTTTTGTATTATCAGGCTTGGCAGCTTGTTGATGATACGGATTTTAAAGACTATGAACCGTTGCTTTTGGAGCGGCTTGCTGTGTGCGCCAAAAGAATGAACAAAACAATGGAGGCAATAGACTTTTATAACAGGCTGACAGAATTGTACGCATCTTTAGAACAAATTGATAAAATGAATGAGGTTAGGCTCAATATTGCACAAATTTACAAAGAAACCTTTAAGCTAAACCATGCAAGAGTCATATATGAAAACTTTATAAACAAAAAGTCTACTGCATCAAATTCTATTCTAGCGCGTTCATATATCGAACTTGCCGGCATAGAGGAGGATTCTGCCAATACAGAAAAGGCTGCGGAATATTACAAAAAAGCCTTTGCAATAGCTGATGAAATTTCTAATACAAAAGAAAAACTTGATGCACCTATTCTTGCACAGGCATATTTTAAATATGCACTCATTCTGGATGATTTCAGCCAAACCCAGGCCGCATTAGATTTTTACCAAAGAAGTATACGGACTGCAAAAGAAGGCAATATCTATCTTTCTGCTGCGTATACAAATGTCGGACAGATTATAAGAGAGCAGGGCAACCCCAAAAAGGCTGCAGATTATTATAAAATGGCTCTAAAAACTGATATTGCAAACTCTAATTATGAAGGTGTTTATTATATATGTTTAAAACTCGCAAGATTGAGTGAGGAAATTGCGCCGGAATCTGTTGCCGATTGGCTTTTAAAGTCTTTGAGCGCAGCCAAACGCACAAAAGAAAATATTTATATAACAAATGCTTATCTAGAAACAGGTGATTACTACTTTGATAAAGGGGATAATCAAAAGGCGCTGAAAGCTTTCCTGCTTGCTAAAAAGAGTCTTGAAAAATACGAACACTCGCAAGAAAGTGAACAAAGCATAGAACTTCGTCTCAATGATTTGAAAAGCATTCTTCCTCGAAATATAATAGATAAAGTAATACAAGACGTGGAAAATAATGGAAGATAAACACTTTACCCTGATAGAACAGCTCATAGGCGAAGAATTGCCCAAGCTGACAAAAGAGAGATTGCAGAATTTTGAACAGTTGTTTAAAATCTATAATTCTCACACTAATCTGGTGAGCAAAAATGACGAAAAAGTGCTGTTTGAAAAACATATCTACGACTCTTTGTGTTTGGCTCTGTTTTTTAAAAAATTTAATATTAACACTTCTGCAAAAATTCTGGATGTGGGTACAGGCGGTGGTTTCCCTTCATTGCCTCTTGCAATAGTTTTTCCACAGCTGCAAATTTATCCGCTCGATTCTATTGCAAAAAAAATCGGATTTATAGAATTTGTACAAAAAGAGCTCAGACTCGATAATCTGCACACAAAGTGCAAAAGAGCTGAGGAATTGCCACAGGAGATGAAAGGCTATTTTGATGTTGTTACATCACGTGCTGTTGCCTCTTTGAATACGCTTTTGGAATACACAGTGCCATTTGCTTGTTCAACGGGTTTTGTTGTTGCATATAAATCCAAAAATGCTGATGAGGAGCTGCAAAATGCCAAAAATGCAATTTCTGTTCTAAAATGTGAAGCAGTACAACGCATAAAATATGAACTGCCGCAAATACAAGAACATGATAGAGAGTTGATAATCTTTAAAAAAACAGGCAAAACACCACTCTTATATCCCAGGAAGTCAGGACAGGCAAAGAAAACACCTTTGTAAAATTATGACAAAAAAAACCGCTTATCATTTAAGATTAGCGGATGCAATTTTTATAGATAAAGTGTGTTTTTAACAATTAATAATTTAAAAATTTATTATATATAAAATTACACTATGTTTGGCGTTTCGTCAATACCTTGCTATTTTTGTAGTAAATTGTAAAAACAAAAAAAATATGCATTTTTTTATGCATATTTTAAAATTTTTACCACACTTCTCTCTAATTTTTGATGCTTTTTTTATAAAAAATAAAAAAGATTAGTTTGATTTTTTCATATTGGTTGTCATGTGTACACTTTATTGTTGTTACATTTCTTTACATTTGAATCTATGCTTCTGCAAATTCCTGTTGGTCTTGCACCTCACTGTTTTCAGATTCTGTTTCTATATATTTGTAATGGCTCATAGATGCAACCTGTTGCCCCCATTGCTCAATCAATTCGTCTTGTGAAAGCTCATAAGATATTGGTTTTCCAATTTGTACTGTCACTTTAGCACCAAATGGTATCCAGTTGTATTTTTCACATCCCGTGATAGAAATAGGCAAAACATCCCATTTTGCAGCTTTTGCAATTACTGCAAAACCTTTATTTATTTTTTCAATGGTGTGGTTTCTTCTTATTCCGCCTTGAGGGAAAATGCCTAATAACCAGTTAGTTTTGTACAATTCTTTAACAGTTTTTATTGTGGAAACCTCTAGCTTTTGACGGTTAACAGCAAACGCTCCCAGCCAATCCATATTCAATCTGAAAATTAAGCCATTGTCTTCAAAAAGTTCTTTTTTGGCCATGTAAGCAATTGGTTTTTTTACTGCAATAGAAACCAAAAACGGGTCAAGGTGAGAAACATGATTTGCGGCACAAATAAATTTTTTGCCTTTAGGTATATTTTCTCTTCCTTTAATCTCAAATCTGTAAAATAGCCAGAATAATGGTATTGCAATAAAAATACACCATAGCGCTTGATATATTAACCTAAAAAGATTAAATTCATTCGCATATCTTCTTGCATAATTTCTTTCCATTCAATACCTCCAGACATCCTTTTTGTAAAAAGAATCTCTATTCTAAAACGTATTCTTTTCCTGTCAGTTCAGAAATAGTACTGCACCATTGACGCATCATGTCATCAATGTCATCACTGTAGGGTATCATTTTACCAATTTTTACAGTAAGTTTTGTGCAAAACGGCCATTTTGGCTTTTCATCTGAACCTATAATTCCGACAGGGAGTATTCCTGTCTTTGTTGCTTTGGCAAATGAAGCAAAGCCTTTTGTTATCTTTTCTACTTTTTGACTCGAATCCCTTGTTCCTTGAGGGAATAGACCCAGCATCCAATTTGTATTTTTTATATTTAATGCAGTTTTTATAGTAGAAACTTCTACCTTGTCTCTTCTGACTGCAAAAGCTCCGCAGCAATCCATTAATGTACGTGAGAAAAATTTTTCAAAAAGTTCTTCTTTTGCCATAAATGCAATGGGCAAATTTAATGCAAAAGGCAACAAGAAAGGGTCTCTACCCGATATGTGATTGGCTGCAACTATAAATCTTTCATCAGATGGAATATTTTCTTTACCTTCAACATTATAGTTGTACATTAGTTTTATGTATGACCCAAAACAAAGGTTGCAGGTAAGCCAGAGACAAAATCTTCTGAATTTGTTATATGTTTTTGTATCTCTTTTAGAAAAAGTGCTCATTTATCTTCCTCAACCTTGTTTGATTCTTTCTAACATCTTAGCAAAAATAGGTTTTAAAAGCCAATCAGTCGATTGGCTAGATTTGCATTGCTTTTAAAATATCCTTTAATTCAGAAGATGTTTTTTTGACTTCGCTGCCGGAGTATTTGATAGCAGAATCAGGATCTTTGAGGCCGTTTCCTGTAAGTATACATACGATTTTTTTGCCTGATTCAATAAGTCCAAGTTTTTGAGCTTTTATAACCCCTGCAACAGAAGCTGCACTGGCCGGTTCAGCTAAAATACCTTCTGTTGAAGCGATTAATTTATATGCTGCAATGATTTCTTCATCATTAACAAAATTAATGATTCCGCCTGATTTGTCTCTTGCGTTTTCAGCCTGTTTCCAGCTGGCCGGGTTGCCTATTCTTATGGCTGTAGCAATAGTTTCAGGTTTCATTATTCTTTCACCTTTCACAATTGCAGCGGCTCCTTCTGCTTCAAATCCCATCATTTTAGGGATATGAGTTGTTTTGCCGAGTTTGTGGTATTCTTCATATCCTTTAAAGTATGCAGTAATGTTGCCAGCATTGCCGACAGGGATAAAGTGATAATCCGGGGCATCGCCAAGTGCATCGCATATTTCAAATGCGCCGGTTTTTTGTCCCTCTATTCTGTAAGGGTTAACCGAATTTACAAGTGTAACAGGGTATTTTTCGGATATTTCTATTACTCTTTCAAGTGCTTCGTCAAAGTTTCCTTTGATTGCAATAATTTCTGCTCCGTACATCATTGCTTGAGAAAGTTTGCCAAGTGCAATGTAACCATCCGGAATAAGCACATATGTTTTGAGTCCGGCTTTTGCCCCATAAGCAGCTGCTGCAGCTGATGTATTACCTGTAGATGCACAAATTATTGCTTTTGCGCCGGCTTCTTTGGCTTTTGTAACAGCCATTGTCATTCCGCGGTCTTTAAAGCTTCCTGTAGGGTTTGCGCCTTCAAATTTAAGATAAATTTCGCAATCAAGCCCGATTTTTCTTGCCAGATTGTCTGCTTTTACCAAAGGTGTATTCCCTTCATTAAGAGTAACAACAGGCGTTGTATCCGTTACGGGTAAATATTCTCTGTATCTGTTGATTAATCCTTCATAATGACCTGTTTGTGAAAATTGTTTCATTTTATTTACTCCATAACTCTTATTAAATTATTAATTTTTACAATGCTGTTGTTGTTTTTGAGCTCTTCAACCGCATTATTGATATCCTGTTCTTTACATCCTTCTGTAATAACAACAATCTCTGCTGTATTTTCTTTGTCAATTCCTTTTTGCAAAACACTGGCAAGGCTAATATTATGGCGTCCGCAAATCTCGCCGATGGAGCCTATAACACCCGGTGTATTTGCTGCCGTGACTGAAATATAGTATTTGTTCACAGTATCTTTGATATCAATCTGCTGTGCACTGACACTATGGTGGCATTTCATCAGCGGAAGCAGCTCTTTTGAGCCCATACTTCTGGTAATTGCAAGAATATCACCCAATACAGAGCTTGCAGTGGGGAACATTCCGGCTCCTGGTCCTGCAAACATTACTCTGCCTACAGGAAAACCTTCCAGCACTACACTGTTTGTTACACCGTTTATTCCTGCAAGACAATCTTTTATAGGAACAAGCATCGGATGCACTCTAACATCTGCTTTGTTGTCTTCTGTTAGTTTTGCAAGGGCAATCAATTTGATTTTGTATCCAAGCTCTTTTGCAAATTTCATATCATTTGCACTGATTTTTGTGATACCTTCTCTGTAAACTTTGTTAATATCAACTCTCTGATTGAGCGTGATGGTAGCCAGTGTTGTTATTTTATAAGCTGAATCAAACCCTTCAACATCACCTGTGGGGTCAGTTTCTGCATAACCCAGCTTTTGTGCTTCTTTCAAAACCTCTTCGTATGAGACACTGTCTTTTTCCATTTTTGTCAAGATATAGTTTGTGGTTCCGTTTAAAATGGCTTCAATTGTATGAATTTTATTGCCGGCAAGTGTTGTTTTTATTGGCATGATGATAGGAATTCCACCTGCAATTGCCGCTTCGTAAAGGATGACCACATTATTTTCATTTGCCAGATTGAATAACTCTTCACCGTGTTTGGCCAGCAGCTCTTTGTTTGCAGTTACTATATGTTTTTTGTTTTTTATTGCTGTTTTTAAAAGCTCATATGCCGGCTGGGTTCCCCCAATGACCTCCACAACAATATCAATGTCAGGGGCTGTAACAATTGAAAACGGGTCGTCTGTTAAAATAGATTGGTCGAGGTTTTCAATATCTCTTTTTTTGTTCAGGTTTTTTACTGCAATACGCGTTATTTCTATATTCTCATAGTCTTTCAACACTTTTACTACACCTGTGCCTACAGTGCCCAATCCGATTAAACCTAATTTTACCTTACCGTTTTTATCCATATTTCTCCCGTTTCCACATATAAATTATTATCCTTATTAAACCATAAACAAAGCAGTGTTTTGCGTAGTGACTTAAACATGTCGCTTAATATTACTTAACACTTTTTGTTTTATTGTCAATTTTAGAATTCTAAAAGTTTTTATTTAAATAAGGGAAATTAAGATTTAATTTTTTTTAGAGGAATTTTACTAAACGAGGGGAAAATATGAACGGATATTCTGCAATACCTGCAAGCTACCAAAACGGTCTTTACTGGCAGTATTTTATGAAATCTTTTGAAGATGCAATGGCAATGCAGCAGAAAAAAGCTAATGCCTACCAGGATAGCATTATGGCAAACCAGGCTTCTGGTCCTTTGAAAGCAACAAACCAGTCCTATGTTAACAATGCCGATGTTGAAGCAGCTAATGCAGCTCAAGCACAGGCAGCTATGCAGACTCAATCAGTTTCAACCCCTGTTTTAAAAGAAGTAAAAGACGGCAAAGTTTATGTTGTTGCCGACGGCAAAGACGACGGAAAAATTTCCGGAGCACAAAAATTTGCTAATTTTGCAAAAGGTGCAGGCAATTTCTTTAAAGGAATGTTCTGCGGCAAAGATGGTAAATTCAGTCTGCTTCAAACAGCAAAAACTGTCGGCTTAGTTGCATTAGGCTTTGCTGTACCTGCTATCGGTATTGGAATGCTTGCGGTTGGCGGAGCTATGAGTGTCTACTCTCTTGGTAAAGGAATTGTAAAAGCTAATGCTGCTAAAACAGACGCAGAAGCTGAAACTGCTTGGCAAAACATAGGTGAAGGCACAACAGGTGTTGTTATGACAGCAGTGGGAGCTAAGGCCCTAAAAACAAGCAAGGCTGCAACTGCTGCAGAAGCATTAAGATATAAAGGAATTAAAGGTTATGGAAGAGCCTTAAAAGACGTATATGTAGATGCTGGAAAAGGTATTAAGCAAGGTTATACACATGTCAAAGAAAACGGAATCACAAGCTCTTTAAGAACAGCAAAAGATGTTTCAAAAGATTACATCACAAGCAGCTGGGAAGGCCGATTCAGATCAACTAATGCCAAAAATAATGCAAAATCAAGAATGGAAGCTGCTTATGATAAACAGGTGTTAAAACATGAAACAAGAATTCTTGAACTTGAACAAAAAATTGCAGTCTCCAAAAATCCTAAAAAATCAGCAAAATGGAGAGCAGAAATAACAGAGCTTCGCGGACAGATTGCTGACATTATCAAAGCAAAATCAGAAATTCCTGAAATTCCGTCTACAGCATTTTCAAAAACAAGAATTAGAAATATTAACAAAAACATTAATGAAAAGAATGCAGAAATTGCACAAATAAGAAAAGATAATCCGACAATTGATTCATTAATTCAGCAGCGTGCAGATTTGAAGAGAAACTATCCGGCAGAAGTTGCAAGATTTGATAACAACAACCCTCAAGTTGCAAAACTGCTCAAACTTGAAAAAGATGTAAATACACTCAAAAACCTTAAACAAAGAGTTCAATCAAATCCTGATATAAACGGATACCGTCAAAATCAAATTGACTACTATACAAAACTTGAAGCATATGCAAAGGCTCAGGCTAAAAAATCAAAAGGTGCTGAAAAAGCAAAATGGGAATCTATCCAAAAACAAGCAGACCAAAGAGTTGCAGAACACAAACAATTCAGATATATAGAGCAGGCTCAAGAAAACGCACTTCGTGCAAATAAAGAAATCGCAAGAGTTAAAGATTTGCTTAAAAAAGTTGAAGATGAAATCAAAGTTACAAAAGATGCTGAAAAGCTTACAGATTTAAATATCAAAAAAGCAAAATATGAAGCAGAAATCTCAGCAAACAAAATGCAGATTCAAACAGCTAAAAATCAATTAAGACACGGTTACAAATTTGAAAATATCACTTCTTATATAAAAGAAAATCATAAACCAATCGGTTACCCGACAATGGCTGTAGCTTCAAGAGATATCGAAGAAGTTGCAACATATGATCCTCAAGATATCCAAGCAATGATGTACGGTTTCTCTTCAGCAGCAGAAATGGAAGCAGCACTCAAAGCAGAAGGCTCACAAGGCGCACAAGAAGCACTGATGGCAGCACAAGAATATGCAGCCGCTAACACTCAGGCACAAGCTCAAACAGCAGCTAAATCAACAGCACAGACAACATCTAATGTAACAAACCCATACACTCAATACAGCTTGTATTCACAAATGAATATGACTCCTCCGATGGGTACAGGTCTTGAATTCCAAGATGTTTACAAATCACCGTATGCAGGCCTTATTTAACAAATAACTAATACATTACATCTATTACAAAAAAAGGTAAGATTAAGTCTTACCTTTTCTTTTGTATATTACGATTAAAAATATTGAGCTCAATACAATTACAACAGCCGAAACAATTTGTGCAATCGCAATGTTTCCTATGTTTAAAACACTGTCCATTCTGCACCATTCCACAATAATCCGCCCAAGGGAATATAAAATTAAATATGCAAAAAATATTGTCCCTTCTTTTATGTTCGGTATTTTTCTTACAACAAAAAACAATATTAAAAATACAAAAACATTCCATAATGATTCGTAAAGAAAAGCTGGGTGATAATACTCAATGCTCTCATACCCAAAAGGCCTGTGAGCCGGCGGGATATACAGTTTTAAAAACGGAATGGAACAAGGTTTGCCAAAAGCTTCACAGTTAAAATAATTGCCAAACCTTCCTACTGCCTGACCAAGCACAAGCCCGTAAGAAAAAACATCGGCATATTTTAAAAATGAAATTTTTTTTACTTTTGCAACAATAATACCTGCCAACACTCCGCCGATAATTCCGCCGTGAATAGACATTCCGCCTTGCCATACAGCGGGAATCTCTGCCAGGTGTTTGTTGTAGTACGAAAAATCCATTATTACATAATAAAGCCGTGCTCCAAGAATTGAGCACAGAATTATTATTGGCAGTATATCAAGCAGTGTGTCTGTATCTACATCTTTGTAAAACTTTTTGGCAACACAATGCATTACAAAAAGAGCTGTTATTATTGCAAAAAACATAATCAGCCCATAATGGTGCAGATTAAAACCTCCGATATTTATTAATACCGAAGATGGAGGTGATTGCATTAATCTTCGCTGCCTTCCAAATTTGTTGATGTTGATGCATTTTCTACATCAGGCATTGCATTGGAACGCAATGAATTGTACTGTCCGATTTGCTCGTTAACAAATCTGATTTGTTCCTCTACTTTGTCTTTATCTTCTGCATCAGGTTTTTTAACAATATATTTGTTGTAGTTGTCAACAGCACCGTTTAAGAGCTCAATAACTTTATTTTTTTCAGCTTCTGTTAACTCTTTTTTTGCTTTTGCATCTGCTTGTTGCGCAGTTTCTTCTGTTTGTTCGGCATTTAGCGTTTTATCTTCATTTGTTCTGCCGTTTATAATGTCATCTGCCTGATTTTCCATTGCCATTGCAAGAGAATAATATGAGTCTGCAAAGTCAGGTTTGAGTTTTATTGCATTTTCCAAAGATGCTTGAGCCTCTGCGTATTCTTTTACCTCAATGAGAGCAACGCCAAGGTTGTAATGTGTTTCAAAAATACTTGTATCAAGGTCAATACTGGAGCGCAGACGACAGATTGCTTTTTCTGTTTCTCCATTGGCCATATATTCTTTTGCCTTATTGTTAAGCTCTTGTACTGCAAGGTTGTTAATACAAGCTGTAGATATAACAGAGACAAAAAGAATGGTAATTAATAAAACTACTTTTTTCATATTATAAAACTCTAATTCAAATTATAAATTTTAAGCCTAACTTGCTAACATAATAAACAAAATGAAAATATTTGGCAACTCTCTTAAAATAAGATACAATAAACGAAGTAGATAAGGAACTTGAAGACATGTCAAACGATGAAAAAGTAGTGTCACTCTCAAGAGCAAAACACGAAAATGATACTAAAAAAGAAGAAGATAATAATCAGGGATTTCAGCCTGTATATTGCAGTTTTTGCGGCAGACCCAATACAAAAGTCGTAAAAATGGTTAAAGGCCCGGGTGTAAATATTTGCTCGGAGTGTACAATGATAGCTGTACAATACCTTATACTGGAAGATAAAATGCCATCGGGAGAGGCGCAAAAAATTCTTGATGCGTTCTGGGCAAAATTAGATTAGCGGAGCTTTTGTAAATGCCGGAAAACAAGCATCCTGAAAATAAATTACCTGAAAATAAATTACAGATTAGAGCAAAACTCCTCTCTGCCATAATAAACATGCAAAACAACTCTCAAGACAGAGCTTATATAAAAAAGACTCTTGAGGAATTGAACGCAATTGTGGACAAAGACGCTGTTCTTGATATTTTGAACAGAGAGTTTTTAAAAGAAAACTCTCAAATGCGTGATTATACTATCACATTTTTGATTTCAGAACTCACAGACCATCAAAAAGCCGAGGCTGTGATGTTTGAAACTCTGGCTAATCCCAAAATCAAAGATTCTGTAAAAGCAAAAGCAGTAGGCTTTTTAAGAGAAGCCGGAAAACATGTTAACTATGAACAGTACATTAATTATTTTGAAAACCCTGATGAAATAATTGACGCAGACACTGTTAAACTGTTGGAAAACGCCAGGGTCAACCCGGAGTCACAGATTGACTTTCTTGACTTTTTAGAGGCGCTCCCGCAGGCGGAAAAAGAAATGCTTGTTGAGTCTTTGACACAGGATTATGACGGAGATAATCTGGCTAATATTTTAATACCCATAATCTATGCAAACCCTTACGGTGATATCTCCCAAATTGCAATTTCCGCTATCGGCGAGAGCAAATCTATGCTTGCGTATCCTGTTTTGAAATGGCTGGAAGAAAACACGGACGATTTGAAAGTAAAAGCAAACGTCCAAAAAAGCCTCTCTCTTTTAAAACTCTCCGGTATAAAAGAGGATATAACAAAAGAGTATTATAAAAGACTGCTCTCAGGCTCTCCTGTTTACAAGTGTTTTGTCAATTTTCCTGACGGGCACGGAAACATCGGCCTGATTTTTTCAAGAAAAAACGAGGCGTCTTTTATTCAAATGTTTGCCCTTGTGCTTAATGATATAGACGGCATTATCGACTGTTTCGGCTTTAACGAAATATCAGAGGGAGAATTTGACAGAATAGTAAATAAATTTTTCTCAAACGACAGGGTTGTACTTGCTGACGAAACCCTGTGCAAATACCTTATGGTCAATGCAGAGAAAATATCACGTCTCAAATTTCAGGAGATTTCCTACGAATATGCGGCCTGGGCTAGTATTACAAGAGATATTGATTATGAAGATTTAAATTTGTCAGACGGGTTGAACAAAATTGAGTTAAACGATTTTCTTTTAAAACAGCTGTATGACAAAGGCTATTTTGAAAAATGGTTCTTTTCCGTTTCCGATAACGAAAAATTTGCTACTTTGATAGATAAAATTGCTGATGACAAAATCTGTGATATAAAACAAATTGAAACTCTGTTAAATGAAAATATGCCGCAGATTTTTGATGATGCTTTCTTAAAAATATTAAACAGAAGACTGCTTGTTTCAGCGCATTTTGCTCGTCTCAATGATGAGAAGACTTTTGCAGATATGCTGTATTCTCTGATAGATGAAAGTGAATGTAAAAACTGCTTTAAAGAAGATATGCTCAAAAAGAGTATTTATGAGTATTTTCTATCGCAAAAGGACAGATATGAAAGCATCAAAAGTGCAACCTCTATTTTTGCAAGAAGAGCAAACAAAGACCTGCAGGAAATCGATATAAAATATGTTGAAAACTGCATAAAAGAAATAGAAAAAAACTGGGTGTAAAATGCATAAGTTGATGGGGCTTGATGTCGGTACAAAAAGAATAGGTATAGCTTTAAGCGATTTTTTGCTGCTCACAGCTCAGCCTTGCGAGACAATATTAAGAGAACCCGAAAAAGAAGCGATTGAAAAAATTGCACAGATTTGTGCTCAAAACAATGTAAAAAAAATAATAGTGGGTCTGCCCAAAAATATGAATGGCACAATAGGAGAGCAGGCGCACGATTGCGAAAATTTTTCAAATCTGTTAAAACTAAAGATGCCGGAGTGTGAGATAATCTTTGAAGATGAAAGATTAACGAGTCGTCAGGCAGAAAATATCCTTGCTTTGCAGGGCAAAAAATATACAAAAAACAAAGGCCTTGTCGACCTTAAAAGCGCATGTATTATCTTGCAGCAATATTTAGACAGAACAAACTAACACAATAATAAGGGGAAAAATTATGACAAACCATGAAGAAATGGAAGAACAATTAATTGAAACAGTTGATGAAGAAGGCAACATCATAAACTTTGAACTCATCGATATCATTGATATGGACGGACAGGAATACGGACTTTTGCTTCCTAAAGAAGAAAATGACGACCCCGAAGAAGAAAAAGAAGTCGTCTTAATGCGATTAACAAAAGAAGGTGAAGAGTATGTGTTTGAGATGATTGAAGATGATGAAGAGTTTAACAAAGTAGTAGATTACATAGACTCACTGGAAGAAACAGAAGAGGACGCTCAATAGTCATCTTAATATTTCTTCATAATGCATTCCTTATGTGGCAATTTTATATCCTGTAAATACTTTATATATATACGAGGATAAAAATTAGAGACGAGAAATCTACCACACACGAGGAATCACAAAATTTTTAAGGCCGAAAGGTCTTTTTTTTTGCCTAAATCATGAAACTGTCAGTTATCATATCAATTAGCGAGTTTTGTACTGATTGATATGCGCTTGCAGCCTGTTTGTTTTTGAATTCTTCTATACCATTATTTAACTGCTGGGATTGCTGCCCCATCATTGTTGTTCCGTCATCAGAGCTCATTTGCTCGGACATTTTCTCCATCATTTGCATTTGCATGTATTTTATTACTTCATCTGATGTGACCTGCCCGTCGCCGTTTAAATCCATTTCGCTCTTAGAACCGGATGATGAACCTCCGCCGGAGCCGCCGCCCATTGCTGTTACCCCTGTAGATGAGCTGTCATCAGAGCTGACATCAATCATTCCGTTTGAGACCATGTCATCAAAGCTTATAGCTGTAGAATCAGTTGTTACGTTTGATGTGGATTGCAGCCCCTGATATTGAAATATTGAGGCGGCATATGAACCTATTGAACCAACTGCACTTACCATGTTTCTAACCTCTCCCATGTTTTCCATGGTTATTTTGCTATTATTTGCCATGAATTACATCATGTAAAAAGAGGATAATGTGAAGTTTTGTTAAGCAAAAAATTTAAAGAAAACAAACATGCCTGCACCCGCAATCCAGCAGTAATATGCGAATATTTTCATAGAATGCTTTCCTAAAAATTGAAGAAAATATTTTATACAAAAGTATCCGGAAATGAAGGATACAACAAATCCCACCGCAAAAGCCAACCAGTTGTATTGCAAGAATTCGTGAATATCCACCTCCAAAACAGGATAAAATATTGAAGCACCAATGATAATCGGTAAACTCAAAAGGAAGGAGTATCTTGCGCACGCTACCCTGTCCAGCCCGAGAAATATCCCTGTAGAAATTGTAGAGCCCGAACGGGAAATGCCGGGTATCGAGGCAATACCCTGTGCCAGACCAATAATAATTGCGGTTTTTAAATCAACTTTGTCTGTTTTAACGGCTTTTTTTTCTGATGCCCATTCTCCAAGATAAAGAATGCAGCCTGTTATAAAAATGAATATACCTACAATATATGGCAGATTGATTAGACTTTCGGAAACAATCTTTAAAGGAAATGCAACAAGTATTGTAAACACCGTGCCAAACAGTATAAAACCGGCAAGCTTAGCTTCGGGGTCGGAAAAATCTTTTTTTATACAAGCATTAATAAAAGCCTTTGTGATTTTTATAATATCGTCTTTAAAGAACAAAATAACAGCAAGCAGCGTGCCTACATGCAGTACAATGTCGAAAACAACTTCTTCCGAGCTGCCTGTAACAAACTCTTTGTGTGTAAAATATTTGTATAAACTGGATGTCAAAACAAGATGCCCCGAGCTTGATACCGGTAAAAACTCTGTCAAACCTTGAATTAAACCCATTATTATTGCTTGTATAAGATTCATTTTTTTGTCCTGTCTTTAGTTGTTAGTCCCACTGTTCATAATACATTGAGCAGGAGTTTTCGTTTTCCCATACTCCTACTTTTGATACCTGAGGGAATATTTTGTTCATCTGTTCATAAATGTATTTTGCGAGTATTTCGCTGCTGGGGCTTATGTTTTTAAACTCCGGCAGTTCGTTTATGTCTTTGTGGTCGAGTGTATCGAGCACCTTTTTCAGCTCTTTTTTCAAAACCTTAAAATCCACAAGAATATTGGATTTGTCGAGGTTTTCGCCTTTTAAATACACTTCTACCTTCCAGTTATGTCCGTGCTGATTTTCGCATTCTCCTTCGTAATTTAAAAGGTGGTGTGCTGCTGAAAACGAGCTTATTACTTTTAATTCGTACATTAAATTACTCCTTTGATTCTGTCGTATAATTCTTTTGCTTCGGGCTGTTCAGGGAAAATCTCCATGATTTTTTCCAAATATTTAACGGAATTTTGAGCATCGCCGAGTTCTATGTATGACTTTGCAAGCAGCAAAAGCAGATTTATATTGTCAGGAAATTGCTCAATAAGCTTGTGGGCAAGATTTTTTGCGTTTTCGTATTCTTTGAGCTCATAAAACGTCAGAGCAAGAGCGTTCATTGTTTCAGCGTCCTGATAAAGGCTGTAGGCATCGGAGAGAAACTCTTTTGCCGCATCGAAATTGCCTTTTTGATAGTAAATAAGCCCGATATTAAACAGAATAATATGCTGTGATGGATATTTTTTCATCGCCTCTAAAAACAGCTCAAGAGCAGTGTCAATTTCATTGAGCCTCAAATAGTTTATTGCCCTGAAAACAGCAATATCCATAACATCGGGCGAGAGTTCATAAGCTTTTTGGTAGAAATCTTTTGCTTTTTGAAAGTCAGTCATTGCATGGTAGAAATTTGCCAGCTCAAACACAACCGAGGCATCATCAGGCGCCATATTGTATGCTGTTTCAAACTCGTCTTTTGCGTAGTCAAACAGTCTTTGAGAAAGATAAACAACACCTAAATCCTTGTGAGCATACGGATTTTTAGGGTCAAGCTGAATAACTTTTTTGAAGATTGTTTCTGCTTTATCTTTGTCATCGGTTTTCATACACAAAATTGCGTAACGATAGTAAACATCAGCTGGTATTTTGCCGAGCCTTATCAAGTTTGTGTATGTGTTTTTTGCCATTTGCAAATTGCCTGTTTTTTCATAACAATCTGCCAGCCTCTGGCCCATTGCAACAGACTTTGGATTTGTGGCGACAAGCTGTGTGAGAAGTTTAATTGCTTCGTTGTACTTACCTGTCTGCTGGTAGGCAGTTGCAAGATTGTATTGAAAATTCTGTTTTTCAGGATGAGCAATAATCAGCTTCTGGTAATAAACTATTGCATTGTGCCAGCTTTCTGCGTTGATTGAACCTACCGCTGCTGCAGACAGATAAAACTCGGATGGTTCAATTTCATAAGATTTTTTAAAGTATTCAAAAGCTTCTTTGTGCTTTTGCTGCAATTGAAGAGCAGTTGCCAGATTGTAATAGCTTGTTGCATTGGAGTTATCAAGCTCAACTGCTTTTTCAAAAGCTTCTTGTGCCTCTTTTATCATTTTGAGAGCAAGATAACAAGAGCCCAGATTGTTGTACATCAATGCGTGGTCGGGTTTTAGCTTGAGGCCTTCAAGCAAGGATGCAACGGCTTTTTCGTATTCTTTTTTTGCCGTGTAGGCTGTTCCCATAATGTAGTGGATTTGATAGTCTGTGTTGTCTATCACAAGCGCTTTTGACGCAAACTCCAAAGCTGTGTCGTGGTTTTTTAGCTTTAAATGCACAATTGCAAGATTTTTGTATGCATCTTTGTAGTCTTCTCTTAAGACAATAACTTTTTCATAGGCTTTTTGCGCTTTTTCTATGTCATTTAGCCCCTCGTAAATCATTCCGAGATAAAACCACGATGTAGCATCGTCGTCGTTTACTTCAACAACTTTTTCAAAGTTTTCTTTTGCCTCAGCGTAATTGTCAAGATTAACGTTGCAGAGTCCGAGCGTTTTTTCAACCTCGATATCTGTGTCATTTGTTTCTTTTATATAATCTTCAAGCAGTTGTTTTGCTTCGCCAAAGTTTTTTTGTGCAACTGCTTCTCCTGCTTTATTTAAAATTTCTTCTCTATCCAAGATTTCACCTCTTTGTGTTACATAACCATTTTACAATAATCATAAAAAATTTGTTTTATCTTTACTTAATTCTAAAAAACATTATTATAGAATTATGATAAGATTTTTGACCTCGAGTTTTATATTGATTTTTTGCTCCTTAATGCTGCCGGCATTTGCTGATGACGGTGATTTCTGGGATGAACCTATGAAAATCGATTCTGACGCAAAAAACCAGCAGCGTGCTGTCACCGACCAGGAATTTGAAAAGGTGATGAAGTTTTTTGAAAGGAAAAAAAAGAAAAAAGAAGATAAGAATAAACCCAAAGGCGCTCCAATAGGCCCTCAAATGCAAGAAGGCGCTACGCCTGCGGACTCAAACTCTTTTAAAGTTACATACGAAGACTACCCCACTGTTATGATTCCCGTCACTTTGATTACGGCAGACCACAAGGAAATCCCTCCCGGATATTACAGAATACTTTCTGCCAAAAAAGAAAACGGTTATTTTTTGAATTTTTATCAAGGCTCGTCGCTGGTAGCAAAAATTTCTGCAATAGAAACAGGCGATGACCACAACCAAAAATCACTGAATTATGCAAAAGTTATACCTGTAAATGACAGTTTTATGAACGTAATCTACGGCGACATTGACTGCAATATAGAGGCGGTTGTGCGCATTAAACATTAGTTTTTTGCGTGATTTTTGATTTTAATAAATTTTATTATTTATACTTTTGGTTTATTTTTTTCTTCCATAAGTATAAAGGAATTTTGCCTGTAAATGCCTCATAATTGTAGATGAGAGATTGTGTCGTTAACAAAATCAAGGATGATATCAGTAAATTCAGACAGCTTAAGTCTGCTTGTAAGACGTAATCTTAATACGGCAACAAGCAATATAAATACCTCATTGGAACGAATGGCCACGGGTTATAAAATTAACAGGGCCAAAGACGATGCGGCTAACATAAATATTGCCGAACATCTCAAAACTCAAATTAATAGCGCCAGGGTTCTTAAAAAAGGTTCTTCAATGGCCATCGATATGCTTTCCAATGCAGAAGGCGCTCTTATTGATATAAACAATTCTCTTTTAAGGATTAGAAATCTCACACTGCAGCAGATGAACGGCATTTATGATGATAAAGCACAAGCTGCAATGGATGCAGAGATTCAGCAGCAGATTGCGCATATTGTGCAAACCGTCAATAAAGCTGAATTTAACGGAAGAAAACTGTTTGACGGTTCTATACAGGATATGCGCATTCCTCTTTATGATACAACCTCGGGTCTTAGCGGGCTGACTTTGGATGAATTGTTTAAAAAGCCCGATTTGGTAGATGTTTTTACCGGACAAAAAAATCTTTATTTTGTGGATGCAAAAGCCGGAGAAACCTACTATGCTGACTTTGACGGAAAGTTGTTCGCCATAACATCTGCCAAGGACCAACAAGTTACATACAACTATAGTGCTGGCAAAATAGAATTTGTGGATTGTACAGGAGTAAAAGCTGTTGAGCTGGGCAGCTATGACAACTCTTATACATCTTTGGGCAATGGCGAAAAATACATGCAAATGGAGGCAAATAAAAGCTATTATATTAAGTCAAATAATAAAGTGTATGAATTAAAAAACACCTCTGCAGTCTCTCAAGTGGTGGTTTTTAAAACTGATAATGCTGGAGCATTGGATATTGTGAGCGGGGATGGTGTTCAAAAGAACTTTCTTTATGATTTAAGCACCTATACCTCTATAAATAGCGGTCAGGCTTTAGAGCTAAAAGCCGGCAGCACACAACATTATATTTTTAACAATAAGCTTTATGAAATAACCTCTACAAAAAACCAGACCTTTATATTTAACAACAAAAACGGAAACCTAAACCCTATTGCCGGAGATGACGGAGTTACCGTTAACCTTGTGGGAAATATGAAAACAGGTGTAACAACAGGTGTTGCTTCTTACATAGAGCTTAATCCTAATGAAACAAAGTATTATGAATTTGGCGGTAAAATTTATCAAATAACAAATAATGCAGCCTCAAAACAAAATTTCATTCTGGATTCAAACAATAATATCAAAGACTCAAACGGAAATATTGTCAGAACACAACTGGCAACAGATGTGCTGGCCTCATTTACTGATTATGCAAATCTGCAATCAATGACTGTCACTGCGGGCAGTGAATATTATCTGAAAAATGAGGATGGAAGCGGTATCACAAAGATTACTGCACAAGAAGACGGTGTTATTTATTTTGATAAATCGAACTCAGGGTTTGATAAATTTGTCGGTGCAAAGGTTTCTGTGACTGATATTATCGATTATGAGCAAGCTTCATTAAATGCGTCCAGCCAATTTGATATCACTGTGGAAGCAGGACAAACAAAATTTATTTCTATAAATAATGAGATTTACACTGTCAAAAACGATACTGCTTCTGATTTCACCAAAACTTTTACCTATGATGCTTCTTTAAAAACAATAGAAGAGTTTGTCGATCCTTCCATCGTGCCACAGCCAACTCCTGTAATTGGGTCATATATTGCAGATTTTTCTGCTTCTGTAGCACAGCAACCGGATGATAAACAATTTTTACAAAATTTTGCCGGTACTGCATATGTAAAAAATGGTGATGATATATTTGAGATTACCAACAACGGTTCAGCACAGGATATAGTGTTTGATATAGATGCACAAACAGGCATGCTGGTGCCTGTCAATGCTCCGGGTGTTTCTGTAAACAAAATGTCTACAGCTGTATTTAGCAGCCTTAACGGCAATAATTTTTCTTCTGTTATAAACCCCGGTGAAACACAATACATGATGTTCACAATTAATGGGGTCCAAAGAGTTTACAAAGTTACAAATAACTCTGCTGATAAACAATCTGTTATTTATGAAAAAACTAACGGAGTTTCTATCACATCAGGGGACGGGGTTGTCATTGATGAATACAGTGATATGGCGCGTTCTACGGGGATAGGTAATGATTATTTTTACCTTGATTTTTCAACAGAAACACAAAAAAATATAAACATTAACGGCCGCTTTTATGAAATAACCAATAATGACGGAAGCACTGCACTTTTTAGAATTAACGGCAACAATATTGTTCAGGTTGCAGGTTCTTCTGCGTCAATAACATCAAAACAGGAATCTACGGGGATAAACTCCTCTGCATCGCAATATGAAATTGAACTACAACCATACGAAACAAAATATATAAAAATAGGTGATTCTGTTTATTCACTTGTTAATAATACATCTTTTAAGCAGACACAGGTTTTTAATACCAATGGCAATACTCTTGATTGTGTAAATGCTAATATTTCGCCCAGAGGATATAATTTGTCCAATACACCTATGCAGCAAATGCTGATAAAAACAGATTGGGCAATGAACAGTGTATTGAACATTAGAGCATCAATTGGTGCAGCGCATAATGTTCTTGAGGCTGCAATATCAAGAAATACAAACCTCGAAATTAATATGACAGAAGCCCGATCAACAATAATGGATGCTGATTTTGCGCAGGAATCGGCAAATCTTGTAAGAAACCAGATTCTCCAAAATGTAAGTGTATCGCTGCTTTCCCAGGTGGTTAACGTAAAAAGAAATGTTGTTTTGAGTTTAATAAACGGTTAATTTATAAGAATTATTTTAGAATTTTGATTCATTAACTTTTATTTTTTTATCACTTTTAGTAATTATTAATTTTTCGTTTTCCATAGTATAACGAATCATGTCAGTTTCAGGATTAACATCTAAAAAACCTAGTATTGTAGAGTTAATACTAAGTACCCAGCCATTACCATTTCTCATTAATTTCCTGTCAACTGTCATCCTTTAATTCCAATAGCAGTCTTTGCAAAAATATAATATTGGCTTCTGTATTCTGTATATAGACTTATGATGTATGGTTAAAGGTCAGACTTTATTTTTTCTCCATTTATTTTGAGAATGAAATTAATGTTTAAAGTAATGGAGAAACATATTGAAAAAACTTATTTTATCTATCTTTATTGTTAATGTTCTTGTCCAGAGCGCACACGCAATAGGCATTAACACTTCCGCTTATTACGATAAAGGTGCAATTTTCTCTGGCAGCACCTTTCCACAATCCACTGCAAATGCAGTAAACCTCCCGAAACAACAAAACCTGCAAAAACTTAAAACAGGTTACGCTGCAAAAACTAATTTCTTTGGTCTTGTAGAAATTGGCGATTCTGGCATAGATAAAGCCGCCAAGCAAGCCAACATAACCCAAATACACTACGTAGACACAACCGTCAGCAAGGTATACATCCCCCTGCTGTTTATTCCAATCTACGCAAAAACGACACGAACAACAGTTTATGGAGAATAAAAAGGAGTATTTCCAATGAAAAAATTTATTACAACAATGGCGCTGCTTGCGCTCACAGCAGTGTTTAGTCAAAACACAGCTAATGCTACAGCCTTATTTTACACCAATGCAACCTATCCACTGACCGCCACCGGCGCAAAAGCAGAAGACCTCAACTGCCTGAAAAAAGGCACCGCCTCAACAAACAATATACTATATTTTATAGAAACAGGAGATGCGGGCATTGAACAGGCTGCCAAAAACGGCAATATCAAAAAAATAACATACATAGATGTTAATGAAAAAACAGTTTTTATCTTTTTGCGAAAAATTACTGTAACGGTTTACGGCGAATAAACTTAGAATAAAAAAAGAGGCTTTTTAAAGCCTCTTTTTTATGATTAAACTTCTACGTATTCTCTTAATCGTTTGCTTCTGTTGGGGTGTCTAAGTTTTCTTAAAGCTTTTGCTTCAATCTGTCTGATACGTTCTCTGGTAACACCGAAGAGCTGGCCCACTTCTTCGAGAGTTCTTTGTCTGCCGTCGTCCATGCCGAAACGGAGTCTTAAAACATCTCTTTCACGAGGAGAAAGGCCGCTTAAAACTTCTGCAAGGTCTTCTCTTAAAAGTTCGTGAGCAACTGTTTTCACAGGAGCATCTGCATCTTTATCTTCGATAAAATCGCCCAATCTTGAATCTTCTTCTTTACCGATAGGAGTTTCCAAAGACAACGGCTCTTGAGCCACTTTGATGATTTCTCTCAATTTTGAAATAGAAATGTTCATTTCTTGAGCGAGCTCATCTTCGGTCGGTTTTCTAGAAAGCTCTTGAGCAAGTTTTCTTGTTACTTTTTTCAGCTTGTTGATAGTTTCAACCATGTGAACAGGGATACGGATAGTACGTGCCTGGTCAGCGATTGCTCTGGTGATTGCCTGACGAATCCACCATGTAGCATAAGTTGAGAATTTGTAGCCTCTTTCGTGGTCAAATTTTTCAGCTGCACGAATCAAGCCGAGGTTGCCTTCTTGAATGAGGTCCAAAAAGAGCATGCCGCGTCCAACATATTTTTTTGCAATAGAAACAACAAGTCTCAAGTTTGCTTGAACGAGTTTTCTCTTTGCAATGGCGCCGATATTTCCGCCTTGTATGATTTTTCTTGCTAAATCGATTTCTTCATCAGCTGTCAAAAGTTTGATACGGCCGATTTCTCTTAAGTACATTCTAACGGGGTCATCAAGTGAAACACCTCTGGGGACTGCAATTTGCTGTTCGTCTTCTGCGTCCATATCATCAGAAGGCTGCATATAAATTTCGTCTGCTGCTGTAGAGCCTGATTTTCCGATGATTACATCTATACTGTCTGTTGTTATAGTTTCGGGTTCGCTAAATAAATCATCACCTGCTGTATCATCAGTTTGAAGTTCATCTTCATCGATTATACTAACGAGTGATTTGTCTGACATTCTTTTTCTGCTCATTAATTGTCTCCAGTTCTTAGCTTGTTTTTGTTTTTTAAAAGTTCTTTTAATTGAATCTGCTGTTCAATAGCTTTTATATCGTCATCGTTGACTTGCTTGTATTGAGAGCGTAAATGACTCTTCAGTTCCTTTTCTTTAAAAGATTTAATAGTCTCAATATTTTCATTAATAGCTATTTTAAAATCTTTGTCCGACAAATTTTTAAAACTGTCGGATAAATATATCAAATCTGTGATTATGTCTTTGACTTCATAGTCCTCGGCAAATTCTGTGTACAGGGTCTCGATTAATTCTTTAACATTATTTACCCGTCCGACCAATTTGTCAATTGTATCTTTTACAATTATTAACGTATCGTTTGTATATTCAACTTCCTTTAAAATGCTGTTTAATGTTTGGATATTGTAGGAGCTTTCATTTATTAAATACATCGACAATAAATTTTTTTGCGCTTTTTCTGAAATATTTAAAGATTTCTTTACAATTGGTGCAAGCTGTGTTTGAGGCTTTGGTTTTTGAGAATAAGTGTTAGTAAAACCCTTGCTGGATAGACTTAATAGCTCTTTTCGTAAAGAATTTTCCGTAATATCCAATCTGGAAGATACTATTTTTACATACTCGTCTTTAACAATGTTGTTGCCTATCTCAAGAAGATATGGAAGCACCTCTTTAACAATAGCGCTTTTTTCAACCGGTGACATGCCTTTTTGATAAGCTTTTAAAACGCTCTCGATTTGAAAATCCACAAGCAGCGGCGCTTGTCTCAACACCTGGGCGTAAGCTTCTGCGCCGTTCTCTCTGATAAATTCATCAGGGTCTTTGCCTTCAGGTGGTACTACTACCCTAAGCTCGCAAGAGTATCTGTCTGTATTTTTGGAAGTTGATGCAAAGCTTTCGTCAAACTGTTTTATGTTACCTAGCCCTGAAAACGCTTCTTTGATTACTTCTGCACCTCTTTTTGTTGCCATTTGTCCTGCTTTGTCCGTGTCAAAAGCAAGGTAAATCTTTCTGGACTGGGTGTATCTTGAGATAAGCTTTACATGGCTGTCAGTAAGCGCTGTTCCGCAAGCTCCGACGGCATTTTTTACCCCGTTAACCTGTGCAGATATTACATCAAAATATCCTTCCATAATTACAATAGAGTCTTTTTCTTTTATTGCTTCTTTTGCATGATACAGGCCGTAGAGTACATGGCTTTTGTTGTAAACAAGGGTCTCTGGGGAATTAAGGTATTTGGGGTTCTGTCCTGCTTCTATTGCACGCGCGCCGAATGCTACAATGTTTCCTTTTTCATCAAAAATAGGGATTGTGATTCTGTTGCGGAATCTGTCAATAAAACCGTTTCCATTTTCCCGCTTGATTATCAGTCCGGCTTTTTCTTGAATTTCTTCATTATGTTTTACTTTCAAAAATTTTTGTAAAGCATCATAAGCATTAGGTGCAAAGCCGAGCCTATATGTTTCTATGTTTTCGTCTGTTATCCCTCTGTTTGCAAGGTATTGATAAGCCTCGGACGTTTTATTTTCAAGAAGCGTTTTTTTATAAAACTCCGCAGCATCTTTCATGCAAGAGTATATTTGCTCTTTTATATCTTTGTTATCTTTTGATTTATCAAAGTTGTTTGGCAGCTCAATACCAAGAATTTCTGCCTGTTCTTTTACTACCTCGGCAAAGGACTGGTTGTTTATTTTCATCAAAAAGCTCAAAACATCGCCGCCTTCTCCGCAGCCAAAGCATTTGTAAATTTGTTTTGCCGGGCTTACGCTGAAAGAAGGTGTCTTTTCATTATGAAAAGGGCAGCATCCCCAGTAGTTGCCTCCGGATTTTTTGAGGATTACGTATTTTGAGACAACGTCTACGATATCCAGTCTGTCTTTTATTTGTGCTACAACATCTTGATAAGTTAAACCATTCATCTTGGTAAATATTATAGCATAAGACAATTTTATACTTAACTTTAATAAACATTATGCAAAAGTATAAATCATATTTATCAAAAAATGAATTAAACTAAAAAAAAGAAAAAAGTGCCATAAATATTCGCGAAGCGGCACAAAAAGGGATAAATGCAAAAGAAACAG